>ENA-UOOI01002948-UOOI01002948.1-fermentation-metagenome-genome-assembly--contig:-NODE-2948-length-13671-cov-3.546049_pt1 | contig 13671 bp, 8 predicted proteins | sample MGYA00245779_ERZ724027 | MGnify/ENA primary metagenome ERZ724027 (study PRJEB28704, sample SAMN03018318) | fermentation metagenome | biome: anthropogenic terrestrial biome; feature: soil; material... | reverse complement strand
GTTCCTGGACAAAAAACAATGTCAATTTTCAGACAGATTCCCTTAGCATTAACATTATGGGTACCTGGAATGATTTTCTGCGTCCGCTTATCTTTTTAAACAAAGAATCACTTTGGACACTTTCTCTGGGATTAGCCGGTTTTCAGGGAACCTATGTGACGCAGTGGAATCAGCTGATGGCAGGTTCTTTAATCACGATCCTTCCAATTCTGGTAATTTTCCTCTTTGGACAGAAATATTTTATCCAAGGGATTGTTATGAGCGGGATGAAAGAGTAACCTGTATGTGAATATGTGATTGGTAGCGGTGCAGGAAGTTGGCACCGCCTGAGGGAGGCTGACAGAGATGATTCCGAGCGATTATCTGGAAAAGGTCTATGCCGGATGTCTTGGCAAGGTGATCGGGGTACGGATGGGAGCACCTGTGGAAGGCTGGACGTGTGAAAGGATCCGAAGGGTCTATGGGCGTTTGAATGGTTATCTGATGGATTGTCGGAATTTCGCCGCGGACGACGATACCAACGGTCCGCTTTTTTTCCTGCGCACGCTGGAAGATTACGGGATAGACGCGCGCGAAGATCAGTACGGACTGACATGGCTGAATTATATTCCCTATGAGCACGGTTTCTTTTGGTGGGGTGGGTATGGGAAATCCACAGAGCATACAGCGTATCTGAATCTGCGAAGCGGGATCCCGGCGCCGCGTTCGGGTTCATCCCTGCAGAATGGACCGGCCGTTGCCGAACAGATTGGCGGGCAAATTTTTATTGATGTCTGGGGCCTGATTTCTCCGGATCAGGTTGAGCGAGCTGCTGCGTTTGCCAGAAAAGCGGCGAGCGTTTCTCATGATGGAAACGGAGTTTATGGCGGCATGTTTATTGCCGCATGCATCGCCAAGGCGTTTGTCAAGCGGGATATTCTGTCGATTATCAAGTCTGGCCTTTCTGTTATACCTGCTGACTGCGAATATGCCCGAGTGGTCAAAGATGTCGTTGCCTTCCACCGTGAGCACCCGGACGACTGGGAGAAATGCTATCGCTTTCTTTTCAAAAATTATGGCTATGATCGGTATCCTGGTGCATGTCATATTATCCCGAACGCCGGCCTGATTGTTCTGTCACTGCTGTATTCAGACGGTGACTTCAGTGATGCACTGAACATCTGTAGTATGTGCGGGTGGGATACGGACTGTAACACGGGAAACGTGGGGACCATTCTAGGTGTACGCGGTGGACTTGAAGGTATCCGTTATGAAAAATGGCAGCAGCCTGTCAATGATTTTCTTGCCTGTTCCAGTGTGATCGGAAGTTTGAATATTGTGGATATTCCATCTGAAGCGGTCGATATTGCAAAACTTGGCTATCGATTGGCCGGAGAAACGCCTAAGGGCAAATGGGAGAATATTCTCAGCGGAAAAGCGCCAAGGTTTCATTTTGAATTTCCTGGTTCCACTCATGGCTTTCGAGTCAGAGTGGAGGGTGAAAGCGGATCGGAAGGGAAGCTTTCTAACACCCGAGAAAAAAGTTTTGGAGGAGACCGAAGCTTAAAGTTGGCGGTAAATTTTTTGCGGGCAGGTGCTGAAGTTCAAGTTTTTTACAAGACTTATTATGAACCATCGGATTTTCAGGACAGTCGATACGATCCGGGCTTTTCACCGATCTTTTATCCAGGTCAGACTATCCGCTGCGCCGTGATGGTTCCCGGATTTGTACACAGTACGGTTACGGCCTCGCTCTATGGAAGGGATCGGAACACAGGCCTAGACGCAGAAGCAGCGGAAAGAGCAGACCTTGTACCCAATCAGTGGACCCGGTTGTCGTTTCACGTGCCTTTCATGGAGGGTGCGTGCATTTGTGAGGTCGGCGTAAAGCTGCGAGTTAAAAGAGGAGAGGGTCCGCTGGTAGCGTATTTGGACAGCTTTGATTTGTCCGGGGGCGTGGATTACACCGTCGATTTTGGGAAAGAACGCATGGAAATCTGGAATCCGCAGCATAGGGAAGTAAGCCAGTTTACTTACCTTAAGGGAATTTGGAATATAGAGGGTGACGAGTTAAGCGGCAGCGTCTGTGATTTTGGAGAAGCATATACCGGCAGCTATACTTTAAAAGATTATGAACTGACGGCAACCTTGATACCAAAACTTGGCAGTTGGCACAGTGTCAACGTACGGGTGCAAGGTGCAGTCCGCAGCTATGCGGTCGGGCTGCGTGAAAACGGCATGCTGGCCATCGATAAAAATGAAAATGGATATACCGAAGTTGCGTCGGTGGCTTTTCCTTGGCGGCAGGGCAAAGCGTATACGCTTACTGTCCGTGTTATTAAGAATTGTATCGAGGTTTTTCATCAAGGAACACGGATTCTTTCCTGGCGCGATGGGAATCATCCTTATCTTACAGGACAGGTGGGTTTTTCCCTTCTTCATGGAAGCCACTGCCATTTTAAAGATCTTAAAATTCAGTCCATTGTTCCGTCCTGAATGGTTTTTAAAATTTCTGTTTATGGGACACAACCTATTCTCGAAAGGCAAGATGATATGAAAATACTGAATTTCGGATCACTGAATATTGATTATGTGTATCGAGTAAAAAGGTTTGCAAGACCTGGCGAGACAGTCAGAAGCAAAAGCTTGCGGCGTGTTTGCGGGGGAAAGGGACTAAATCAATCCATCGCTCTGGCAAGAGGCGGAGGACAGGTCTGTCATGCCGGAAATCTCGGCAAAGATGACGGAGCGATCCTTCTTGATCAGTTGTCAGCCGTGGGGGTTGATACGAGTTTGATTAAAAGCCGCGATTATCCTAGCGGACATGCGATTATCCAAGTAGAAGATTCGGGACAGAACTGTATCATGCTCTGCAGCGGTGCTAATTTTTTAGTCAGCAGCGAGCAGATTAAAAAGATTTTATTCCATTTTGGAAAAGGCGATCTCATTATCCTTCAAAATGAAATTAACTTGCTGGATGAAATAATCGAACAAGCGTATGATCGCGGAATGAAGATCGCGCTGAATCCTTCACCCATGTCAGATAATATTTTCGGCCTTCCAATCAAAAAGGTTGATATCCTGTTTGTCAATGAAATCGAGGCAGCTGGAATTCTAAACGAAAAAAATATTTGTAAGGAAGATTTACTGCAGAAGCTTTCCGAAAGATTTCCCGAAACTATGATCGTCTTAACCCTTGGCCGAAAAGGGGCAGCCGTCGCTTATCATGGTGCAGATTATTATCATGGCATATATGATGTGCCGGTAGTGGATACAACAGGGGCTGGAGACACTTTTACAGGATTTTTCCTCGCTGGTTTTTCAAAAGGGAAGAATATAGAAGAATGTCTGGAATTAGCATCAAAAGCTTCGTCTTTGTGCGTTTCACGGAAAGGGTCTTCTGACTCGATCCCTGATTTAAGTGAAGTCGAAAATATGAATTTGAAACTTATTTGAAAAAATGAAATTACTTACAAAATCAATTGTGAGCAGGATGGAAGGCCAGAAGATCCACAGCAGATGGTAGACTCTCAGGATCAGCATGTTGGAAATCTTCTGGATCATGTCGGTTTCCGAGAAGATGAGCTCGTAGTTTTCCCACTCGACAAACGGGGCGTTAAAGATCGTGTTTCCAATGCGAAAATCCTGAAGAGACATCACTCTGCCCATGGTGATCAGTATGTAGTTGAAAATGATGAAATAAGCGTAAGCGTCAATTCTACCGGCGTATCGAAAAAGCCTTCTAGAAATGAGAAATAACTCCAGTCACTTAAAGACTCTAAAACACTCTCACAAGAGACTTTTAGACAGAAATGGAGTTGAAAATGTTAATAAATATCCGTCCCGGCACTGTGTTTTCAGCGCCGGGATTTTTTTGCTTTGAATCTATAGTTTACCGCCTTACAGGATCCGTCTTTCTGCTTTTATCAAGAAAAATTTCCCAAAATTGCGACCTTTTTCAGAGGAGGACGCCGGTAGAAATGCTTACATTATATATTTCCCCGAAAAATGCGACGTCAGGGAAATAGATCTCATACCCTCAGTTTTCAGCAAGGAGATCCTGCCTTAAACCGGTGAAATCCAGAAAATCAAAAATGAACTGTTTTTTTAAAAGATTCAAAGGGATAAATTCATTATATTTATTTGTTATCTGAACTTTATCCGGAAGTGGAAGGCTGGAAAGATCAATCTTTGAAATCAGAATCTGGGCAATGGTTTTTTCAAGATATTCTTTTTCGTCCGGCGCATCCCCGCTGAAAGTGACCTCAAGGTAGATGCTTGTTCTCCAGGGGATCTTGCTTTTGATGCCTTTCTGCCGCAGAAGGAAATGAAGTGTGAAAAGTTCCCGTGTCCCTATCCAGGGGAACACGGCATATTTGTTTCTGGAGAGCCTTACAACAAGATTATCAAGAATTCCGATATTTCTGGTTAGCTCCCGAATCTCTGAAAGCCGGCTCTTGCAGGACGGGCTGAGATAGGGGTAATCGCAGCTGCTTTGCAGAACGTTTTTTATTTTCCGGACCAGCTTCGTATGAAGCTCGGCATTAAAGTCGACATCCCAGTCTACGGTCGAAATGCCGGGTACGAGTTTTACAAAGATTACCTTTGCATTCCGGTTGACCTCAACCGTTTCCCAGGTTCTCCCGGCCAGAGCAAAGCGCGTCCCGGGCGGATAGATTTTATCCACCGTGCCAATGGAACGGCTTTCGTCCTTGACAAGGTAATATTCCGGAACCTGGAAGACCGCCAGGAAACGGTAATCATTGACAACCTTTTCCCCCATGGGACCGATAATCAACCCGCCGTCTTCCATTTTCTGAAGCTGGCCGATTTTCAGCAGATGCCTTAAAAGAAGCAGATAGTCTTCTTCTGGAATATGGCGAAAGCTCGAAAGGGAGAGAACGTCCCTTTTCAGCCTTTCCACGGAGGCCTCGCCTTCGGAAAGAAGATAGCACATGGTCTGATGGTAGAGAAGGGAATACGGGTATTTTCCAGGCGAAAGAGGTTCAATCCATTTTTCTTTGGTATAAAGTTCAATAATCGCGATGGTGCGAAGAAAGCTCCAGTTAATTGGGCCCAGTTCGTCGGCCGCCGAAGCGCGGACATCGTCTACAAAGGTAAAGAGAATCTGAGGAATCTGTCCGCGCCTTCCACACCGCCCCAGGCGCTGCGCAAAACTGGAAACCGAGGCGGGTGTCCCGACCTGAACCACCTGGTCAAGAGATCCGATGTCGATGCCGAGTTCCAGCGTCACCGTCGCTCCGGTGACAATTTTGTCTTTGGACGTTTTCATTTCGTCTTCCGCCTGTTCGCGCAGAACGGCGGAAATGTTGCCGTGGTGGACACGGTAAACATCCGGCGTATGATTTTTCAGAGCGATCTGTCTGAGGTTTGCTATGACAAACTCGATTTCTTCCCTTGAGTTTGCAAATATGATAGTCTTTTTGCCGAGCGTCATCCGGTAAAGATATTCAAAATGTTGACGGTCGCCGCTGTCCAGCGGGGCTTTCCCGTCTGGGCCCGTCTTGGAAATATTATCGCCCGTCCTCTGAAAACGCTGAACCAGGAGCTTGATCTTTTTCCGCCCGGTATCCGAAATCGGTGCCGAGCAGTGCCTCGGGGTACCGGAATTGAGCCAGTCCACCGCTGCCTTTACATCCCCCAGGGTCGCCGAAAGGCCGATCCGCCTGGGAATATTCCCCGTAAGTTTCTGGAGCCGTTCCAGCAGGCAGAGAACCTGGGTGCCTCTTACGTCGCGCATGAAATAATGAACCTCGTCGATGATGATAAACCGCAGATCGCTGAAAAGCCGGATACAAGCGCCCCTTTTGCGGATCAACAGAGATTCGAGCGATTCCGGTGTAATCTGCAAAACCCCTTCCGGGTGCTTTAACAGGCGGTTCTTTTCCGACGTCGGGGCGTCCCCGTGCCACTTGCAGACCGGAAGACCGGACTCCTTTAAAAGATCATTGATCCTTTTAAACTGATCGTTGATCAGAGCCTTCAGCGGGCTGATGTAAAGGACACCAACCGAAGAAGAAGGGGAATGGTAAAGTTCGGTCAGAACCGGCAGAAACGCTGCTTCCGTTTTGCCTGAGGCTGTTCCGGATGACAGAAGCAGATTGTCATCCGTATCGAAGATCACCCCGCACGCGTCTACCTGATTCTGCCTGAGCTTTTCCCATTTGCTCTCGTAGATATAATCCTGGATATAAGGCGCGAGTCTTTCGAAAGCGTCTTTCTTCATACTTCAAACTCCGTAAAACTGTCGGTATCCGCTGGCGCTTTCGTTGGGACAAAACCGCCGCCTTTCAGAATTCCTGTCATGGTTTTCCCGGGGTTCTGGAGCAGAATGTCCAGCAGTTCAATAAAATCACGGATAATTTCCCTCGGCGTGATATGCGTATCCGCGCCGACGCGGTTATATTCCACATTTAAAAAGCATAACAGGTCGTCACGGGTTACCGACGGCTTATAATCGAACAACTGACCGTGCATCCGGGCGAGTTTTTCGATCAGCACATAAACCTCGTCGTAGGTCAGCATCTTCAGGCGGATAATGGGGGACAGGAGATCCCTTGTGTTCTCCGAAGCAAAGCGGCCTTCTGAAAGCCTTGAGCGAAGCGCCTCATAGCTGAAAACGCCTTTGTATTTATCCTCAATGCACTGTGGAGTCCCGGCTATCAGAAATCCGATGTGCTTTGCTTTCCCCTGAAGCACATCATTATACATCGTCAGAATTTTTTCGTAATTGCTTTGTCTTGTCGATGCGCGGGGAATCTTGAAAATATTGACCAGCTCGTCCACCATGACGAGCATGCCCCGATATCCGGCGTGGACTGCGAATTCGGCGAAAATTTTGATAAAATCGTACCAGCTTTCGTCAGCCACGATAGAGCTGATGCCTAGTTCCTTCCTTGCCTCGGTTTTCGTGGTGTATTCTCCCCGGAACCACCGTATCACGTTGGATTTCAGCGTGTCGTCCGATTCGTTATAGGCTTTATAGTAAAGCAGAATGGCTTTTGCGAAGTCAAATCCGTTTACCATTCCCTCCAGGCTGTTGACGACGGTATAGATGCGTTTCTCGACTTCCTTTTCAAACTCCGGGGCGTCAGCACTTAACCTGCCTTCCGCTGCCACCTCAGACTTGATGCCCGAGATCCACCGTTCCAGGATTAAAGGAAGCGCCCCGCCGTCCGGCTTCGTTTTCGTCGACATGTTTTTCATCAGTTCCCGGTAAGTTGCCAGGCCCTGTCCTTTCGCGCCCACAAAACGCCTTTCGGGAGAAAGATCGGCGTCCACAACGACAAATCCGCGTTCGACGGCATAGTTGCGGATCGTCTGAAGAAGGAAACTTTTCCCACTCCCGTATTTTCCGACGATAAACCGAAAAGCGGCTCCGCCGTCTCCTATGATTTCAATGTCATGCAGGAGAGCGTTAATTTCCTCATCCCGGCCGACGGCAATATATTCCAGCCCTACCCTGGGTACGACGCCGCCTTTCAAGGCATTGATTATTGTACTTGTAATCCGCCTGGGTGGGTTAACGTCTTTCAAAATGTACCACTCTTTTCAAATCGTCTTTATAGTCTTCGAATACTTCGATTTTATCGGAAACTTCCATCACATTGTCGCCGACTGTGTCAAGTGCCTTCTGATTGATATGATCGGCTAAGACCTCCAGCATCCGGCCTTTGGGTTTTAAAAATTCCCGCAGATTTTTTACGGACACGCCTCCGAGGATCATCCGGAGGGCGGAAAACTCTGTTCCGTCAAGGAGGCGTACAAAAGATGCCCACGGATCTGCCGGGAGCGGTTCTGGGGCTTCCGGTTTTCTCTTTTTGGCCGGACGCAGCTCTTTTGCTTTCCAACCAGAGACAGACGATTTTTGGAAAGAGTCTCTGCTTTCACCGACAGTAAGTTTTTTCTGGGTCTTCAGTGCATTCTTTCGGATTCTCTGAACACGCTTCGGATCCACGGTTACCACAATTCTCCGCGCTTCCCTGTCGTACTCGAGTATGGCATTGTCAATCCGCTTAAAAAGCGCCTGCGGGTCTTTCACTCTCTGTTTCAGATAGGAGGGGTCGATTTTACCGCGGTCTGCCGTCAGTTTATGTTTCGAGTGGGCTTGAATGCGGTAATACTGCTCTATCCTTCTGAGAATATAACCGAGGAGCCGCTTTCCTTCCGAGTTTGCGATTTTTGTTCCGGAAGAAGTCCATTTTCCACCACGAAAGCGGTATCTTTCCGTATCGGAAAGCTTTACATATTTTTCCGTATAAGTTTGTGAGATGGAACAATATACCAGGTTCCAAAACGGCCTCCAGTAGCACGCCTTGCAGCAAAAAATCAGATCTTCAAATTCCTTTCCGGATCCAGCCATGTAGTGGTCAAGATCTTTTACGACATGCTCAAAGCAGTCACCAATTGATTTTGCTGTTTTCGGAGTGTAAAAACCGGATTTCATTATTTTATAACTGGAATACGGATAATAAAAATCCAACAGTCTTTCATCTCTGGAATTCCGATAAAGAACCGAAAGATTTCCGGATTTTTTTACCAGAGTTTCGAACGGCTCTGAAAAATCGTTTGTAATATAGTAGTCCTTAAGCCACCGTTTCATGTTGCTGTCCAGGCTTCTGTCGTAAGAGCGGTAATTTTTCCAGATAAAGAACAACCTGTTCCATCCGTCTTTACAGCTGTGAACACCGATATTATTGATGAGTTCAGAAATATGCAGAATAATATAGGGAAAGCAGCTTTTTGCGACGATCCCTTTGCGCGTTTTTGTTCTCCATGTAAAATAGGTGCGCAGCTGTTCATTGGTCAACTGATTATAAAAGACTGGGTATCTTGTACTGTAAACCCTTTCTTTATAATTATCTTTAAAATTTTCCATAAATTTTGCCTGTTTGTAAAACATCGTGACCAATACTCCGTCCGAGGAACCGGCTAGAGTAACGGCGTCATCCTTACATGTAATCTGGCGCATTTTGACAAAACGGTAGCGCTCCGAGTTCTTCGAAAGCCGTGGAATGGCAATTCCGTATGACCCTCTGTCTTCTTTATTATTTTCACAGGAAACATCGATTTCTGCAAACTGTTCATCGTCAGTCGGCTGAGGGACACTGTGATTCAGAGAAGAAGACTGCTTTTTCCGTTTCAATTCTTCAATTTTGCATTTCATCCGTCCCAACACCTCTGTACAATATAACCCGGATTTCATGAGTGACAGGAACCTCTGAAAACGTTGCCTGTAACAGAGAGATACCTTTTGACGCATATTCTGTATTTTATCTCTTTTATTTTATCATAATCTGGCGGGAACACAAGTGATTTTCCCGGAAACCATGACCGCCAGCCCAGTCTGACTTTACAGGGCAAAAGTTTGTAAGCAGCAGGATAGAACGGAAGCGATGAGGATCCAACTTCCCGGTACTTTTTAAATATAGAGTTACATATAGAGCCTCTCGTAATACTCCTTCAGCATCCTTGCGGAGGAGAATCGGTCTATGGACATTTTGATGCTTTCGCGCATCATCCGGATCCATATGTCTTTGTTCTGGAAGGCTGGGAGGATTTTTCCCGTCAGAGTCTCATACAGGGATTTGGAATCCGCCTCGTCGTTCCTTTTTCCCGTGTAGTCTTTTCCTATCTGCCATCCGTTGATGCCGTCCTGACAGGCTTCGGCCCACCACCCATCCAGGATGCTGAAATTCAGTACGCCGTTCATTGCCGCTTTCATTCCGGAGGTGCCGCAGGCTTCCATGGGACGAACAGGAGTATTCAGCCAGACGTCACAACCGCGTGTCAGGATTTTCCCAATTTTCATGTCATAGTCTTCCAGAAACACAACGCTGTCCGGATACCGGCGGGTCCGGTTGAGAATATCTTCGATGATTCGCTTACCGGCAAGATCATTCGGATGAGCCTTTCCGGAAAAAATAATCTGAATTTTTCTGTCCTCGAGGAGTGGACGAATCCGATTTTCATCGTGGAAAATCAGATTCGTCCGTTTATAGGGGGCCGCACGCCGTGCGAATCCGATGGTCAGGATGTCCTCGCGAAGCCGAATGCCGCTGCGGCGGTAAACCTCTTCCAGCATGGCGCGCTTTAATTTGATATGGGTACCCCAGAGATCACCGCTTTCCCGAAAAGCCCGGCAGATATCAGGATCCTGCCATGTGCCGTTATGGACGCCGTTGGGAATGGAAAGAATGGATTTGCCGCCAGGTACACCGGCCCACATCTTTCGTGCGGTTTCTCCGTGAAGCTTCGAGACGGCATTTGCCCTTTTTGACAGCCGCAGTCCCGCCGCTGTCATGCTGAAAGGCGATCCGCCGATCCTGAGCATCTGTTTATAGTTCAGGCCGTCGTATGCCCCCATGTACTGAAGAATATCGTGTCTGTGATATTCATTTCCGGCTGAAACCGGGGTATGCGTCGTGAATACGATATGCTCTTTTACTCGCCGGAGAGCTTCGTCAAAATCTACCCCGTTCTGGTTCTTCTGTTCCCGGATTAATTCGATTCCCGCGAACAGAGGATGACTGTCGTTGAAATGGTAGATGTCAATGGGAATTCCCAGTTTCCGCAGGGCACGGATTCCTCCGATTCCGAGAATCATTTCCTGCGCGATTCGTTCTTCCTCAAACCATCCGTAAAGCTGACCCGTCAGATAGAAATCAGGCTGAGGCAGGTTCGTATCAAGGAGATAAAGCGGCACGTTTCCGTATTTTTCACACTTCCAGACTTTTGCTTTCACCTGGCGGCCGCGAATTAATACACTGACCGTGACGCCGGTGTCTTCCAGAAAGTCATAGCGGTATTCGGGAAAACAGTCATATAGCCTTCCGTCTTTCCCGATTAGCTGGCGCGTATATCCCTGCCTCCAGAGGATCCCGATTCCGACCATCGGATAGCCTTCGTCTTTTGCCGACTTTAAGATATCGCCTGCGAGAATTCCGAGCCCGCCGGAATAAATTTTGAAATCCTCGTGCAGTCCGTATTCCATGCAGAAATATGCGACACGGGGCAGATGCTTTTCCTGGTTCACTTTTTAAAACCTCCCTGTAAATTATTCTGGGGATCGGCCTTCAAATTTCAGATTTTACGAAACGCTTTTATATTGGAATTAGATCTCTTGCTGTTATAGAAATCTGCACAGCCGTCCCCATGAAAAGAATAGCATAGATTGGCAGGGAAGTAAAAAAATTGTTCAGCCGCATAAGCTTTGGCGCAGTATGGAAATAGATTGAGTTTAAAAAATAAAAGCAGCCTTTCGGCTGCAGTCTTTAAAGAGCGGATAAACAAGGCAGATTTATTTTTCTTCCTTTACAGAATGTGCTTCAATGGAAAATACTGCTTCTGTGTTTACAATTCCGGGCTTTAAAATAAAATCGATGACCTGGACAGTAACTGTTTTCGAGCGGTGATCCTTATATTCTGCCGTCAGGAACTTGCAGGTCATGACGGAAGGATTAAAGTGGATGAGAATATAACCTTGCTGACCTTCCAGGCGTACCATTCCCTGGCCTGCAGATTCAGGCTTATACAGGCTGATAAACCTTTCCGTTATGGAATCAGGCGCTTTTTGAAATAAAAATTTGTCGCTTACAGTAAGAGTTACAGCTTTTCCAGATTCAAAAAGAAAGCTGCGGATAAAACGTTTTAAATTGCTGTCCGAATATGCTTTTGTCAGATCCAGTCTAAACAGCCCTTTGTCTTCGGAAGCGTTTAGAACATCGGCATAAAACTCTGAACCTGCGGACTGATAATTTTTTTCAATAATCGGCACCGAATGTCCCTGAGAACCGTTGCAGAAAATCGTGAAGCGCTCGGGGCCAAAGTATTGTCTGGTATATTCTCCGCTGCCAAGATCGGTCAGCAGCACATCGCCGTTTACATCAAGGAGAAAACTGCCCAGGTCATTGTGGTTATGGGATTCTCCATTATTTCCGCCTTTCGCTGCAAAAGCGGTGTGCAGATTTCCAGAACTTTTACGGATAATCATCCATTGCGCGTTTTCAAGATAACAGGCGGAATCTTTGGCGGGTTTTCCCTGTTCTCCCGTGTCCCAGACAAAATCACGGGAAAACTGGTTCCAGCGGTAGCAGTTATCGTCGTATAAACCCGCGGTATATTTTCTGTCTGGAAGTTCCACTTCCGGAAAACGCGATTTTAAGAAGCAGAAAAGTCCGGCATGCGGACGAAACGAAAGGTTTCCGTCCGAAAAAGATACGACATTGCCATCCGTTAAGCGGCACTTTTGCGGGAATAATGCAATTTTACGAATTTTTTCATTCTTAAGGAGATCCAGTTTTCCTGCTGTACGCTGGCGTAAAAGCTCTGCAAAATAAGTATAGAATCCGAAACCGTATTCCCAGTATCCCAGCCCTTCGGTGCATGCCCCGTCGTTTCCGTATCCGGAAAGGAAACCTTCCAAGGTTCCGATTAGACGATAGAGAATAGGAGCGAGCGTACGGTCATCGTCAATGAGATAAAGCGCGGCGGTACCGACACTTCCAGCGCAGACGGCAGACCAGTTGTTGGTTCCGGTTTCCCACCAGAAAGCGGAATCGATTGCGCAGTAGGGCTTCAGGATGCGCTCGATAATTTCCCTGCGGGCGCGGCGTACGACAATAGGCGAAAGTTGCTTTTTAAGGAGATGCAGGATTTCAGAGAGCGCAAACCCTGTTTCCGACGAAAACAGGTCGACAACTCTGTTATGCTCCCGATCGGCCGTTGCTACTCTGCCGTCTTCTGCGGGTACCTGGGTAACGTGCGGAATCTGAAGGCTTTTACCGCCCAGATGGGCTGGAAGGCACCACGTATATTCGTCGCAGATAGCCCATATGACGTCCTCCAGGGTTTCCAGATCTGCCTTGCGGCCATTCAGTAGCGCTAGAGCCGCAAAGGTAGCGAGCCTGCCTCGCCGGCTGAAATAGGCGCTCTCATAATCTTTTCGGGATCCGGTCGTATCAAATAACTTGTAGAGAGAAAAAGGTATGACACAGATTGGTTCCCGGCGATACTGGTCTGCTGCTTTTTCAACCTGATTTCTTTTAGACGCATAGCGTAGATCGTCTGCAATTTTTTCCCATATCTCTCTGCTGCCTTCTGAAAACATGGCTTCCAGGCCGCCATGGCTGCTGCCATACTGTAACGCTTTGCTTATCTCAATTTGATCCATTAACATACTTCTCCTCATTTCACTTATGTAGTATGTAGACTCTATAGAATACTCCTAACAAAATTATTATAGCATGAATATTAGAATTTATCATGCAATGCTGCAGATTATTTGTCAATATTATAGATTGTGATTTAATGGTTAATTCATATAACTAAATAGTTTGCCAAAAGAAAACTTCTGGATTGTTTGAAACTTACATTTATCTTCTGATCTCCACAGAGAGATAAGGAAGCTGAAGAAGATTCTCCACCGACAGTTAAAATATGGAAAATCATTTTTTTCCCTGTGATCTCAGATAAGGAAAACACATGAGAATTTTGAGAAGTAAATTCACGGAAAATCAGGAGATAACCTTTATTCTTTCTAGTAATAAATTGAAAACCCGTAAAGCTACAGCCATCTGGCATTTCTCCAATTGGGATAATATCTGTTTCTTCACTAACTAGAATTAATTTCGATGCAGTAGGCCTTAGGCAGGACAAGGGCTGCTGGGAGGA
>ENA-UOOI01002946-UOOI01002946.1-fermentation-metagenome-genome-assembly--contig:-NODE-2946-length-13679-cov-2.317454_pt1 | contig 13679 bp, 13 predicted proteins | sample MGYA00245779_ERZ724027 | MGnify/ENA primary metagenome ERZ724027 (study PRJEB28704, sample SAMN03018318) | fermentation metagenome | biome: anthropogenic terrestrial biome; feature: soil; material... | reverse complement strand
GCTATTGATAATGGGCTTCCCCTGGAACCTGAAGTAGCGGAAGTAGTAGCCTACGCCATGAAGGAATGGGCTATTGAAAAAGGCGCCACTCATTATACCCATTGGTTTCAGCCCATGACAGGTATAACAGCCGAAAAACATGATGCCTTCATAACACCATCTTTAAACGGCAAGGTGTTAATGGAGTTCTCGGGCAAGGAATTGATCAAGGGTGAACCCGACGCTTCCTCCTTTCCTTCGGGCGGCCTGCGCAACACCTTTGAAGCGCGCGGCTATACCGCCTGGGACCCCACCTCCTATGCTTTCATTAAGGATGCTGCCCTTTACATACCTACCGCTTTTTGTTCCTACAGCGGTGAAGTTTTGGATAAAAAAACCCCGCTTTTACGCTCTATGCAGGTAATAAGCCGTGAAGCCTTAAGAATAACCAAGCTTTTCGGCAATCAGGCCACTCATATTATCACAACCGTTGGCGCTGAACAGGAATATTTTTTGGTAGACCGCGAGCTTTTCAAACAGCGTAAGGATCTTTTGATAACAGGCCGCACCCTGTTCGGAGCCAAGCCTCCCAAGGGCCAGGAAATGGACGATCATTATTTCCGCAATTTAACAGAACGGGTTTCGGCTTTTATGCATGAATTGGATAAAGAATTATGGAAAATGGGCATCTTGGCCAAAACCAAGCACAGTGAAGCGGCACCCGCTCAATTTGAGCTTGCCCCCATTTTTACCACTACCAATATTTCCACCGACCATAATCAGCTCACCATGGAGCTAATGAAAAAAATAGCCAAACATCATGGCTTGATTTGCCTTTTACATGAAAAACCTTTTGAAGGTGTGAACGGTTCGGGCAAGCACAATAACTGGTCTTTATCCACCAATTTGGGTGAAAATTTACTAAAACCGGGTAAAGATCCCGCCAATAAACCGCAGTTTTTACTTTTCTTCACCGCTGTTATAGAAGCCGTGAGCCGCTACGGAGATATGCTGCGCGCTTCTACCGCCATGGCCAGCAATGATCATCGCTTGGGTGCTAGCGAAGCACCTCCCGCCATTGTTTCCATGTTTATAGGCAATGATCTTTTAGGCATATTGGAAAGTATTGAACGCGGCGAAAAGGGCCTTAAAACCGAACGCCAGGAATTGTATATAGGTGTAGCCACCATACCTGCTTTACATAAGGATTCCACCGACCGCAACCGTACCTCCCCCATGGCTTTTACAGGTAACAAATTCGAATTTAGAATGCTGGGCAGCTCGGCCTCCATTGCCGATACTAATATAGTTATCAATACCGCGGTGGCAAGTGTTCTGAAAAAATATGCCGACCGTTTGGAAAAAGCTGAAAACTTTGATGCAGAAGTTATGTCTATTATAGCTGAAACTATAGCCGCTCATAAACATATTATTTTTAATGGCAATAACTATACAAAAGAATGGTTAGCGGAAGCCGAAAAACGCGGCTTACCCAATTTAAAAAGCTCTGTGGATGCTATTCCCGCTTATATAGACCCCAAAAACCTGGAGCTTTTTTCATCACAGGGTATCTTCACCAATGCGGAACTGCATTCCCGTTATGAAATAATGCTGGAAACCTACACTAAAACCATCCATATCGAAGCACAAACCATGATTAACATGGTAAACCGCCAGATTCTACCCGCGGTCATCGATTACAGCAAAAACTTGTTTGAGGCTCTGTATGCCAAAAAAGTATCGGAACTCAGTTTGGATCTAAGCCGTGAAGAAGCAAGAGCCGCTCATCTTAACGAGTTGACCGAAACCCTGATCACACTTTTGGAAGCTTTGGCAAATACCCTTACAAAAGCAAAAGCTATAACTGAGCCCTTGGCTTTAGCCCGTTTTTACCATGATACCGTGCTTAATGCTATGAACAGCTTAAGAAAAACCGCAGACGAGCTGGAAACCCTGGTAGCAGACAGCTATTGGCCTTTCCCCACTTACCTGGAACTGCTCTTTAATATTTAATAGCTTTGATAACAAAAAAAGCCGTCGCATAGCGACGGCTTTTATGATCTATAACGCTTATGGTTTGGAAAAGAGCACAAGCGCTTTAATGGGTCTAACCCATAAATCCCGCTGTATCTCCTTTCCAAAAGGGAGGTTTAGCAGTTTCCCGCTAAGCCCATCGGCTTTATGCCTTTTTGGTAGGCATATAAGCTCGGAGATTATTAATATTATATTATTATTGTAGCATTTGCCAAACTCAATGTCAAGTTAGGGCAAATAGGTAAGCGGATCCACGGCTTTGCCTTTTTCCCATATTTCAAAATGCAGGTGCGGGCCTTCGGCTTCTTCAAAAAGCGGCGGCTCCGTTATCACGCCCAGGTTTGCTCCCGCCGCAACCTGTGCGCCGTTTTTTAACTTTTCGTTTGCGGTAAGCCCTGCATATACGGTTTTTAAATCCCCCGTATGTTTGATGGTTATCACCGTGCCTTGGCTTTTGTTTACGGTTATATCCTCTATTTCGCCATCCCAAACCGCAACTACATTAGCACCCTTTTCAAGCGGCATATCCAAACCCTTGTGGAAACGGTAATCCTGCCAAGTATCATCATAGGCATAGCCAAACAGCCTGTTCCACTCACCCTCAGCCGGCAAAAGTACAGGCCAGCTCAAACCTGCCATGGCCGACACTGTTTCTTCCGCTTCAGCTTTGCGCTCTGTTGCTTGGTCTTCGGCTGCTTCAGTATTGGGCAAGGCTTGTCCCGCTGCGGGTACTGTTATAGATGCTTGAGGCTCTACAGCTTCTTTCACACTTGGTTCTTCAGGCTCTAGCCAATAATCGTTTGCTCCCAAAAAAACAGGTGTGCTTTGGTTTTCTAATTCAGCTTCTGTCGGAGCATTTACTTCTTTATCATTAAGGGCAACTGATAACTGGTACTTGTTATACTGAAAAACATAAAGCCCTATTACCGCCAAAAGCAATACGCTAACCGTAATGCCACGTATCAACAAATTACGCCATTTTTCCGCATTCTGCGGCTTTGCCAGCTTAGCTTTCAGGCAGGCTATCTTTTTTTTGAGCCATTCCCTAAAAAACATATACACGCTTTTCCACCTCCTGAAAATATACTTATTATATTTTCACCGAAAAATGGAAAATTATACTTAATATTTTTGGCTGACCTTTACGCCTGTATAATAATGCTCCAAAATTTCCTCATAGGTTTTGCCCAGCTTTGCCATACCGTTGGCACCATATTGACACATACCTACACCATGGCCGTAGCCTTGCTCGGAAAAAAAGTAACCTTCCGCAGTGCTCACCCAAGTAAAGGCTGTGGAATTAAGCCCCAAAAGCATGCGAAATTCATTGCCCTTCCATCTTTTTTCACCACAGCTTATAGTCATTATCCTGCCGCTGTCGCTAAGCTTGGCAATGCTTAAGCTTGCCAGCTCTTCCTCAGTTACGCCCAGCTTTTGCAGCATATCTTCCTTTTTGATTAACTGCTCACTTACATATTTGGGGGCAGCGCTATCCCAGTAACAGGACACACTTTGCAAAGCCGGTACATCACTTGACCAATAATCCCCCGCTTTTTCGGTTTGACCACCGCAGGTAGAATGATAAAGTGCGGAAATAAGCTCACCGTTATAGGTAACCACCTGCCCATAGGTAGCGGCTGCGGCCGCCTCGATTTTTTGGCGGTAAGCCGCATAATTATCACCCCATTTTGCCTTACATTCCTCTTTATCATCATAAGCCTGACAATGCTTATGATCATCACAAATATTGGCACCTTCGGGGTGGCTGGTAGGGGTTGTACCTTCGGCCTGTTTAAGCTTGCTCATTACATAAGTGCGGGCGGCCACAGCCTGTGCTTTTAAGGCTTCCGCCTCAAAGCTTACAGGCATTTCAGCCGCAACTATATTTGCTACCGCCTCTTCCACAGTTACTGTTTCCGCCTTTTCCTCACCAGTACGCCAAACTACTACGGTTGGCTGGACAGAGTTTTTGGCCTGTTCAGGCACCTGACGACCTTTGATAGTAAAAAAAGCGGCACATAAAAGCAAAAATATCAACAAAAGGGCTGCAAGAATCACCCAGCTTATTTTCTTCGGCATATCTATACCTCCTTTTTGGCGAACATAATTATTTATATGTTCAAGCATGGCATTATAACCAAAAAAATTATTTATAAATTAAATTTCTTGAAAGCGCACCCTAAAACCAACTTTTATTGCCCGCTTTTGCTTATAAAAAAGCAATAGGTTTTTACTTTTTATAAAACACCCACAAACAATAAAGCTCTTTTAAAAAGGCAAACAAAAAAGAGCGGCAGCCGAAACAGCTTTTGCGCTCTTTTATAATACGTATTGAACTCTAATAAACAAACAGCTAATTATGATAATTTATATTCAACTTGTTTTAATTTAATTATTCATAGCTTACAGCAGCACCTATAGATTGCAGCTTATTTACAAAATTTTCATAACCACGGTGAATATGATCCACTGCCGTTATCTTGGTAATACCTTGGGCACCCAAACCCGCCATTACCAAAGCAGCACCCGCCCTTAAATCGGTAGCTTTGACATCGGCACCGCATAAGTTCGGCACACCCTTCACCACAACGGAATTGCCTTCAATTTTAAGGTCGGCAGACATACGGGAAAGCTCATCAACATGCATAAAACGGTTTTCAAAAACAGTTTCTGTAATCACGCTGGTACCTTTGGCAATAGATAAAAGTGCCATGAACTGAGCCTGCATATCCGTAGGGAAACCAGGGTGAGGCATGGTTTTTATATCAACAGGCATTATTTCGGCACAGGCCTTTACCAAAATACCGTCATCTTCTTCTATAACTGTTATACCTGCTTCCTCCATTTTGGCAATTACAGATTTCAAGTGCTGGCTGATAACATTTTCCACCAATAGCTCACTTTGGGTCATAGCCGCCATCAGCATAAAACTGCCCGCCTCGATACGGTCGGGGATCACCACATGGCTTACAGGTTTAAGGTCGGTTACACCTTCTATACGGATCACATTGGTACCGGCGCCTTTGATTTTAGCACCCATGGCATTCAAAAAGTTAGCCAGATCCACTATTTCAGGTTCTTCGGCGACATTTTCCAAAACGGTATTGCCCTCTGCCAGGGTAGCGGCCATCATTAGGTTTTCCGTAGCACCCACGCTGGGAAAATCCAAATAGATCCTGCTGCCATAAAGCTGATCCGCCTTGGCATCGATAAAACCGTTGCCAATAGTGATATTTGCGCCCATGGCCTCAAAGCCCTTAAGATGCAAATCGATAGGGCGTGAGCCTATAGGACAGCCGCCCGGCAGGGAAACCTTGGCTCTGCCCAAGCGCGCCAAAAGTGGGCCCATCACCAAAAAAGAGGCCCTCATTTTTTGTACATATTCATAAGGCGCGGTAATGCCCTGTAAACGGGAAGCATCTATATTAAGCGTTCCGCTTGCAAAATCTGTATCCACACCCAAATAATTTAAAACATCACACATCACCTTGACATCCGTAAGCCAAGGTGTTTCATGAATCTCACAAGCACCATCCACCAATATTGCAGCAGCCATAAGCGGTAAAACAGCATTTTTGGCACCGCTTACTCTTACCGAGCCGCTAAGTTTTCTGCCACCTTCTATAATAATTTTATCCAAAGCATTGCCTCCAAAAATTCATCCGATATATATTCTAGCTATAACGTCATTTTTCCTGCTCTGTAAAATATTTTCCCTAACCAGTTTGCACCAAAACTGCAATTTTAACCCTAAAAACAAAACACCATAACCCCAAAATCAAATTGCGGTTTAAAAATTAAACCGCAATTTGGTATAAAAGTTATAGTGCTTTAAATTTATTTTTTAAGCTCAGCAACATGAATACGGTTAATAGAGCGTTTTAAGGCAAGCTCAGCCCGCAGAACATCCAATTCTGCATCATCTTTGCGTACCAAGCGTTCCTCAGCCCTTTCCTTAGCATTGATAGCACGAGCAATATCTATATCCTCCGCTTTTTCCGCAGAAGTGGCAAGGATTATTACCACATTGTCCTTGACCTCCAAAAAACCGCCCGAAACTGCCAAATAATTCTCTTTATCCTCTTTAGTATATTTGATGGCGCCAATTTCCAAGGTCGTCATCAATGGTGTGTGGTTAGCCAAAATCCCCATTAAACCTAAGGCAGAAGGTACCTGCACAGTACTTACCGCATCGGAAAATACTATGCCCGCCGGTGTAACTATGTCTAAGCGAATTACATCTGCTGCCATAGTTTATCCACGTCCTTCCAATTTCCTGGCTTGTTCTTCTGCTTCCTCGATCGTACCTACCATAAGGAAGGCCTGCTCAGGGAGATGATCGTATTTACCTGCAACGATTGCGGCAAAATCCTTTACGGTTTTGTTCAAGGGCACATATTTGCCGGGCATACCCGTAAATGCTTCCGCAACGTGGAAGGGCTGGCTCAAAAAACGCTGGATCTTACGGGCACGAGCCACGGTAATTTTATCCTCATCACTCAATTCATCCATACCCAAAATAGCAATGATGTCCTGCAGTTCTTTATAACGTTGCAAAATACCCTGTACATCACGAGCAACTTTATAGTGCTCTTCCCCGATAATTTGGGGTTCCAAAGAACGGGAAGAAGAATCCAAGGGATCTACCGCAGGGTAAATACCCAATTCCGCAATTTGACGAGAAAGAACTGTTTTAGCATCTAAGTGGGCAAATGCCGTAGCGGGTGCGGGGTCAGTCAAGTCATCCGCAGGCACATAAATAGCCTGTACAGAAGTGATAGAACCGTTTTTAGTAGAAGTGATGCGTTCCTGCAAAGTACCCATTTCCGTAGCCAAGGTAGGCTGGTAACCAACCGCGGAAGGCATACGGCCAAGCAAAGCGGAAACCTCGGAGCCTGCCTGGGTGAAACGGAATATATTATCGATAAATAAAAGTACGTCCTGGCCTTCATTATCACGGAAATATTCGGCAATAGTAAGACCTGTAAGGCCAACGCGCAAACGAGCACCGGGGGGCTCGTTCATTTGCCCGAATACCAAAGCGGTTTTGGCAATAACACCTGAATCCGTCATTTCATGGTAAAGGTCATTACCTTCACGGGAACGTTCACCAACACCCGCAAATACGGAGAAACCGCCGTGCTCATAAGCAATATTACGAATAAGTTCCATGATCAATACTGTTTTGCCAACACCGGCACCGCCAAAAAGACCAACCTTACCGCCTTTAGAATACGGCGCTAGCAAATCCACCACTTTAATACCTGTTTCCAATATTTCAGTGGAAGGAGAGAGATCCACAAATTCAGGAGCCTCACGGTGAATTGGCAGCCTGTGCTCCACTTCGGGAGCAGGCTTACCATCGATAGGCTCACCGATAACGTTGAACATACGCCCCAAGGTAGCACGGCCCACAGGCACGGTAACGGGAGCGCCCGTATCAGTAGCTTTCATGCCGCGGCATAAGCCGTCGGTGGAAGAAAGAGCTACGCAGCGTACGGTATTGTTACCCAAATGTTGCATGGTTTCCAGGGTAATTTGAATATTTTCCTCGGAAATCCTAACAGCGTTATAAATATCCGGCAATTGACCTACGGGGAACTCAATATCAACAACCGCGCCAATTACCTCTTTGATTTTTCCCTCTGCCACGTTTTCAACCTCCTTAACCCCATAAAGGGCTTCTATTGCATATTCCGTCCTATTCCAGGGCGGCAGCACCGCCAACTATTTCAGATATCTCGGTAGTAATAGCGGCCTGGCGTGCCCTGTTCAAAGACAAGGTAAGTTTATCGATAATTTCGTAAGCATTATCCGTAGCTGCGCTCATGGAGGTCATCCTGGCGCCGTGCTCGCCCGCTTTTGCTTCCAGCATCATTCTGTAAACAGTGCTTTGTACATATTGTGGTAGTATTACATCCAAAATAGCTTTTTCACCGGGTTCAAAAATATACAGATCCCGCAGGCCTTTTTCCTGCTCAACTTGTTCACTGGCAGGAATGGGCAAAAGCCGAACTGATTTCGGTTCTTGATTCATGGTGGAAATAAATTCGGAATAGATAACATGAACCTCATCTACTTCACCGCTTAAATATTTTTCAATGAGATATTTGCTTAAGGCAATACTCTGTACCATGGTTGGGTTATCACCTATATTAACGTGATGGCCTATTATTTTATAAGGTTTGCTGCGGAAGAAATCCCTGGCTTTTTTGCCTATGAGCAATAAGCCGCACTCAGCCTTTTCGGCCTTGATTTCATTTTCCGCCAAACGCAGAACCTGGGAATTATAACCGCCGCACAAACCACGATCACCTGCCAAAACCACATAGCAAACTTTTTTTACCTCCGCCCTTGGTGTGATAAGGGCGTTTTCATACTCCGCCTCGCTGCCCAGCAAGTGATCCATAACTTCCTGAACTTTTTTGGCATAAGGACGGGCAGCTATAAGGCTGGCCTGAACTTTACGCAGTTTGGCCGCCGAAACCATTTTCATGGCCTTGGTAATTTGCTGTGTACTTTTTACGCTTTTAATGCGGCGTCTGATGTCCCGCATACTTGCCAAAGCATTTCACCACCTTTACACTACAAAATCAATAGCTGTGTTATTTAATGCTGGCTTTATAAGCATCAATCGCAGCTCTTAAATTAGCAGTTAAAGTATCGTCTAATTTCTTTTGCTCCCTGATGGCTTTCAAAACTTCAGCACCTTGTGTCTGCATATAATTTACCAAACCCTTTTCAAACTCTACTACCTTGTGTACATCTATATCATCAAGGAAGCCGTTGGTAGAAGCATAAATAACAACTACCTGCTCTTCAACACGCATGGGAGAATACTGGGGCTGTTTTAAAATTTCCATCATACGTTCGCCGCGTGCCAAGGTGTTTTTGGTGGTAGCATCCATATCAGAACCGAACTGAGCAAAAGCTGCCAATTCACGGTATTGAGCCAAATCCAAACGCATACGGCCCGCAACCTGCTTCATAGCTTTAATTTGAGCAGAACCACCAACACGGGAAACGGAAAGGCCAACGTTAATGGCAGGACGGATACCACTGTTGAAAAGATCGGTCTCCAGGAAGATCTGGCCGTCCGTAATGGAAATAACATTGGTGGGAATATAGGCGGATAAGTCGCCCGCTTGGGTTTCAATGATAGGAAGAGCAGTCATGGAACCGCCGCCCATATCATCACTTAATTTAGCCGCACGTTCCAACAAGCGGCTGTGCAAATAGAAAACATCGCCGGGATAAGCTTCACGGCCGGGCGGACGACGCAGAAGCAAAGACACTTCGCGGTAAGCTGCCGCCTGTTTAGTCAAATCGTCGTAAATTATCAAAACATGCCCGCCATTATACATGAATTCCTCACCCATAGCAGCACCCGCATAAGGAGCAACATATAACAAGGGAGCCGGTTCGGAAGCGGAAGCGGAAACTACAATGGAATAATCCATGGCTCCGTTTTCTTCCAGTTTTTTAACAACCGAAGCAACCGTAGAAGCTTTTTGCCCTACAGCTACATAAATACAAACAACATCCTGGCCTTTTTGATTCAAGATGGTATCAATAGCAATCGCAGTTTTACCTGTTTGGCGGTCGCCGATGATAAGTTCACGCTGGCCGCGGCCGATGGGAACCATAGCATCAATGGATTTGATACCTGTTTGCAGGGGTTCGTTTACCGATTGACGTGTAAGTACGCCTGGAGCCAAAAACTCCAGCGGACGATATTTATTGGTAACTATGGCACCTTTACCATCCAAAGGATTGCCCAAGGGATCCACTACACGGCCTATCAAGGCCTTGCCAACAGGAACCTCCATAATACGACCCGTGCGCTTTACCTGCTGGCCTTCACGGATCTCCTTATAGGAACCCAAAATAACACAGCCTATATTATCTTCTTCCAAGTTTAAAGCCAGACCCTTAACACCGTTTTCGAATTCAAGCATTTCCCCTGCCATGGCATCATCCAAACCATAGATACGGCAAATACCGTCCCCTACGGTAATTACGGTGCCAACCTGAGATACATCCACATTGGCTTGGTATTCTTCGATCTGTTGCTTTAGTATGGAGCTTATTTCTTCAGGTCTGATACTCAAGTTCAATTCACCTCTCTATTTAGACAACTGCTGCCGCAAAGCTTCCAATTGGTGAGCAATGCTGCCGTCATATACCGTATTACCTATTTGAACCTTTAACCCCCCCAGCAGAGCTTTATCCACCCCTGCTTTAATGCTTATCGGTTTATCAAATTTATTTTGCAGCGTTTTCGCTATTTTAGCCAATTCGTCATCTGCCAAAGGAACCGCGGCAGTAACACTTACGGGCACAATGCCCGCAGCCTCGTTGACCATTTCATCAAACAGCCTGCTGATTTCGTAAATATAGTCTTCCCTGCCTTTATCCAAAACAAGAAAAAGCAAATTTAAGATATACACAGAAAATTGTTCGCCGAAAAGTTTTCGCACCAGCTCTTTTTTTTCATTTATGCCAATGGCTTTGCCCAAGAACAGTTTTGCGAATTTTTGATTGTCTGCCAATGCAGAAACGATCAAATGCAGCTCTTGCTGAAAGCGGTTTATTTGATTTTTTTCCTCTGCGATGGCAAAGAGTGCTTTACCATAACGCCGCGCCACACTCCTGTCAATCATTTAAGCCCCTCCAACTCTTTAATATATTTATCTACCAGGGCCTTATGCTGCTCCGGTGATACATTTTCTGCCAATACTTTTTCAGTAACCATTATCACCAGCTGAGCAACCTCGCTCTTGATATCGGAAATGGCACTGATTTTTTGCTGCTCTATTTCTTCCTGAGCCCGAACTAAAGCAGCATCCGCAGCTTCATTTGCCTGTTTCAAAATAGCATTTTTAGCTTCTTCACCAGCACGCTGCGATTGTTCCACGATTTCTCTGGCCTGACGGCGCGCATTTTCAATATCTGCGCTTATTTTGGTTTTTGTTTCAGAAACTTCTTTTCTGGCCAGCTCTGCCTTTTCCAGGCTTTCATCGATTTGATTTTTTCTGGAATCCATTGCATTAATCAATTTTTTCCATAATAATTTATAAAGTATAAATAAAAGTAATGCGAAGTTTAAAAGCGTAGCTAAAAAATCCCAAATACTAAATTCCAAGGCTACTGCCTCCTCTCATGTGAGGCCACTACCCGAGGGGCTCTCCCCTCGGGTTTTTGGCAATATCTACGTTCTACTACCTAAACAAAAAACATTCATTGTATAAGTCAAAAATCATATTTTGGCAACAAGCAAGAAAGCAATTAACAAACCATAAATGGTTAAAGATTCCATCAACGCCATACCAAGAATCATAAAGGTACGAATAGTGCTTGTAGCTTCAGGTTGACGAGCGACACCTTCAATTGCAGATGCGGCAGTTTTACCCTGACCAAGCCCGGGGCCAATAGAAGATAAACCAATAGCAAGACCTGCACCTAATGCGATTAAACCAGTTTCCATAGCCATTTTCCTCCTTTCAAACGGTAGTAGATTAGAATATAAATTAATGAGCGGAAACCACTCAACAATAAAACTTATTCAGCATGGCTCGTAGCACCATCAATATAGATAGCAGACAAAAGTGTAAAAACTAATGCCTGAATTAAGCTTAACAATACTGTCAAAAGAGCCATAATTACCGGAACACCAAGACCATACGGAACCATATTAGCCAATTGTGCTATAACCGATTCATCCCCAAAAACATTACCATAAAGACGAACGGAAAGCGATAATGGACGTACAAACTCTTCCATAATAGTAAGAGGTAATAAAAAAGCCACTGGTGTTACAAAATGACGCAAATAAGATATTTTATTGTACTTGAAGCCTGCCATATGTGTAACAAAAAATATAATAACAGACAAAGCTACAGTAACACTTAAAGTAGACGTAGGAGATGCAAGCCCCGGCAAATGACCGGCAAAAGGCAAAAGACCGGCTAAATTAGAAATTAAAATAAATATAAACAATGTACCTAATAACGGTAAAAATGTTTTGCCCTTTTCCTTACCTAAAATATCATAAAAGAAACCTCTTAAGCCACCAACTGTCATTTCAGCCAAAAGTTGAAGCTTACCCGGTGATTTTTTAATTTTTCTTGTTGCAAAAAAAGCCAAAAGCCCCAAAATAATTGTAGTTGCCAACATTGTAACAGTATAACTGCTTATTGGCATAGGGCCTATATGGAATAATGCTCCAGAACCGTGTTCCATTGTTTACATCTCCTTTAGTGGTCAAATAACAAACTTTTATTTTTTAAGGCTCTCTTCTCGCAGAAAAGCCTTTTCATCAACTATTACTCTGCCGTCTTCGGCTTTTCGAGGCATCAAATCATCTATCTTTTCGGGTTCGGCCAGCCTTTCGGTCAATTTTTCACCCGGTTTTTTTTCAAGACCCATGTGCATAGCCAAAACCCTGGCAGGCAGTGTAAGCCCTATGGCCGTTCCTATAAGTATAAACTCCCAATTAAAAGGCAAATAGTTGCGCACCGCAAAAACAATTATCAAAACCGCTATATTAATAATATAACGAACTGCATAAACCCTGGCTATAGACTGCTTATTTTGCATTTCATCATTAAGGCTCAATTTACGTAATGTCCTCAACAACAGTAAATGATCTATAACTGAAAATACCGTACCAACGGCGCCGCCAAGTAAAAGGGACAAAACTATAACAGTTGTGTTATTCATTGCTTATCACCATGCCCTTCAACATCTTTTTCCTTCGTTTGCGCCTTTTCCAACCTCAACAAATCCCGATACAGCATATATATAGAAAAAAATATGGTAAAAACAACCATTACTATGGTAATATAGCCGTTGCCGCCTCCAAAGCGTCTATCCAACCAGCCGCCAAAAAGCACACCTATAAGGTAGATCCTTACGGCAAGGTTTATACCAAAGCTCATCATAATAGCAAGCCCGGTTTTACTTCCACCCTTATTCGGCTTAAGCTTGTTTTCAGCCGTTCCTGTCAGCCCCCTTTACAAATAACCAGCATAAAGAGCTCAACATCTTTTATAATTATACAACAAAATTTATGCCATGGCTAGTATGATTTTAAACTTTTTTACAAAAAAATTGAATAAATCCGCAAGTGAATTTTCAAAATAATTCAAATTATCCGCAGATAAGGGCAGAAAAAACGGTATTTTTAAAAATGAAACAATTGTTACAAAATTTTTATAATTCAAACAGAGTCTAATGTATAACATATACAAAAAAAGTGCATAAAATTCTAGGAAAAATGGATAAAAGACTGCTTTTTATTTATTTTTCCTTCTATTAAAATAATTAATCATTATGAACCACCTGTCAGAGCCTTATCATCAAAAATAGGGCAGGCCTGATTCGGCCGCCCCATTTATACTTTTTTATACTGCATTGTTTTTACTTATTCAGCTAAGTAAGAAGAAAGGCAAACCTAAGATATTTTGCTAAAGCATGCCCTGTTTATGCCATTTCAATATAGCCTCCACTATGCGCTTGGCGGCAAAGCCATCACCGTAAGGGTTACCGGCCTGCGCCATTTTACGGTATACTTCCACATCATCCAAAAGCAGGTTGATGCCGTCATAAACCCCATTAAAGGTATTGCCCAACAGCCTAGCCGTACCCGCCGCCACAGCTTCGGG
>ENA-UOOI01002945-UOOI01002945.1-fermentation-metagenome-genome-assembly--contig:-NODE-2945-length-13681-cov-61.181051_pt1 | contig 13681 bp, 12 predicted proteins | sample MGYA00245779_ERZ724027 | MGnify/ENA primary metagenome ERZ724027 (study PRJEB28704, sample SAMN03018318) | fermentation metagenome | biome: anthropogenic terrestrial biome; feature: soil... | reverse complement strand
TTTGTCGGGCGTATCCATATCGGTCAAACCTTGATTTCCGCGCGGAAGCGCTTGATCCTTTTTTCGATCAGATAAAATAGATTCTCGAACAGGATGCAGAGCACCCAGTAGATGACCGCGACGTCGATGTATGCTTCCAGGTAGGTGTAGCCTTGGGAGGCCAGCACCTTCGCCCTGCCGAGGATCTCCACGACCGTGACCGAATAGGCCAGAGAGGTCCCTTTGAACAGGGAGATGTAATGGTTGCTCAGGTTCGGCATCGCGATGGCCATCGCCTGCGGCATTACCACGCGGTACAGCGCCTGGCTCCGCGTCATGCCCACGGAATAGCAGGCCTCCAGCTGTCCGACATTGATTGCGGAAAGCGAGGAACGGACGATTTCTGAAATATACGCCGCGGAATTCAGCGCAAAGGCGGTGATGGCCAGGGCATACCGGTTGATGCTGTTGATGTTGACGTTCCATCCCATGGACTGCCCGATCGAGTAAACGAAAACCGGAAGCGCAAAGTAAACGAGATACAGGTTGACCAGCAAAGGCGTTCCGCGGGCGAACGAAACGTAAAACCTTGCAAAGCCGGAGAGCACCGGAATGTGAAGCGTTCTGCAGAGCGCCAGCAGAAATCCGATGAGAAACCCCAGCAGCAGAGAGGCAACGGAGATCATCAGCGCGATCGGGACCGCCTGCAGAATTTTCGGGAAGGCACTCACCATGAATTCCCAATCTAAAAACATGACTTCTCCTTTCTGAATCGGGCGGAACAGATCCTTTCGGCCGCCGTGCGGCGGGGCAGGGGCTGCGACCCATTTTTAAAATTTCAGCCCTTTGCGGTCAGAACGGAAGCGTTCCCTCGGACAAAGGCCTTTTCCAGCAGCGCGATGATCCGTTCGATCCCGATGCAGCCGATCCAATAGATGACCGCAAGGGCAAAATAGGTCTGCACCTGCTTGACGCCCATATCCAGCGTGATAAACTGGTTTGCCCGGCCCATCAGGTCCATCACGCCGATGGTGAAGGAAAGGGACGTGTTTTTGAAAAGCTCGATCACCAGGTTCCCGAAATTCGGGAGGCCGATCCGGACCGCCTGCGGCAGAATGATCCGGTGGAAGGACTGCCAGCCGTTCATGCCGACGGAATAGGCTGCCTCCTGCTGGCCTTTTTCCACCGCCAGGTAGGAAGAGCGGAACGTTTCCGACAAAAAGGCGGATTCGTTCAGGGTAAAGGCGAGTACGGCGAAGATGGTCGGGTCTGCGCTGCTCAGGTCGAGCCCGAACATCTGCGTGATGCGCGGGATCCCGAAATAGATCAGGAACAGCTGGACCAGAATCGGGGTGCCGCGCTGGAACGAGATGAAAACGGCGGCGATTTTGGAAGAAACGGGGTTCTTCTTCAGCCTGGCAAAGGTCAGTAGCATTCCCAGCATCGAGCCGAACACGACGGACAGGGCGAGGATCAGGACCGACAGCGGGAGCGCCCGGAGCACGAATCCAAACGGCTCCAGAAGCGTTTTCAGAAGTTCAGGCAGTCCCCCCGTCATTTCGATTCACTCGATTCCGCGGTTTTCGCGTCTTGAAAGACATCCTTGCTGAACCATTTCTGAGAAAGCTTGGAGAGCGTGCCGTCCGCCGTCAATTCGCCCAGCGCCTTGTCGATGTCGTCGCGCAGCTTGGTTTGCTTGATGTTGAACAGATAATACGAGGGCTGATAGGCCACCGCATCCGTTTTCCTCAGATTCAGGTTCACCTGGGACTGTACCTTTTCAAAGGTGTTGTCGGGCAGGACCTGCGCGTCGTAGCGGCCGGATGCCACCGCTTTCATGCCGTCCGCATTGCCGAAGCCGTTGACGTTTTCCACCTGGATCTGCTTGTCGGGGTGCGCCTTGTTATAATCGCTGATGACGGAAATCAGGGCGTTGCTGGAGGCAAGCGGGGCGACCTTTTTTCCGACCAGATCATCCAGCGTGTTGATGCTGGCGTCATCCTTGCGGACGACCAGGCTGACGGAGCTGTAGTTGATGGGGTTTTTCTCGAACAGATAGATCTTTTCACGCTCCGCCGTTTTCCAGATATTCGCGGAACAGAGTGCGTACTTTCCGGACTGAACGCCGACCAGCTCCGCGTCCCAGTCGATCATATCCCACTCGAATTTATACTGCGGCAGTTTTTCCGCAACGGCGGCAAGCACCTCCACATCATAGCCCGCCGGATCCCCGTTCGCATCCAGATAGGTATAGGGGTTGTACTGTGAGTAGCCCGCCACCTTCACAACGGTCTGTTTTGCGGCGCCGCTGGAGTCCCCCGCGGGGGCCGAGGATCCCCCCGCGGGGGAAGAGCATCCGGAGAGGGCCGCTGCCGTCATAGCGGCAGCCAGAATCAATGCAATCCATTTCTTTTTCATGATGGTTTCTCCTGTATCGTCAGATTTTTTGCCCTTTCAAGGGGTTTCTGAAAAAGCGTTCCTGAAAAGCGGGCGCGGCTTCTGTGAACGCCGCCATAAGAATGAAGCTGAAATTTTACAGTCAGCCGATTCCCGCCATCGGCTGGGCCAGCGCGGGAAGCCCCTCCTGCCCCATGGGGTCAGACGGGCCGGCTTCCTCCTCTTCCGACTGGTTCCAGCTGCGGGTGATCCGGCTGAGGAACTGCCGGGTCCTCTCCTGCCTGGGATGATTGAATACGTCGTTGGGGGAGCCCTGTTCCACAATGTTCCCTCCCTCGATGAAGACGACGCGGTTTGCGACTTCGCGCGCAAACCCCATCTCATGGGTCACGACGATCATGGTGATCCCTTCCCGCGCGACTCCTTTGATACACTCCAGCACCTCGCCGACCATTTCGGGGTCCAAAGCGGAGGTCGGCTCGTCGAACAGGATGATCTTGGGGTTCAGCACAAGCGCTCTCGCAATGCCGACCCGCTGCTGCTGGCCGCCCGAAATCTGCGCCGGGTAGACGTCGATCTTTTCCTCCATGCCGACCTTCCGGAGCATGGCGAGGCTTCTTTCGCGCGCCTCCTGCTTCGGCATTTTCTGGGCGACGATCAGGCCTTCCATCACGTTTTCCAGAACCGTCTTGTTGTTGAACAGGTTGTAATGCTGAAATACCATCGCGGTCCTTTTGCGCAGCGCAAGGATTTCCTTTTTGCCCGCGTGCGCGCAGTCGACGGTCAGGCCGTCGACGGTGACGCTGCCCGAATCGGCGTGATCCAGAAAGTTGATGCTTCTCAGGAGCGTGGTCTTCCCGGAGCCGCTGGGGCCGAGAATGACGACCACTTCTCCTTTTTCCACCTGCAGGCCGATCCCCTTGAGCACCTGGTTCTTTCCATATGCCTTGTAAATGTTTTCGAGTTCAACCATATTCTCAACCTCCATATCGTCCTGATTGCAGCCTCGGAAAGGAACCCGCCGTTTCATATGGATTTTTGATGCATACGATCCGGTATGGCCCGGCCCGGAAAATGGTGCCTTCCGGCCGGGGCAATGGCTCCCTTTTTGTCGGCCTGGTCAAGAAAAGGCGCATATAACTAAAGCAGTCATATGCGCCTTTGCGTGTGAATTTGCAGCTTATGAAATTGTTTAACTCGAATTTTAGCAAAGTTAAAAAGCAAAGTCAAGCAGAATCTCCGTAATTCCTGCATATTCCTGTTTTTTTAAAAGTACAGAAAATATATTTTGCATTTTTAAATCATTTATTATTCATTTTTACCATGACCTCTCCCATTCCCGCCCTATTGACTTTGCGCCTGAAATTCACTAAAATATAGGATAATTCCTTATGGATTTATCATACTATCAAGGAAAGAAATCAAAGTTGAGAAAAAACTGTGAATGTTGCTTAACCGATCCATAAGGATGCTTTATTCAGCAGAAGAACAGAGGCGGAAGGAGGAATCGAACATGCGCCTGTCGTCTTCCGAATCCCTGCAGGATTATGCGTATGAATCCTTAAAACAGGAAATCATGTCCGGAAAAATCCCGCTGGGCTCGCGCCTTGTGGAAATGGACTGCGCCAAAAAGTACCATGTCAGCCGCACCCCGATCCGGGAGGCGTTCAACCGCCTGCTGGTCGACGGGCTGGTCGAAAACGTCCCCGGCTCCGGAATGACCGTGACCATCCCCACGATCGACGATATCAAGGAGATCAACAGCATCATCACCGATCTTTCCAATCTGATGGGGAAACACGCCATGCAGAGGGCCACAAAGGAAGAGCTGGATGAGATGGACGCCATCGCGGACCAGATCGACCGGTGTGTGGAGCAGGGAAAGATAGACGAGGCGGTGGACCGGTGCGACGAAATTCACCAGGCCATCTGGTTCGCTTCCGGAATGACGCACATGCGGCTGACGCTGGATTCCCTGCCCCAGTACTGGAAATACAATTTTTTAAAACAGAATATCAGCGTGGAAAAACATGTAAAATCCATCCTGGAGCATCGCCGGCTCATCCGGTTTATCCGGGAAAAGAACTACGAGGACTTCTGCCGCCTGATGGAATCCCATATGCGCAACAGCTGCAACTGGTGTATCGAAGCCTATGAAGAGCTGAGGCAGAACCGGAAAAAGGAAGAATAAGCCGCTTTGTAAGCCGGTTTTTGCGGCGTGTGTTTTTTTTAGTACCGTCAAAACGATTGACAAAAGGGCAAGGCCTGTTTATCATGGACCTAACCCCTGAGTTTGGGGTTGGCAAAGGCTTATGAAATTGTTTTAATTCGAATGAAAAGGATTTTTTGGATGGTTAAGGATCGTTCTGAAAAGATGAGGTTCCGGGTGGAAAACCTGTTTTCGCTGGAAGACAAGGTGGTCCTGATCACCGGGGCCGGGGGGCTTGGCGGCATTTATGCCCGCGCGTTCGCAGAAAACGGCGCCAGGGTGATTTTAGCCAGCAAAACCCTCCCAAAGGCGTTGAAGGTCCGCGATCAGCTTGCCGAAAGCGGCCTTTCCTGCGCGGTGCATCCGCTGGACGTCGCGGATAAGCGGCAGGTGAACCGGTTGGCGGCAGAGATCGAGCAGGCCTATGGAACGATTGACGTTTTGGTGCACACGGCGGCCCTGTGCAAGCTGCATCCGGTCATGGAGGACTGCGAGGAGCTGTTCCGCATGAACTGCGACGTCAACATCATGGGCAGCGTATTCGTCAATCAGGCGGTCGGCAGCCTGATGGCAAGGCACGGGGGCGGCAGCATCATCAACATCAACTCCCAGAGCGCCTTCACCGTGAACTCCCCGGACGGGATGTCCTACGGGGTCAGCAAGGCGGCGCTGATGCAGATTACCAAATGGTTTGCGGTCGCCCTGGCCGATCAGGGGGTCACCGTGAACGGGATCGCGCCGATCTGGATCCAGACGCCCATGCTGGCGGGCCGGCCGAAGGATTATTTTGTGCAGGCCGTCAAGCAGGTCCCCATGGGGCGCATCAGCACGCCGGAGGATTATGTGGGGATGGCGCTGTTCCTGGCCGGCGGCGGCAGCCGCTACATTACGGGCCAGACGTTTCTGGTGGACGGCGGGCTGAGCGTTTCGCGCGTGTTCAAATTCCGGCAGCGGGACGAAACGGCCGAAGCCGAATGAAAATCAGGCCGCCGACAGAAGAAGAGCTTCGGCATCCAAAATTTCATATGGATCGATCGAGAGGGTACTTCAATGGCGAAGGTTTTTGAAGGGCTCTCTTTTCTTTTTGATCGGATGCCGGATCATTGTGAGAAAGGATGATGAGCCATGCCGACCGAACGAATTATCAGGATGAAACAAAGGCTTCTGAGCACCAGGCCGAGCATTTCCGCGGAGCGGATGCTGCTGGCGACCCGGGCCTATCAGAAATATGCGGGGGAAGAGACACAGATTTTCCGGGCGAAGGTGTTCGCATATGTGCTGGATCACATGAGCGTTGTGATCGGCGGCGGGGAACTGATCGTCGGCAACCAGAACAAGCGGTTCCGCTGCGCCTCCATTTTCCCGGAATATACCGGCCAGTGGCTGCGGGAGCAGATCGACACGCTGCCAACGCGGCCGAACGATCCGCTGGAGGTGCCGGCGGAGGAACGTGCGGCGATTTTGAAATGCCTGGACTGGTGGAAGGGCAGGAGCCTGGAGGAGCAGGCGGAGCAGTTTCTGCCCGAGGATGTGCAGCAGGCCCGCGCCGCCGGGATCATTTCCGTCGGAAGCCGCACGCTGTCGACCGGCCACACGACGCCCGACTATGGGAAGCTGTTTCAGAAGGGCTTTTACGGGCTGATCGAGGACTGCCGCAGAAAAATCAGCGAGGTGGGCGGCGGAACCTGCGAAGCGCAGGAGCGGGTCGACTTCTGGTCGGCCTCCATCCTCAGCTGCCAGGCGGTGATCCGCTTTGCCGGGCGCTACGCGGATCTGGCGGAGCGGATGGCGCAGGCCGAGCCGTCGGAAACCCGCAGGAAGGAGCTGCTCCAGATCGCGGCGAACTGCCGCCGGGTGCCCGGGCTTCCGCCGAGGAGCTTTTATGAGGCGCTTCAGTTTGTTTGGTTCGTCCAGCTGCTGTTCCATGTGGAGTCCAACTCCTCCGCGAACTGCTTCGGTCGGTTTGACGTTTACATGGCGCCGTTCTATCGGCGGGACACCGCGTTCGGGATCCTCACCGAAGAAAGGGCGAAAGAGCTGATCGAGTGCCTGTATATCAAGGCGACCGAGCTGATCTCCCTGCGGCCGAACGATTACAGCAGGGATTTTGCGGGGTATCCGCTGTGGCAGATCCTGATGATCGGCGGCGTGGACGGCCGCGGCCGGGATGTGACGAACCCGGTGTCCTATCTGGTGCTGGATGCCGCCGCCGAAGTCCAGCTCGCGCAGCCGGCCGTCGCGCTCAGGATCCACGGCGGAACGCCGGAGCCGCTGTTCCGCAGGGCGGCCCAAATGGTTCAGGCGGGGATGGCCAACCCGGCGTTTTTCAACGACGAAACGGCGATTCCCCTGGTGCTGGAAAAGGGCGGCACCCTGGAGGAAGCGAGGAACTGGGTGATCATCGGCTGCATCGAGCCGCACCAGGGCGGCGGCGGAACGGATGCCTCCCCTTCCGCGGGGTATCTGAACCTGCCCAAATGCCTCGAGCTCGTGCTGCACAACGGCGTCGATCCCCTGACCGGAAAGCAGCTCGGGCCGCAGACCGGCGGCCCCGGAACGTTTCGGGACAAAGAGGACGTGATGAAGGCCCTGAAAACCCAGATGCACTATTTCTGGGATCTGATCCACAAGGGCTTCAACCGCGTGATCCCCTATCACGCCACCCGCCTGCCGGCTATTTTCGCGTCCGACGTCATTGAGGGCTGCATCGAAAAGGGGAAGCCCATCCAGCGGGGCGGAGCGCGGCATACCTACAGCGGGATCTTCCCCACGGGGCCGGCCAGCCTGACCGACAGCCTTGCGGCCCTGTTTCAGGCGGTATTTAACGACAGGCTGGTGACGATGGAGCAGCTCGTTTCTGTTTTGGACCGCAATTTTGCCGGGGAGGAGCGGCTCAGGCTGTACCTGCTGAACTGCGCGCCGAAATTCGGGAACAACGTCCCCGCGGTGGATGAGCTCCATTACCGGATCCTGCACGACTGCTCCGGCTATACGCAGACGTTCCGGGATGCCCGCGGCGGGCAGTACTGCCTGTGCAATCAGGCCCAGACGGTGAACGTTACCCAGGGCGCGAAGGTGGGCGCCACGCCGGACGGCAGGTTCGCGTTCGCCCCCATTTCCGACAATTCATCCCCCGCGATGGGAAGGGATGTCAGCGGCCCGACCGCAACGGTCAATTCCGTCGGCAGTTACAGCGACCAGATGAACTCGTGGGACGGCACGCTCTTCAACCTTCGCTTCGACCCCCGGGGCGTGGCCGGGGAAAAGGGGATCGAGATCATCGAGGGGGTCGTCAGGGAATATTTCAGCCGCTCGGGCCTGCACATCCAAATCAATGTCGTCAATAACGAAACCCTGAGAAAGGCGCAGCAGGACCCGGAGAATTACCGGAACGTCATCGTCAGGGTCGCGGGGTATATGGCCTATTTCACAGAGCTGGACCGCAAGGTGCAGGATACGATTATCGAACGCACGGCGCATCTGGCGTGAATTCGGAAGGATAGATCATGGAAAAGCACAGAACGGGGCTGATCGGAGCCATTCAGAAATTTTCCACGGAGGACGGCCCGGGAATCCGCACCACCGTGTTTTTAAAGGGCTGTCCCCTTTCCTGCAGATGGTGCCATAATCCGGAGCTGATCGACAGGCGCAGGCAGCTCATGCACAGCGGGCAGAAATGCATCCGGTGCGGCGCCTGCATTCCGGTTTGTCCGCAGAAGGCTCTGCGGATGGGAGAGGGCGGGCTTGAGCTCGACCGAGGCCGGTGCAGCGGATGCCTGGCCTGCACGGCGCCCTGCTTCTCCCGCGCGATGAACGCGGTGGGCGACCCCATGACGGTGGAGCAGGTCATGGAATCCGTGCTTCAGGACCGCGGCTTCTATCGGCGCACCGGAGGGGGCGTGACGATCAGCGGCGGGGAGCTGCTCTCGCAGCCGGAGTTCGCGGACGCCCTGACCGACGCCTGTCTGGAGCAGGGAATTTCGGTCGTTCTGGATACCAGCGGGTACGGCGACGGAGACGCGCTGTTTGCGCTGGCGAAAAAGAGCGCGGGGATCCTCTACGACATGAAGCTGATCGAAGATCAGGCGCACCGGCGCATGACGGGGGTCGGCAACCGCAAAATCCTGGAGAATCTGGAGCGGCTTTCCGCGGATGCGGGCATCCGCGCGAAAATCAGGATGCGCATGCCGCTGATCCGCGGGGTGAACGACACGGAAGCCGTGATTGAAAAAACGCGCCGCTTTTATGCGGAGCATCATCTGTGTGCGGCGACCCTGCTGCCGTACCACGCGTTGGGGATACAAAAAAGCAGGAACATCGGCCGTCCCGAGCAGGAATTCGAGCCGCCCCCGGCGAAGCGCCTGCATGAGATCCGGGACCTGTTCGAGCGCAGCGGCATTCAGACCGAGATCCTGGGGGAGCCCGGTTCCGGGGAAAGCCGAAGGGCCGCAAACATTTCATAAAGGTGGAATCATGATGAGAATTCAGAAGCATCCAATTTTAGACCGGATCCAGAAGGGGAGGCAGGTCACGTTTTCCCTGGATGGAAAGCCGATGCAGGGATATGAGGGGGAGCCGATCGCGGCGGCGCTGCTTGCCGCGGGGGTCCGGGTTCACCGCTATACCACAAAGGCCCGCCAGCCCCGCGGAATTTTCTGCGCGATCGGCCGGTGCACGGACTGCGTCATGGTTGTGGACGGAAAGCCGAACGTCAGAACCTGCGTCACCCCGCTGAAAGAGGGAATGCGGGTGCAGACCCAGGTCGGAATCAGCGCGAAAAAGGAGTCGGACGATCATGAAACGATATGAGCTAATTGTCATCGGGGCGGGCCCCGCGGGGCTTTCCGCCGCCGTGGAGGCCGCAAACGCCGGAATGAGCGTGGCGGTGTTCGACGAAAACGCCAGGCCCGGCGGCCAGCTCTTCAAACAGATTCATAAATTTTTCGGCTCCAAGGAGCATCAGGCCAAAATCCGCGGCTTCCGCATCGGGCAGCAGCTTTTGAAGCAGGCGGAGGAGTCCGGCGTAGAGGTTCACCTGAATTCCGTCGTCATGGGGATCTTCGACCTTGGGGAAATCACGGTGCAGCACGGCGATGGGGTGTGCCATTACAAGGGCGATTCCATCCTGATCGCGACCGGGGCCTGTGAAAACATGGTCCCCTTCGACGGATGGACGCTGCCGGGGGTCATGGGCGCCGGCGCGGCGCAGACCATGATGAACCTTCACGGGGTTCAGCCGGGTTCGCGGGTGCTGATGGTGGGTTCCGGAAATGTGGGGCTGGTGGTTTCATTCCAGCTGCTGCAGGCAGGCGTGGAGGTCGCGGCGGTCATCGACGCGGCGCCGCAAATCGGCGGTTACGGAGTCCACGCCGCAAAGCTCGCGCGCATCGGCGTCCCGTTTTATCTATCGCATACGATTGTGAAAGCGGAAGGGACGGATCATGTGACCGGAGCGGTGATCGCGCAGGTGGATGAGTCGTTCCGCCCGATCGCGGGAACGGAAAAGCACCTGGATGTCGACACCGTCTGTATCGCCGTCGGCCTGTCTCCCATGTCGCAGCTCGCCAGGATGGCGGGATGTGAAATGACGGAAAAGGGCGGTGCGGTCCCCGTCGTCGATGAATACGGACAGACTTCGATCCCCGGCCTGTTCGTCGCGGGAGACGTCGGCGGAATCGAAGAGGCGAGCTCCGCGATGATCGGCGGGCGGATCGCGGGCGCCGCGGCGGCCAGACGCAGCGGATACCTGCCGGAAGAGGAATTCCGGGAGAAGGCTTCGGCCCTGAAGGCCTCCCTCGGCCAGCTTCACGAGGGGATGTTCAGCCCGAAAAACAAGGGACGCCGGGATCTGACTGTGACCGACGAGGGATACCTCCTCTCCAAAACCCTGCTGCATCACGGGTATTTGAGCGAGGAAGAGGTTGCGGGCTTCCCGGGGGCCGCCCCGGGAAAATCCGCGGGGATCCACCCGGTCATCGAGTGCACTCAGAACATCCCCTGCAATCCGTGTCAGGATGCCTGCCGGTTCGGCTGCATCCGGGTGGGGGACCATATGACCGCCCTGCCAGCCGTGGCTGAAAACGCGCGCTGCGTGGGGTGCGGGATGTGCGTCGCGAGCTGTCCCGGACAGGCGATCTTCCTTGTGAACGACGAGGAGGAAGCGGGAACCGCCACGGTCACGTTGCCCTATGAATTCCTTCCGGTCCCGGAAAAAGGGGCCAAAGGGGTCGCTTTGGGGCGGGATGGCCGTGTGGTCTGCCCCGCCGAGGTGGTGGAAGCGAAAACCGCCGGCTTCATGGACGGAACGGTTCTGCTCACGATGAGGGTTCCGTTGGAAATGTCCATGAAGGCCCGCTTTTTCAAGACAGGGGAGGGAACGAAATGAGCCGCTTGTTGGATCGGAACCGGGAGATCGGAGCGTTTGTCCCGCAGCAGGATGATGATCTGATCATCTGCCGCTGCGAGGAAATCACGAAAGGGGAAATCCGCAGGGCCGTTCACGAGGGCATGTGGACGCTGACGGAGGTCAAGCGCTTCCTCCGTGCCGGAATGGGCCTTTGCCAGGGACAGACCTGCGGCAGGCTGGTCAAGGGGATTGTCGCAAAAGAGCTGGGCGTCCGGCCTTCCGAGCTGGAGGACACGACGGCCCGCTGCCCCACCCGGCCTGTGGAAATGCAGGTGTTTGGAAACGAGGTGCACGGACATGAGTAAGAACGGGGAAGTCATCATCATCGGCGGCGGGGTTATCGGCTGCGCCGCCGCGTATTACCTGGCAAAACAGGGCGTTTCCGTGCTTGTGCTGGAAGAAAGGATGATCGGCCACGGCGGCTCCAGCAGAAACGGCGGCGGAGTGCGCCAGTCCGCCAGAGACGTCAGGGAGCTGCCGATCGCCATGTATGGGATCAAAAACCTGTGGCCGACCCTGTCGGAAGAGCTTGGGGTAGACGTCGAATATCATCAGGATGGAAACCTGCGCCTCGCAAAGACGGAAAAGCATATCGATATCCTGCAGAATCTGGTGGACAACAGCCGCAAATCTGGGCTGGAGGTCACGATGATCTCCGGCGGCCAGGCCCGCGAGCTCTGCCCTTATATGTCGGAGGAAGTGATCGCCGCGAGCTGGTGCCCGACGGACGGGCACGCCAACCCCATGCTGACGACGCTGGCCTATTACCGGAAAGCGAGGATGATGGGGGTCCATTTTATTACCGGTGAAAAAGTGGTGAAGCTGAAAAAGGCCAAAGGCCGCATCCGGAAGGTATTGACACAGTCCGGAAACGTCTACGAGGCGGACACCGTGATCCTTGCGGCGGGCTTTCCATCCAGGGCGATCGCGAATACGGTGGGGATCGACATCCCCATGTTCAAGGAGCTCAACGAATGTCTGGTGACGGAAATGCAGCCGCCCATGTTCTGGCAGATGCTCGGCACCGCGGAGGCGGACTTTTATGGCCACCAGACCAAACACGGGTCGTTTGTGTTCGGCGGAAGCTCCGGGATGGAGTACTATTACCGCAACCAGGCGGATTTCGCGCATGAGACTTCCATCACGCCCGCCAGCGTCTGCCGCGGGATCATGAAATACTTTCCGGCGCTGTCCGGGGCGAAGATCATCCGCAACTGGGCCGGGTGGATCGATGTCTGCGCGGACCGCGTGCCCGTCATCGGCCGGGTGGAGGAGGTCCCGGGGCTGATCCTGGCCTGCGGGTTCAGCGGGCACGGCTTTGGGATCGCCCCGGCGGTCGGGCAGATCCTGATGGAGATCGTTCTGGAAAAGCCCGTCTGCGTGGACATTTCGCCGCTGAAGTACGACCGTTTTCACGCAAAAGCGTAGCGTTGCCGAAATTCGGGCGGAAAGAAAAGAAATTTCCGAAAGAAAAAAGATTCAAATGAGACGGAGAAGAGGGCTTTCAGCCTGTGAAAAGCAGGCGGCAGGCCCTTTTTCTTTCTGTCATTCGAAGGCTTCCGTCTGTGGTTCGGAAGAGCTTTCGCGTGAGCGAGAAGTCCGGGAAACCGGATCTCTCCCGTTTTTATTTCAAAGCAAAGCAGGCAGTTTCATGAAATGAAAATCCGGACCGCGCTTTCCTTCTTATGCGGGGCGCAGCGGCAGGGAAAAACAGCTTTCTGTCAAAGAATTGAAATCTGGGGGGATCCCGGAGTTTGACAGCCATATTTTCCCTGCTTATAATTAAAATAAAGAAGATCGTAGCGAATCAGACTTTTCAAATCGGGTAATATTTTTGGAAGGCTTTTTAAAAATAAAAGAGGAATCTCCGAACCGTTCAGACGAGGTCTGGGCAATCCCACTTATGATGGCGAACCCGGATTTGTTTCTCCTTTGCCGTAGGCGGGGGAGAAACAAAAACAAATTCTGCATCCTTAGTTGGGAATGTTCTAATAACTCGGTTTGCATTTTGAAATCCAGGCATCCTGGGAAAGGGGAAAAATCCATGGAATCAGCCAGCATAAAACCCGGTGATAAGCTTACGATCGGCAGAACCTCCAGAGATGGGTCAAGACATTTTTATGAAAGCCGGGTGGACACGATCTTGAGCGACTGCCTTCTCATCTACACGCCGATGTTTAAGGGGGACTTGGTCAGGCTCCCCGCGGGGGATGAGTATGAGTTTCTCTTCTATGCCCAGGATGGGCTGTATCGGTCGAAAGGCACGATCTCAAAATATCTGGCCCAGAACAAAGTGTATTTGATGCAGATCAAAATCCGCAATCTGGAACGCACCCAAAGAAGGGATTTCTACAGGCTGGATGTCGCTTTTGATTTTACCTTTGCACGCCTGATGCAGCCGGAAGAACAGGAGGAATCCGGCGGCGCGTCCGTGTATCAGGGAACGGCCCGGAATCTCAGCGGCGGCGGAATGCGCTTCGAATCGGAAGCCGAGCTGAGAAAAGAGGAGCATATCCAGTGCAGCCTGATTTTAAAAGACATATTCATGACCGTGGAGGGAAAGGTGCTGGATGTGCGGCCCTGTGAGAACACGCAGGGATATCGATACAGGGTGGAATTTGTGAATCTGGAAAGCAGCCTGAAAGACAAGATCATCCAGTACATATGCGACAAACAGCGTGAAATCTTCA
>ENA-UOOI01002944-UOOI01002944.1-fermentation-metagenome-genome-assembly--contig:-NODE-2944-length-13695-cov-3.029326_pt1 | contig 13695 bp, 14 predicted proteins | sample MGYA00245779_ERZ724027 | MGnify/ENA primary metagenome ERZ724027 (study PRJEB28704, sample SAMN03018318) | fermentation metagenome | biome: anthropogenic terrestrial biome; feature: soil; material... | reverse complement strand
TTAATTAAACCGGCAATAAACACTGAAACAGCAAAGCCCAATAAATATACTGAAACAGCAAAAGAAATATCTTTCATTTTAGCTCCTTTACTAACGTAATTCTCTTCTTAAAAAGATTGTAAATATTGCTACAATGACAACTATTGAAATAATGGAAACATATGGATTAATACTAAACATTATAACCACCTCATTATATGGATTTGTATTCATATTTGCGTTTATTTTTATGCCAGTTCGAATTGTAGATATAGTTCACCAATTAAAGTTGCTCTTTAAAATTCAATAACCTTTGTCATTTTATCCAAGAAATTTATGAAGCCAACGACAAAGGTTAGAATTCAATTTGCTACTCATATTTTTTGCTTTTATAGACAACCGTACTTATTTTATTATTGTTCGTATTAAAAATTCTTTGTTTTTAAATTCAAATAATAAACAATATGCTTTTAAATAGTCAATACTTATACTCCACTGTTTTAGTTGCTGATTTTCTATTTAGTATAAAACCTATGACGAATATAACTATACCTGTTATATCAGTTATTGTTCCTGGGTCTATAAGCAAAGCTGCAGATAAAATAAACAATATATTTTGTAAGACGTTCGTTTTATTGAAAAAATATCCTTCTAAAGCTACACTTAAAGCTATTATACCTACAGTTGTTGTAAATAAAACCCTTATTATTGTTATAGCTGCTCCATTTAGCAATAATGCCGGTTCATTTACAAATACGAAAGGTACTATAAAAGCTGATAACCCTAATTTAAGAGCGGTAAATCCAGTTTTCTTAAAATCCGCATTTGCAATTCCTGCTGCTGCTAAAGAAGCTAAAGCAACAGGCGGAGTAATGTTTGCAATAATACCAAAGTAGAAAATAAACAAGTGTGCAGCAATCGGTAATACTCCCATTTTAATTAACGATGGCGCCACCATTGTTGCTAAAACCATATAACAAGCCACAGTAGGAAGTCCCATACCTAATATTATTGAAGTAACACATGTCAATATCATTAATAATGCAAGACTTCCACCTGCTGCAGCAAGTAGTACAGATGATAATTTCAGTGCCAAACCAGTCAAAGTAATACTTCCAACGACTAATCCAACTGTTGCACACGAAATAGTGGTTTCAAGCATTCCTATGGATCCATCTATCATTGTATCAATATATTGGCTTATAGTTAATTTAGATTTTGGATTAACTTGTGCAATTATTACGGTTATAATTATTGCATATGAAGCTGCTTTCGCAGCTGATAATTGCAAAACTGCAAGGAATATAACTAATACTATAGGAGATATTAATGCCGGCCACCCATCTTTAAATACTTCTTTAGCTTTCGGGAGCTCTTTTTTATCTAATCCTTTCAAACCCGTTTTGCCAGCTTCAAAATCTACCATTAGAAATATAGCTACATAATACAGTATAGCCGGCGGTAAGGCGTATAATGCTACTTTCCAATATTGTATCGATAGTATTTCTGCTATTAAAAATGCTGTTGCACCCATAATTGGCGGCATAAATTGACCGCCTGATGAAGCAACCGCTTCAACAGCACCGGCAAAATGAGGTTTGTAACCTGTTTTCTTCATCATTGGTATAGTAAATGTTCCTGTTCCAACAACATTAGCTACAGCACTTCCAGATATAGAACCAAAAAACATACTGCTAACAACAGCTACTTTTGCAGGACCACCTCTTACATGTCCAACTATTGATAATGCTAAGTTGATAAAAACTTCTCCACCCCCGGTAGCTTGTAAAATCTGAGCATATAATACAAAAAGAAAGATGAATGATGCACATACTTCTATAGGAACACCTAATATACCTTCAGTAGTTAGAGACATGAAAACTGCTATTTTTTGTAAAGATGCACCTGGATGTCTAATTAAGCTTGGCATATTAGGTCCAAAATAACTATAAAGCATAAATATTACCCCTAAAATTACTAATGCCCATCCTGTCAATCTTCTTGATGCTTCAATAACTAAAAACAACATTGCATAAGCCACAAATATCTCATAATTAGTATATCTTCCTAAATTAAGACTCAATGCCATATGGTTCATTACATAATACGAAGTCACAATAATAGTGAGTGTTACTAATATTATCTGATCAATATACAGTTTTTCTTTATCTGCCTTTTTTGAATAAGGTTTTACTAAAAATGTTATTAAAAGGGCAAATCCTAAATGTATAGACCTTTGTTGCAGCGGTGACATAATTCCAAAGATACCGGTATACATTTGAAAGACAGTCCAAATGATTGCTATAATAGCAATCATTGGTTTCTTATTTATTTTAATCATAAGTTTCTCCTTTAAAATTATTTAATTACACCTGCTTCTTTAAAATATCTTACTGCACCTGGATGCATCCTATCAACATCCATTATGCCCTCTTCCAAATATCTTGCTGTGGTTTCATTAGTAAAATATTGACCAGATGGGTGAATAGCAGCTAAGTCATCTACATTTTCAATTATTGTCTTAACCATTTCGTAAATAGCATCATCTGATAAATTTTTATTTGCATATAAAACGGTATATATCGTTGGTGCATACCTGTCTTCTGTTTGATCTTTATAAGTATTAGCTGGTACGGGTTGAGTTTTCCATTTTGGATATTTTTCATCAAATTTTGCTCTTACATCCTCACTAATTGTCAAAAATTTTACTCCTTTTGTTGTTGCTACTGAATCCAATGTACCGTTATATGGATAAGCAGTTAATATGGTTACATCTATATTCCCATCGCCTAAAGCTTCTGCTGCTTGGCTATATGACATTACCCTATAGTCAATTTTTTCCGGATCAAATTTCCCCGCTGCATCAACCAATGCTTTAGCGGTAATTAGATTTGTTGCAGTGGAACCAATAATTGTATCTTCAGTAATATCTGAAATATCATTAATATTTGATTTCGGTTGTGTTAGGATGCCATATACATTATCATACATACCAGCAACTTGAACTAAATCACCATGTTTATTCCCGGCAAATTCGTCGACGCCTTCATATGCTCTTTCAAACATACAAGCCATACCTATTGAAATCATTGCTTCACCTGATTGCAGCATTCCCGGTGCCTGTGCTATTTGTGCTGGTGTAACAGCTACTAATTCAATATCGCTGACATTTTCATTAATAATTTTCATCATACCTGTACCAAGCATTTGATATACCCCCCCTGGAGTACCAGAGGCAAAATATATTAGATCTGCTTTTTTCCCACCTTGAGTGTTTGACGTTTCATTTGATGTTCCTTCTCCTGAAGTTTGTGGGCTATCTGTATTACTACACCCAATAAATATAAATAACATCATTATTACAATTACTAAATATAATGCGCCTTTTTTCATAGCTTTCTCCTTATATAATTTATTTATAGCTACTGCTATATTTTTAAGTGAATTTAATTAAATACAAAGATTTTCGTACATACAGGCTGCTCCCATGCCACCTCCTATACACATCGTAACAAGCGCATATTTTCCTTTGATTCTTCTGAGCTCAGAAAGTGCCTTACAAGTTAATACTGCACCAGTAGCACCTAATGGATGTCCTAATGCTAATGCTCCACCGTTTATATTAACTTTTTCAGGATTCATCTTTAACTCTTTTATACATACTATCGCTTGAGATGCAAAAGCTTCATTTAATTCTATAACATCTATTTGATCCAAGCTAATGCTTGTCTTATTCAATATCTTTGAAACTGCTGCTATTGGTCCTAGACCCATGTAATTAGGATCTACACCAGAAACTGCAAAACCTACAAATTTTGCTATTGGCCTCAAATTCAAACTATTTGCTTTTTCTTTTGACATGAGAACAATCATACCTGCACCATCACTCATTTGGGATGATGTAGCAGCAGTCACTTTTCCATTTTCTTTAAAAGGAGTTTTGAGTTTTCCTAAGCCTTCTAAAGTTGAACCAATTCTTACTCCTTCATCTATATCAAAATCTTCCCAGTTTCCTTCATCATTCAATGCCTTAATTGGTATGATCTGATCTTTAAATCTTCCTTCTTCAATAGCTCGCGCTGCTTTATTATGACTATCAATAGACATTTGATCCATTTCCTGCCTGGAAATATTGTATTTTTCTGCTACGTTTTCTGCAGTAATACCCATAGGAACGTATGCACCTGGTTCATTTTCCTGTAACCATTTATTTCTCATTGAATCATTTGTGCCCATAGGAAGTAGCGACATCGTTTCTACCCCGCCTGCTATTATTACATCTTCATCGCCTGTTCTGATAATGTTTGCAGCTGTATAAATAGCTTGTAAACTAGAAGAACAAAATCTATTTACTGTTTGAGCAGGAACAGAATAAGGTATGCCAGCCCTGAACTTAATTAAATTGGCAATGTTATAACCTTGTACCTCCTCACATTTTGAACATCCTATAATTATATCGCCAATATCTTCTTTATTTAATTGAGGTATTTTTCCAAGCAATGATTGCAAAACTTGTCCTGCAAAATCTACAGGATGTGTATTTTTTAATTTACCTTTTTTTGCCCTTCCCACTGCTGTTCGTCCATATTCAACTATTACAGCATCTCTTAATCCACTCATAGAGTATCTCCTTTATTTTGTTATAATCGCCGTACCAATAAGAATCTTATTATCATTTTGATTTACTATTTGTGTTTCACAGATTATCCTTTGTTTATCTCCTTGGTCGATAATCTCATTTATCGTTCCGGATACAATTACAGAATCCCCTGGTCTTGCTGCTCCAATAAACCTAACTTCAATTTCACCTGAAAAAATCCAATCTAATCCAAAATTATCTTCCATCATTTCAGAAACATAAGCCATTGTTAAAAAGCCATGAGCAAGAGTAGTCTTAAATGTCGAATTTTTACAATATTCAGGATCCACATGCACAGCTCCCGTGGATCCGGTTATTACTCCAAAAGTATTAATTTTATCTTGATTAATATGTTTAATAATTGGAAATAATTTTGCACCTTCAGAATAATTCTTTAATAGTGGATATCGCATAATATACCTCCTAATTTTATTTTTCTATAGGTAAAAGATTAGTCATTTCTCCTACACATACAACTTCATTATCTTGATTTGTAAAAGTTGTTTTATAAATAAGTAATGATCTGCCTTTGCCATCTTTCATTTTAATTGATTCTGTCTTTGAGTATATGTAGTCACCTTTAAAAATCGGTTTTAATAACAACATCTTTTGTTTTGTATGCACGCCACCCTTTGGAACTTTAACTTCAGGATTCCGGAAAACTTGGTATTGACCTAAGAAGTTTGATGGAGCTATTATATCCTTTAGCCCAGCATTTGCTGCATCATCTTCTGAAAAAAATATAGGATCATTATTTTCAACTGCATTTGCATAATTAGAAATAGCTTGTTTCGTTATTATTTGCATAGATTCATACATAACATTTTCTCCTTTATTAAGTAGTGTTAAAACTAATTTGAAAAGTTATTTTCCGCGAAATATAGCTGATCTTTTCTCTAAGAAAGCTGTAGTTCCCTCTTTTTTATCCTCGGTTGCAAAAGCAATTGTCTGGCAATACCTTTCAAAGTATAATCCTGAATACAAATCAACATTTGAGCCAACATTTATTGACATTTTAGCTAAGCCAACAGCAACAGGACCTTTTGTCTTTATCTTCTGGGCCATTTCCATAGCAGATTCCATAACTTTACCATCTTCAACAACCTTCTGAACAAGTCCGATTTTCTCGGCTTCATCAGCACTGATTATATCTCCGGTGAATATAAGCTCTTTAGCTTTTCCTATACCCACAAGCCTCTGAAGCCTCTGAGTTCCTCCGCCACCCGGTATAATTCCCAAATTAACTTCCGGCTGACCGAATTTAGATTTCTTTGTTGCTATTCTAATATCACAAGCCATTGAGAGCTCACAGCCTCCGCCCAAAGCATATCCATCAACAGCAGCAATAATCGGCTTATTTAATATGGAAATCTCATACAATATATCATTTGTTTCACTATTCATCTGCTCTTTTACTGTTCTTTCCTGCAATGATTTTATATCGGCACCTGATGCAAAGGCTTTACCGCCTGCTCCTGTAAGGATGATTACATTCACATCATCATTTTGCTTTAATTCTCTAAATCCTGCTTTGATTTCATCCCATGTAACAAAGTCCAGCGCATTTCTTACCTCAGGTCTATTTATAGTCAATACAGCTATGCCATCGATAACATCAATTAAAATATTTTTGTATTTCATTTTATCCTCTTTATCCTCCTAGTATTTTTATACTTAATTCTTAATTGTTCCATCTTCATTATATTCATAAAAACCCTTGCCAGATTTCTTTCCCAATTGTCCTTTTTCATACATTTCCTTCATAATTCCTATTGGCTTGTCTATTTCATTTTGAGACTCAGCATATCTCTGAACTCTAATCAAATATACTGTATCCATACCTGATTGATCCATAATCTTACATGGTCCCATTGGATGTCTAAGCCCCTTTTCAATGGCTTTATCAATTTCTTGAGGAGTTGCTATTCCCGCCTCAATCAATCTGCATGCTTCTTCAAATATTCTTCCGAGAATTCTATTTACTACAAATCCATTTATCTCCTTCATGAGTATTATTGGATCTTTTCCAAAATCTTTTGACAGCTGCTCAACAGCATCTATTGTATCCCCTGATGTTTCAGGTCCTTTTATAACTTCAACTAAATCCATAACTAATGCAGGGTTGAAGAAATGCATTCCTATAACCTTATCTACTCTATTAGTAGCTGTTGCCAATTGTGAAGGGCAGAATGATGATGAATTTGTAGCTAATATTGTTTTCGTAGGACAAACTTTATCAAGTTCAGAAAACAATTCTCGCTTAGCATCTAATTTTTCTATTATTGCTTCTATTACAAAGTCTGCATCTGCAACTGCCTCTTCAATTTTTTTTGTAAAATTGATATTTCTTTTTACCTCCATAACTTTTTCTTCTGTCATTTTGCCTTTTTGTATTCTTCCTTGCAAATAATCATTTACCCATTTTTTAGCTTTTCTCATTGCATGCTCATATGAATCAAATAGATTTACCTTGAATCCATGAATTGCTGCATTTAAAGCTATCTGTTGACCCATTTGCCCTGCACCTACAACACAAATATTTTTGCTGTTCATTTTAGCACTGCCTCCTCTTTCATTATTATATTATTTTTTCTTCAATTAATTTTCTTATATGCTCCTCTGAATAACCCAGCAACTGATTATACACTTCCATATTGTCAGAGCCTTGTTCCTTAGCGGCATTGTTGTACACCACAGGAGTTTCCGACATTTTTACAGGGTTTGCAATAAACGGTAAATTCTCAGTTATACTATCAGGAAATGAAACCAACATATTTCTATATTTTAATTGCGGATCCTTTATTACTTCTTCAATTGTTCTGACAGGTCCGTTTGGTATACCACTTTTTTCTAATACATCAACCACTTCATCTAATGTTTTGCTTGCTACCCATTCAATTATCGGTGGTTCTATTGCCGATTCATTTTTCTTTCTTACTGCAGCGGATGCCATTCTCGGATCTCCAATTAGATCTTCTCTATCAATTACTTTTGCTAATCTTTCAAATAAACTTTCCGACGTAGCTGATAAATGTACCCATCTATCATCTTTTGTTTTATATGTTCCCGTTGGTGCAGAAAATGGTCTGCCATTTCCCGAACGTTTTGGTACTTCCCCGGACATATAATATATAGAAGGAAAGTTTTCCAGTAATGTAAACATACAATCCAATAATGCTATATCAATATGTTGACCCTTTCCGGTCTTTTCCTTATGATAAATCGCAGCAGTAGTTGCATATGAAGCATATATTCCTGCAATAAAATCACTCAATACAGGACCTCCTTTAGTAGGTGCCCCATCCGGGAAACCTGTGAAATCCATAAAACCGCTTACCGCTTGCATTGACATATCTAAAGCCATTTTATCTCTGTATGGTCCGTTTTGTCCGAACCCTGAAATTTCAGTCATAATTATTCCTGGATTTATCTTGCTTAATTCTTCATAGCCTATTCCTAACTTATCCATTACACCAGGGCGATAATTATCTATTACAACATCCACCTTTGTTACTAATTCTTTAAAAATTTCCCTGCCTTTTTCGGTTTTAATATCCAGTGTAATGAATTTTTTATTTCTATTATAGCTACAAAAATATAAACTCATATCTTTATAGCTTGGATCGTATAGTCTGGCTATATCACCTTTGCCGTAGCCATCTTTCTCTACCTTGTACACATCTGCACCCAAATCTGCCAGAAGCTGTCCAGCCATGGGGCCGGCTATGTAATGTGATAATTCTAATACTTTAATATCTTCTAATGCTTTTGCCATTTTACCCTCCAGCAACTATTTTCCATTAAATACAGCCTTTCTTTTTTCAAGCATGGCACTCATACCTTCTTTCTGATCATGACTACCATAAAGCATACTCATTAGAGGTAATTGAAAATCAGTTGCTGTATTTATATCATAAAAAACTCCTCCAAGAATTGCTTTTTTTGCCATCTTAACAGCTAACGGCGATTTTTCTTTAATTTTGTTTGCTATTTCTGTTACCGTATCTATCAGCTCTTCTAAAGGAACAACCCTATTAACAATCCCCATTTCATGCGCTTGCTGTGCTGTATAGGCCTCTCCTAATAATATTAATTCTGCAGCTTTATATTTGCCGACAATGCTTGGCATTATAGCTGCTCCTCCAAAAATACCTAAATGTATTTCAGGTAAAGCAAACTTTGCATTTTCTGAAGCAATAATCATATCTGCAGATAAAACTAAAACATTGCCACCGCCGATTGCATGACCATTAACTGCCCCTATTACAGGTTTGCTGTTTTCTCTAATTAATTTATTGAGAACCGTATAGATATTTCCAAATTTCATATACTCAAACGGATTCATATCGGCCATTTCTGTTACATCAGCTCCGGAAACAAAAGTCTTTCCTTTTCCTGTTAGAACGGCAACCCTTACATCTTCATCATCATCTATTCTTTGAAAAATATCAATTAACTCAAATAAGGCATCCTTACAAAGTGCATTTCTTTGTTCAGGTCTATTTATATAAACCCATGCGATTCCTTCTTCACATTTATACTCTATATATTTGTACAACTTATTACCTCCATAAAAATATCATTCTATAATCCAAGTATTTTTCTTGCTTCGTTCGGGGTAGCCACTTCACGTCCGTATTCAGTTGCTATTCTCACAACTCTCTTAACAAGGCCTGCATTTGTTGCAAGAACACCCCTGCTGTAATAAATATTATCTTCAAGACCAACTCTGACGTGTCCGCCAAGAGTTACTCCCATAAATGAAGTAAACAATTGTTCTTTGCCAACACCTGATATACTCCATTCGCTACCTTCAGGTATCATGCTTAGCAAATGATTTAACTGTCTGAATGATGCCTCTTGCCCTCCTTTTATACCCATTACAAAATTAAAATATAACGGTCCTTTTAATAAATCTTTTACTAATAAATCTAATGCCGGATTAATCATACTGGTATCGAATATTTCTAATTCAGGTTTTATGTTTCTTTCATGCATCATTTTTGCTAAATTTTCAACTAAGTCAGGAGAATTAGCATATACACTTGTTGGGAAGTTTACTGAACCAGTAGTCAAGCTTGCCATTTCCGGATTAAAAAGTAATCCTTTATTTCTACTTTCAAAACCAAGTCCTGCTCTGCCACCTGTTGATATTTGGACTATAAGTTCAGGTACCTTTTCCTTTATTTTGTCATGAATTTCTTTGAAGATTTCTGTATTATGAGTGTTTACTCCATCATTTGTTCTCGCATGAACATGTATTACAGAAGCCCCGGCTTCATAGCACTTTAATGCATCTTCAGCCATTTCATCAGGTGTAATAGGTACATATGGAGTTTGCTCCTTCGTTGGCAGCGAACCTACTATTGCTGATGTAATAATTATTTTTTTCATATTGATATCCTTTCTATATTTATATAATTACTATTTAAAATTCAAAACCGGTTTTAAAACTTTTTTATTAATTGCATCTTGAAATGCTTGAATTACATCTTTATAATTATAAATGGTGCACAACGGTTCTAAATCTAATATACCTTGTCCAATTAAATTAAGTGCGTCTTCGTAGTTTTTCCATGTGGAGGTATAGCTGGTTCTTATGTTTACTTCTTTTCTTACTAAATCAGTCATATATATACTAACCTTCCCCCCATATATTCCCAATATAGTCAAGTAACCACCTTTTTTTATTATTCTTATGCCATCATTTAAGGCACTTGCTGCACCCGAACATTCTATTACAATATCAACTGTTTTTTTACCGGTATATTTATATATAACATCATCCAATATCTGTTGTTGCGCATTTACAGATATGAAACCCATTTTTTCAGCAGTTGGAAGTCTCATTTCGGCATCTGCGTTAACTCCAACCAAGAATACTATTGAAGCACCTTTAATTTTTGCCAATTGTGCAGCTACGTTACCTATTATTCCCGGACCAAATACAACTACTACATCACCCGGCATTACATTACTATTATCAAATACCCCATGCAATGCAACTGAACACGGTTGGGCCACTGCAGCATATTCAAAAGATGTCGTATCTGATAGCTTATGTAAAAAATTTTCTTCGATTTTCACTTTCTCAGCCATTACCCCATCGAATGTTAATCCTCTCATGAGTGAATTATTGCACACATTCGTTTTACCAACTCTACAGTTAAAGCAACTTCCACAATATTTATTGGATTCACCCATTACTCTGTCTCCAATTTTAAACCTTTTTACCTCTTTTCCAACTGCCTTAACTACTCCACTGAATTCATGACCTAAAATTACCGGAATTTTAATAAAGTAAGAACTAGGAACATATTCATAGCTATGTATATCAGAGCCACATATTGCTGCACTTTCAACATCAATTAAAAGCTCATAACTATTTAAATCACATATTATTGGCACATCCTTAATTTCTACTTTGCCATATTCTCTTTTAGTCTTGACGATAGCTTTCATCCTAACCACCTTAACTCTAATCTATTGTCCTGCCACCATCTATATAAATAGTTTGACCAGTTATATAACCTGAAATATCTGAACACAAGAACAACACAGTACCAACCATATCTAACATCGTTCCAAACCTTCCCATGGGAATTTGTAATATCATCTTATTGTATTTTATATCATCGGCTAATAAATTTTCTGTTTGGTTTGTCATTACGTAACCAGGTGCAATTGCATTTACATTAATCCCAAAGCTTGCCCATTCATGAGCTAAAACTTTTGTATATTGAATCATACCTCCTTTGGTTGCAGCATAAATTGCTAAATTCTTATGACCTCTTTTGGCTGAAACAGAAGCCGTATTAACAATTTTACCATAGCTATTTTTTATCATTTCTCTTCCCACCGCTTGAGCTACAAAAAAACTTCCCTTTAAATTAGTATTACATATTTTCTCCCAGTCAGATTCAATAAAATCAATTGCTGGTTTGCGTATATTCATTCCTGCATGGTTTGATAAAAAATCAATTTTCCCATATTTACTATTAATTTCATAAATCATTGCATTAATACTATCAATATTAGTAACATCAACCGATATAGCTGTATGTTCACCTTCATAAACGCTTAATTCTTTAATAGTATCGTTTAAATTACTCATATTTCTTGAAGCTACGATAACATTCGCACCGCATGATGCAAATCCTTTTGCAATTTCTCTTCCAATGCCTCCGCCAGCACCCGTTACTAATGCAACTCTGTCTTTGAAATTAAATGCATCCTTATAAATTTTCATATACAATACTCCTGCTGCTTTATATTTTCTTTTGTTATTATATAAAGCAATTTTCATGCCATACATTTTATTAAAGAAAACTATCAAATTTAAAGAAATTAAATAAACTAATTAAAAACATATTCCAAAACTTCGGAATATGTTTTTAAGGGAAATGTTTAATTAACTTTAATAACATTGAAAAGCTCCTCCAAATAATCCTTCCAAAATCTTGGAACTTTATTTTATATTTTTAGAAGTATTTTCACCTATTTTATTATACAACGACGATAAAGATATATTTAATACATTAGCAACAGTTTTTTTTGATTCCAAGTTATCCCCATGCTTTCTTAAATGATAATGAATTATTTTTTTTTCATAATCACTTAATAGCTCTTTTAATGTTTTTCCTTCTGATATCATTTCATTTGTTTTTTTAATATTGGGAGGAAGATTATCCACTTTAATAATATCATCTTCAAGAAAGCTTACTGTATATTCAAGTACATTTATTAACTCTCTAACATTTCCTGGCCATTTATAATTTGATAAAAGGTCCAATGCATCTTTATCTATTATTACTTTTCTTTTATTTTTAATATTATAATTTTCTATAAATCTTGCCTGAACTCGCCTGAAATAGCTTTTTGTTTTAAATCTTGATTTGTAGCTGCTATTATTCTAAAATCTACCATTGTTTCTTTTTCTGCACCTACTTGTCTAATTTTTTTTGTTTCTAATACTCTAAGTAATTTTGATTGCAAATGAAGTGGTATCTCTCCAACTTCATCAAGAAACAACGTACCACCATCCGCTAACTCAAGCAGTCCTAATTTGCCATCTTTTCGTGAACCTGAAAACGCACCGCCTCTATACCCAAAAAACTCACTCTCCCATAAATTTTCAGGTATAGCAGAGCAATTTACAGCTAATTGCTTATCTTTCCTATGACTATAATTATGTATGGATTGCGCTAATACTTCTTTACCAGTTCCACTTTCTCCCAATATTAATACATTAATATTTGTTGAAGCTATTTTTTTTGCTAAATGAACTATATCTTTCATTCCAGTATCTTTGCCAACTATTTTATCAAAAGAATATTTTGTTTTATTTAAGTCTTTTATTTTATTATCAAAATATAGCTTTCTTTCAGCTGCCTTTTCTCTTTCATTAATAACTTCTCTTACGATCTTTGCATCTTTAACAACTATTAAACCTCCCATTACTTCATTATTATCATCCAATATCGGTATTAAATCACAATATGATTCGAATCCACCTTGCAATCTCTTTAAGAATAACATAGGTTTTTTTTCATGAAGAACCTCAAGTATTCGCGAACCTTCTCTTACATCTTTTAAACGCTTCCCAACAATTTCGTCCGATTTAATTCCTGTTAAATTTGAATATGAACTATTAATATATGTTACAACTGAATTTGAATCAGTAATAATAATACCATCATTCATTGCATCAAATAATTTAACGGACATGGAACTTAATTCAATTTTTTTGGTCATAGCTAACACCTCGTATGATATGTTTAGAACTATTTTTTAAGTAAAGAGACACATTGCTTATTAGGAATTTTTTCCGAAATTTAAATTAAATTTTCTGACATCGTATGCCAAATATTTATAGTCGTTATTTCAAAAAAATATCCGATTATATATAAGAAGGACCAACCGCTATAATAAAAGCATCTAATCCTCCAAATATACTATATAAAATACCATCATTTCTATTTCATCAAAAACTTATGAAAAATATAAAGCAAGGAAAATTTGGGCTAATTCTCCTTGTTAAAATCATTTTATCTTAGTAGAATTCTACCGTGCTTTCC
>ENA-UOOI01002941-UOOI01002941.1-fermentation-metagenome-genome-assembly--contig:-NODE-2941-length-13703-cov-139.219666_pt1 | contig 13703 bp, 12 predicted proteins | sample MGYA00245779_ERZ724027 | MGnify/ENA primary metagenome ERZ724027 (study PRJEB28704, sample SAMN03018318) | fermentation metagenome | biome: anthropogenic terrestrial biome; feature: soil... | reverse complement strand
CCTCAAATCTTGTTATCCACAAAATAAAAAAATAAATTTCGTCACTTTTCATAATAAATTAATGTGGGGAGTGAACAGTAACAATCATCGTTACTGTTCACACCCACCATGTATGCTATGTTATGATTTCGTCAAATGTATCCGAATCGGAGACGCTTTCGCTTAGTTGCATTACGTAGCGGTACATAAGGCTCCAAAATACGGAGCCAAAGTACCGACGAATGCAAATACTCCTTATCGGATATCATTTGTCGAAATCATATGATAGACTTTGCCCAGGTGTGAACAGTAACAAATCATCAGATCATTAATTTTTCATTAGTTATAATTATTTTTTGTTAATAATCATTCCATGATTTCCTTGTCTTAAAATTGTTTTTTCATAATCACTGTATGATTTTTGGAAAATGAGAAAAGTTGCAGAAAAGCAGAAAATACAAGGTAAATTCTGTAATTCTGCTAGTTGATTTAACTGCGCTTCTAAGGTAAAATGGTTTCATAAAGACTCGAACAGGAAAGGAAAAAACTTATGAAAAAAGGAATGTGCATTCTATTTATCTTAATGTTTTTAACAGGCTGCTCGTCAAATTATATGTCTTCTATATATAATAATGAGAAAGAGATTGCCAGTGATAACAACAGATTTAATCTGATCAATCCGGAACAAACAATTGATTCGCAGACATTTACCGGCAATGCGAAATTTGAAGGCATGGATACGATCTGGACATATGAAGCAGCGGATGATATGGATATCGATATGACATACTTATTAGAATTAGAAAGCGGAAAAGTGAAATTGGTTTTAATTTCTCCTGATGATACAACAACTACGCTTATAGAAACTACTGAAAAATCCCCTTTGAAAGATTATGCTATGAGCACTTTGCATATCAAGAAAGGAAATAACCGAATCAAATTAGTTGCTGGAGAAAATACGAAACTGGACTTTGATATTTCTATTCCAGATGGAGAATTTCATGAATTAGGGATGTAAAGTAATCCCATTCCCCATCGAGTGAGGCTGTTGTAAAAGTAGATGATTAATCAACGGAGCAGCAGCCCCCTATTTCTCGACAGTTTTTGTGCAATTTCAAATAGTGTTTTCACCGATGGATTATAATCTCCGCTTTCAAGTTTTGATACCATAGCTTGAGTGATCTGTAGTCTTTTAGCAAGATCTTTTTGCGATAATCCATGTTTATCTCTATAATTAATAAATTCACAAGCTATATCTACGAGTAATGTTTCTACTTCCATTTCTTTTTTAAACTCAATGCTTTCATTTTCAAAAAAAGTCCTTGCACCAGCTAGCCTTCCGCTGTTTATCATCCCAATACCTTCCTTTAAAAAATGCCAAATAACCCCTTTCTTCTTGTTTGCGCTGTTTTATTTTATTTCATTTGCATAATCTTATGTTCTCTTTTCTTGAAAACAATTATAAAGAACAATAAAGAACAACTACTTCGCTTCCTTCTATTTCAGTAAAATCAAAAAGAATACAATATTTTTCTTACCCTTCAGAATAATTGAATATAAGACTTTTATGATATTTAGTTTTAAATTCCTTTACATATCCACTCTTACCAATTAATTCTTTAAGCTCTTCGTTAAAACTTGGGTAAGTATAAATATAAGCCAATTTGTATTCTTCTGGATATAAAGTCAAATTTCCGCGGTTTTAACAAAATATATAAGATATTATAGCATACGCAGTATCTATATGGTAGTATTTAACAGCAATTTGTATATGTTTTCTTCATAGCATAAATAAATGTACCGGTGTAATACCCGCCTTTGAGAGATGGAAGTGGATATATTTACATTCTAAATACGGAATAAGAGAACTTGGATGTTCTGAGTGCATCTCTAAAAAAGACGATAAAATGAGCAAAAAAACCAGTACACATAATGGTGCACATATTATTAATCTGGTTTAGAATGTAAATATATGCCTTAGGTTCAGATTTTAAAATAGAAATCAATTAATTAAGTTTGATTGCGACATTTTACCATTCTTAGGAGTATTACTAGTGAAGGGGGTAAATTAGATGAAAATAGAGCCGGTCTTTAGTGAAGATGATATACGAAAAGTAATCAGTACATACGGTGATACAGTATACAAAATTGCTTTCTCTTATTGCAAAAGTTATGCTGATGCAGAAGATATTTATCAAGATGTCTTTACGAAATACTTTCAACATGCGGAAATATTTGAAAGTAAAACTCATGAAAAAGCTTGGTTAATACGCGTAACGATCAATTGTTCAAAAAGCTTTTTACGGTCGAGTTGGCATAAACGAATTATTCTGCTAAAAGATTACCAGGAAGAAGCAGTATTTATGGAAAATAATAATGATTTGTTAAATGCCGTGTTGGAACTTCCGATGAAATATCGCGAGGTGATTCACCTCTACTATTATGAAGGTTATTCTACCAAGGAGATTGCATCAATTTTGACTCGCAGAGAAACTACCATTCGTACACAGCTTCAACGGGGAAGAGATATTTTGAGATTAAAGCTGAAGGAGGATCTAAGTTATGAATAGTCTTGAATATAAGGAAGCGTTTAGAGAGATTAAGCCCTCGAACGAATTAAATGAAAGGGTTGTTAGTCAGTTATTAAATAACAAAGAAGATCGTACCGTGGTTAAGCATAAACAATTCAAAACCCGACTCGCTACCATTTGTATCGTTCTTTTATCAATATCAAGCATTAGTGTGGCGGCATCTGCATGGAATCTTGCTGATGTTTTTAGGGGATATTTTAGGGAACTTGTTTCAAGTGCAAAGAATTATGATCAGGATGGAACAAATAATAATTCTGCAAACGGAGACGCAAGTAATCTCAATACAAAACCGATTACAAATGATTCGAATTTTCTAAATACGGCTGGTGCAATTATTGAATCTACGGATACAGAAGCCGGTCTTAAGTTAACAGCAAGAGGTATTGTAGGTGATGACCGGGTACTTTATGTTGCTATTGATGTAGAGACTGTAAATGGACAGGAATTCACGAAGGAACAAGAAGATAATCTTAATGCAATTCATTTTCAGGAGATAAAGTTGCAAATTGATAATGATGTATTAGGTCAATACACCAATTGTACAAGAATCGATGACGGTACTGAAAAGGGAAAAGCAACCTTTTTACTTCATGACATTATTAACTACAATAATATTGAAGATATTAGTGGCCATCAGTTAACGATTACCTTCACTAATTTTCTTCACACAACAAATGATTTGGAGGATATCGGAATGAAAGATAGCCTCTATGATATCTTTACCAAATTCGATAAACCTGCTGACGAAGACTATCAATTTTACAGTGTCAGAAGCGATAGCAATCATACAGGTGAAGAAAACAAAATTCTTGAGGAATATTATTCGGATAGAAGAAGTGGAAAGTTAGCAGATGAGGAAGTTCTTAAACGCAAAGAAGAATTGATACAAGCCGGATTATTGGAACCATTGTACATCTTGCCTGAGACTTCTACAAAAATCGGTTTTTCTACGAAATACCCTAAGCTAGAAATTACAAATATGGGTATCAAGAATAATATATTTACATTTAACATCAAGATGAATGATGAGCTGGATTACCAATATTTGAATACCAAGCATTTGACACTGGTAAATCGCAAAACAGGAGCATGTGTTGGTACTACAATGGATATTGACAGATGGGAAGGCGACGAAAATGGTAAATTACTATCTGCTCATTTCGTTGTTTTCCATACAATAACATCAGAAGAACAGCTTAAGGATTATTACCTGGCAATTGGTGGATATGGAGCTGAAGATATTATTAATAAGGGCAAATGGGAATTAAGCTTTAATTTATCTTATGAAGATACATCCAGAAGCTATACCATAGATAAAAAGGATACAATTTTTGGTCTTACAGGTACAATAAAAACCATTGATATATCTCCCTTATCTATGAAAATCAGCTATCAGATGGATGAGTCTATGAATGATGAAAATAGAGTGTTATTTGAAGATAATTGGGTAAAAAAAGGGGGTAATATGTGTTTGATTATGAAAGATGGCACTAAAATTAATTACTTATCTGGTGATATGAATATACAAAACAACATTTGCACGTTCAATGCGATGTTTCCTTATATAATAGATTTGGACCAAATTGATAAAATTATGGTTGATGAAACGGAAATATTGGTAAACTAATTTATACATGGATGTTAAGCTTTTCATCGCCGATACTTATCGAAATATAAAAAATCAGTGCTATACAGAATGCTTATGCAAATTCTGTCCGTATCAAACAACCCATATAATGATACTAACTTTAGAGTTAATATTTCGTTACATGGGTTGTTTCATGCCATTCGTTTAAATTCCGAAGGACTCATGCCGGTTGTCTTACGAAAGATACGACTAAAGTAATGGGGATCGGAATATCCGACCATTTCAGCGATAAGAGAAATATTTAGATCGTCATTATTCATAATAAGCTGTTTTGCTTCTTCCATTCGTAGAGACAGAAGATATTGAAAGGGCGGTATCCCGTGATACTTTCTAAATATTCTCGAAATATAAGAAGTACTAAAGTGAAAATTTTCGGCAATTGTCTCGACTGTAATGGGGGAACGATAATTCACTTCAATGTATTTTTTAATATCGGTATAAAGTTGTTGCGTATCCATTGCAGTATCGGTATACTGCACGACAATCTCTTCCAGAACCAAACAGATATCATCGAAAAGTTCTTGCTGTATTTTTGAATTTGCTATTATCTCATAGATACGTTTTTGGTAGGATTCAAAACCTTCAGGTTCTTCAAAGATTAACTGCAATAAATCTTTTAACTTACTTTCTAAAAATTCTTGGGTTACGCCTTCCGCCTGGTAATCGAAAAATAAGTTTTTGATAGAGGGAATCAGACTGCTCATGTTTTCACTTTTTTTCATCATTGCTATGTTGGCTAAAATAGCGTTTGTCTTATTTAGTAAGGTAGCAGATGGGGAGTAGACCTGGCCTTCTAATAGAAACTTAGATTTACATGGAATAAGGTTGCTTTTTAAGGTAAACCTTAGTTTTTGTGCTGTTTCCCAAATTTTATGAAATAAGATGGAAGACACGGTTGAACATAAGGTTATTTCAATTTTGTCTTGCAATTTAACACATAATAAGTGATGCAGGGATTTACCACTGTTCGATTTGGTGGCTGAAGTAATAATGATTTTACAGTTTGGGTACTTCTCATCAATAATCCACCATGGGGTACCAGGAAGTAAAGCGTTTTGTAAGGTGGTTTGTAAATCAAGATAATCCCATAACTCTTGAAACTGTACCATAATAAGCTCATTACTGCAATTTTCATACAGATTACCAAGACATACAAGATACATATAAAACTTCTGTCCTTTAAATTCATAAGGCAAGGTTTTACTATTCGTTTTTCCTGATAATTGATTGGTTATAATATTACAGGTTGTATCATGATATATTTTCTCCAGATTTCGGCAGATATTTTGTAAGGTTTCTTCTAAAGTTTCAATTTTAATTGGTTTTAACAAGTAATCGGTCACACCATAACGAATCGATTGCTGCGCGTACTCAAATTCGCTATAGCCGCTGATAATTACAATTTTTAAGCTGGGATTGACCTGTTTTGCCTCTTTTGTGAGTTCAAGTCCGTCCATAATCGGCATTCTGATGTCAGTGATTAAAATATCAGACTTATGTTCCTTTATCAAATCGAGGGCATCAAGGCTATTGGTAGCAGTACCAACAATGGTAAAGGGCAATGGTAAGGATTTGATTTTTCCTACTAAATTATCTAAGATTGGGATCTCATCTTCCGCCACAACAACTTTATATGTTCTATTTGCTATCATTTAGTAAACCTCCCTCTATTCTACCGCCAATGGTAATGGTTGCTCCACAACCTTCATTGTTTCTAATTTCAAATACAGCATCTTCCTTATACTGTATCTTTAGACGATAATAAATATTAAAAAGTCCTATTTTATTATTTGTTTCTGATGCAAAGCTAAATTGTTTAGTATGGATTGTCTCATTAATTTCAGCTAAAACTTCTTCGTTAAATCCAACACCGTTATCTGTTACTGAGATGGTCCAGCAATCCTTATTAAGTGTTCCATTGATGAAAATTAACCATGGGGAACGAATGTTAAAGGCATGTTTAAAACAATTTTCAATGAGTGGATGAAGCAATAATTTAGGAATTGAAAGGTCATAAAGGGTATCTGGCAATGTTGTAGTAACTTTAAAATACCCTGGGTAACGATATTCCATCAAAGATAAATATTTTTTTACATAATCAAGTTCAAGGCGAACGGTAACGAATGAATTATTTTCAATGGTGACATATCGAAGCATGCCAACCAGACAGTCACACATATGTACGATTTCTGTATTGCCACAATCCTCAGCTTTTATACTAATCACGGTAATCGTATTATATAAGAAGTGAGGGTTCATCTGTGCCTGCAGAGCAACCATTCTCGCCTGAATCTCACTAGACCTTGCTAAAACAGTTTGATTTAAAGAATCTTGTAAACGGGTAACCATCTCCGTATAGGCTTCACTTAACATAGTAAGCTCATAAGAGAATAATTCTTGCTTTGTTTCCTGCGTAGTACTTAAGTCATTTAAGTTTAAGTTACTAATCGCATTCCTTATCTCCTGAATAGGTTCTGTTAGTTTTCTGGCAATAAAATAGCTTAAAAATAGTGTAATAAACAAGACAATAACGCCTAAACATAGTATGATTTGCCCGACAAATGGGATGTTTTTTATGTTCGTATGGCAAATTGCACAAAATACCTTATAAAGTCATAGCTGAAAACTCGAGAGAGACATGATTTTTAATGATTTTCATCCTTTTTTAAGTGAATATACAGTTTTTAAATAATAATATTTTGTGCATTTCTGAATTTTTTAAAATAACCTCATTTGTCGGCCTAATCATAGTATGATATTTCTGAAGGTGATGACAGGCTGTAAGAGCTGATTTCTCGTCTGTGAGACGACCACAGTCCAATTGGAGTAATCGGATTTAGAAAATGCGATGATTTCTGATTGTTCCTTTCCCTCTACCGGCATGGTGCCAAAGGTATCCTTGCATTGTTTCGTTTTTTCAAAATAATCGAAAGTATTATTTTTATCAAGAGGATAAATTTGATTTCCCTGCTCATCAAATACATAGGAATGAACGGAAACCTTAGTGGACGCATTTTGAATGATGGTAGCTTTTTCAATAAGTTTTGCAAAGGTTTCATAGGGGGCTTGAATTTCTACGAGGCTATCGTACTTTGCTCCAAAGACTTCTGAAAAAGCTCTTGCAATGGAGATGGAATTTTCGCCCAGGAAGGACTGGTTTTGTTCCATTGGTACGATAAACAGTTTCCCTCGTAAATCAAGACACTTAGAAAACCAATCACGATAGTTAATGTCCGCATAATCCATGGTGCGAATATCAAATTTATTTCCATACTCTACATAATTGCCGTTTCGTCCAATTAAATTAATCTGATATTCTAAGGTAGAACCGGTCGTGGTTGATAAGAGGCTAAAGATTTTGGATTTTTTACTTAGCAAATTATAGTTGTCTGGATTAAGATCATAAAAAGCGTTTTTAACCGGCTCTGAGGATATAATTCTATTTGCCAGTGAATTCATATTTTTAATCTCAGAGTCTAAGTACTGCATGGTATTAATAGAAAGCTGCTGCAGAGATTTGGAAGCTCTTTGCTCTAATATATTAGAGGTGTAACTATAAAATAATATTGCAAGAAGCGTAATCAGAGCTACGATTATGCTTGAATAACAAAAAAATAAGCGGGAACGTATTGTTGAAAACAGTCTCATATTTTACCCCCCAAAAAAATTATACAATGCTTTTTGTACATAACAAGTTGGAAAACTTAAGATTAGTATAGCATAGTGCCGAATACCAGGCAAGTAATGGGAATACCTTTGGACAAAAACTATAAAATTATTGTTCAGTTTTATACACATAACTGTGCATGAAAATGTATCTGAAATTGACTTCAAATAATATATGATAGAGTTATTAAAACACAGAAAGGATGGTACATAAATGAAAAAGAAAGTATTTCAGTTCGTTTTATTTTGTACTTTGTTAATTTCAATGGTATCAGTTCTGGGGGGATGCGCTAAGGAGAAGAAGGAAACAAGTGGAGAGATTAGCAAAGAACCAACCGTAACACAGCAACCTTCAGAAGAGGAAGACAGTCAGAGTGACAAAAAGGTGGAGGGTGTAACTTTATCCTTTATGGCATCTCAGAACTGGGTTAACAAAGGCTCTAATGTGGATGATGAATTAAATAAGAAGTTCGAAGAAGAGACGGGTATTAAAATTGATTTACAAGTAGTACCGGATGACCAATATGTGAATGTACTTAAAACAAAGCTGGGAACCGGTGAAGTTCCGGATATCTTCATGGTATCTGGTGGTGCCGGAGCACAAAAGTTCATGCCGGAGACTTATTTTGCAGACCTTTCAAATGAAGCATGGGTTTCCAGATATGTTGACTATGCAAAGCAGGGTACAACAGTGGATGGAAAGATTATGGGCTTCATGAGATGGAACGTAGATGGATGGGGTATCTTATATAATAAGGATATCTACAACGACTTAGGGCTTTCCATTCCCAAAACATACGAAGAGTTTACTGCAAACTGTGATACTCTGTTAGAAAATGGAGTTATCCCGGTATATGAAAGTGGTAAGGAATCCTGGCACTGGGCGATCTGGCTATCCAGCTTTGGACCATATGCAGCTACCAAGCATCCTGATCTATATGCTAAGTTAAATAACAATGAAATGAAGCTTGCTGATGTGCCAGAGTTTGAGCAGTTCCTAACAGAATTAAAAGAATCCTATGATAAAGGATATCTTGGTCAGAATTCTTTGGCAAATACCTGGGATTCCGCTTATGAATCCCTTGGAACCGGAAAATCAGCAGGTTATCTTGCTTATCAGTCTTATCAGAATGAAGTGAAAGAGAAATATCCGGATAGTACAGCAGAAAGCTGGGAAATGTATCCGATTCCATTTGCAGGAAATAATGTATATTCCCATTCTGCCGGCGGAAATATGTGTGTTGCATATAAGGATTCCGAAAACCTTGATTATGTAAAACAGTTCTTCGATTTCTTAGCAAGAGAAGATAATTTAAAGACTTATTATGAAGGCAGGCCCGACATTCAATCCAATCCATCTTTTGTGGATGTGGAAGGAAAAGCAACCGCGGCAGGCAAATCTATCGTAGCCAATACACCAGGTGGTTCAGGTATGGAAATGGAATATGGTGTATTATATTGGGATAATACCCTGGTTGGTCAGTATATTCAGGAAGTATTATTAGGTTCTCTTACACCAAAGGAAGCGTTAGAAGCAATTGATATGGATTGTCAGAAGATGTTTGATGCTACAAATTAGGAAGAGTAATTAAACTACGAACTACTGCACTATATATGCCTTGGCATGCATCATTTTATAGTTCTGAGACTTTTCGGCGCTCTAATTATATCATAATGTCATACTATCAATAGTCAAAATAAATTAACGATATCGGGGATGAACGAAACTCACGCAAGTGTCATCCCCATTTTTCATAAGAGGTGAAGCTGGTGAGAAATAAAACTTATAGCAAAATATACATAATGCCTGCATTTATAATATTCTTCACTTTATTTTTGCTGCCTAGCATTATCGGTTTATTCTATTCTTTTACCAATTGGAATGTGATGAACCAACAAATTAAATTTATTGGATTAGACAATTATAAAAGTATTTTTACAGATAAGAGGATGTTTCGAGTCTTTGGAAATACATTTTTTTATGCCATATTAACTTCTGTATTAAAAGGATTTTTTGGCCTGCTCTTGGCGTTAGCACTGAACAGGGAAATTAAATCACGTAACTATCTACGTACTATATTCTTCCTTCCCATGATTCTGTCTAATTTAGTGGTAGGATTAGTATTCCAGCAGATTTTTCATCCGGATACCGGTGTATTAAATCAGTTTTTAAATCTGATTGGTATTCATTCAAATCTTGGATGGATTATAGACCCAAAATTGGTTATGTGGTCATGCGTTGGAATTGAAGTATGGAAAGCGGCAGGATTTAATATGGTAATCTTCCTTGCCGGTCTTCAATTAGTACCAAAAGAAATGTACGAGGCGAGTGAAGTAGACGGTGCCAATGCATGTCAAAAGTTTAAGAGTGTTACATTACCATTTATCATGCCATCTATCATGATTAATATGTTACTGAATGTGATTTCTGGTTTAAAAGTATTCGATGTTATTTTTACTTTAACCAATGGCGGGCCAGGAAGAGCGTCAGAAGTTGTCAATATTACGATATTTAAGTCATTCTCCATGGGAAATTACGGCTATGGCACAGCGTTAAATACGATTATGTTTGTTCTCTTAGCAATCATTTCTGTCAGTGTAATTCAATTCTACACGAAGAATGAGGGGGTGGAATAAGTGAAGAAGAGGCGAAGAATTTTAAATTTTGTGTTAGGTCTCATCTTATGGTGTTTTAGTTTACTCATCATTATTCCTCTATTAATGATTGTTCTGAACTCTGTAAAGGATGTACCTGAATCAGCAGTCATGAGTTTAAAACTCCCTACGAAGTTTCATTTTGAGAACTTCTTAGTTGTACTAGAGGATGATAAATTGCTTCGTTCCTTTATGAACAGTACTCTATTATGTGTAGGTTCTTGTACCATTACAGTATTTACGTCTGCTCTTGCTTCCTTTGTTTTAGTAAGAGACAGAAGTAAATCCAACCGATTTTTGTATGTCTTATTTTTACTTGGTTTAGTAGCACCCATTAACTATATTGCTACGGTAAAGGTACTTCAGGTTCTCCATATTATTAATACTTATCTAGGTGCGATACTGCTATATACAGCAGAGTACATTCCTTTTACCGTCTTTATTTATTATGGATTTATTGGAAGTATCCCGAGGAATCTGGATGAAGCTGCCATGATAGATGGCAGTGAGGGCATTAAGTTATTCTTTCAAATTATCTTTCCATTATTAAAGCCTGTAACCATGACAGCGGTTGTTATTAACGTACTGAATTGCTGGAACGACTTTATCGTTCCGTTGTATTTCTTAAATTCCTCTGAAAAATGGGGCGTTATTATGAGAATGTATAATTATTTTGGTCAGTTTGTTAGCTCTTGGAATCTGGTATGTGCTGTTATGATTGTGGCAATGCTTCCGATCGTCATTCTGTATGTTGTAGGACAGAAATATCTGATCTCTGGTATGACAGCGGGGGCACTGAAAGGATAAAGAATTATAAAAGAATTTATGAGCTTTCAAACAATATTATGTTACTGTTCACACCCCATCATGTATACTATGTTATGATTTCGACAAATGTATCCGAATCGGAGACGCTTTCGCTTAGTTGCATTACGTAGTGGTACATAAGGCTCCAAAATACGGAGCCAAAGTACCAACGAATGCAAATACTCCTTATCGGATATCATTTGTCGAAATCATAAGATAGACTTTACCTAGGGTGTGAACAGTAACTGATAATTCGCTTTACACACAAATTGCTGGTAAAATTAGTTTATTTATTTCATTTATTATGCTATTATGAAGTTATAAATTGTTTAAAGGAAGTTATGAAATAAATGGAATATAAATATAGCCCCAAAGAAAACTTCGAGGATCTATCCAGTGGACGTGTAATCTATGGAAATCATGGAATACCCAATTATCCTGTAAGACTGGTTAACGAAATTTATCGCAGATGTTTAGCGTACTCCGCTAAAAAAGAAAACATCAAACTATATGACCCATGCTGTGGCGGCGCCTATTTGCTAACCGTTTTAGGTTTCTGTAACCAGAATACCATATCTACTATTTATGCCAGCGATATCGATGATTCCATGGTAAAATATGCTTCGAAGAATCTATCTTTGCTCTCTCCTACCGGAATCAATGAAAGAATAAATGAATTAGAAGCTTTGGCAAATTTGTACCATAAGCAATCACATAATATGGCAACCGAAAGCGCCTATCGGTTAAAAGAACAGTTGATACATGAAATTAATGTCCATGTTTTTAAAGCAGATGCTACCAAGAAGATACCTTTACCAGAACCAGTTGATATAATCATAACGGATATTCCTTATGGAAATTTAGTTGACTGGCAAGGTGACGAGTCTGCATTTTCCAAAATGATTAATGAACTGATAAATATTGCAACTCCGGAAACTATTTTAGCCATTTCCATGGATAAGAAACAGGGATTAAAAAATGACCGATTAATACGGCTGGAAAAAAATAATATTGGTAAAAGAAAGTTTGAGATATATCGTTTGGCTTAAGAACGCCAGCTTCTTTCAAACTATAGCAAAGGCTAGATTATAGCAAAGGCAGGTAAATGCAATGATAAAGGTAAATAATATTACAAAGTCTTACGGAAGTAAAGACAATACCTTTCAGGTATTAAAGAGAATTTCCCTTGAAATCAAGGATGAGGACTTTGCTGTCATATTGGGGGCCTCCGGCTCCGGAAAATCCACACTGTTAAATGTTATATCCGGGCTTGAGCGTCCCGATAGCGGCACAATTACTTACGATAAAGAAAATATCACTGCATTGTCGGATACCGATCTGACACTCTTTCGGAAAAGAAAAGTAGGCTTTATTTTTCAGCAATACTATCTGCTCCCCCACCTCAATGTAGATAAGAATGTAAAAATGGGTGCGGACCTGGCATCGAACCGTGATTACAGGAAAGTCCTAGAGGCTGTCGGCCTCGGAGATAAGGTAAGCAAATTTCCCAGTGAATTAAGCGGCGGAGAACAGCAAAGAGTATCGATTGCCAGAGCTTTGGCGAAAAAACCCCAGGTGCTTTTTTTAGATGAGCCTACCGGTGCATTGGACGAAGAAACAGGAAGAATGGTGCTGGATTATATTTACAGATTACATAAGACATATTCCTTTACTATTGTTATGGTTACACATAATGCAAATATTGCAGAAATGGCAACAACCGTAATAAAAATGAACAGTGGTAATATTACAGAGGTATTTCATAACGAAGCACAGAAAACCGCTTATGAGATAGGATGGTGATGAAATGATCGTAGGATTAAGGGATGCCTCAAAACTTGTCAGCATTCTTATCATCTCCTGCTGTGCCGTCTTTGTTTGTTCCCTATTTCTGAATTACAATATGGATATTGTCACCATAGAAGAACAAATTACAGCAGAGCCTATGAAAGCATTGTATAATGCACAGGTTTCAACCGGAAAAGTAGTCAGTGCCGTTAGCGGAGGATGCCTTCTCATCACTTCCGTTATTATGTTATTTTTCTATATCAAGCACTACATCGATACGCACAGAGCCGAACTGGGTATCCTGAAAGCGCTCGGATATTCCAACCTGAAAATTGCAAGAGGTTTCTGGGTATTTGGATTGAGTATATTTGCTGGTACTGCAATCGGTTTTTCTCTCGCATTTGCTTTATTGCCGACATTTTACATTGTTATGAATGAAGATAACATGCTGCCAGACATTGCGGTTCGATTTCACCCTTCCCTGGCGGTCTGTCTCGTAATCCTGCCTGGGCTCATCTTTTCCCTGCTCGCTTGTTTCTATGGCTATCATAAGTTGAAATGCCCTGCTT
>ENA-UOOI01002940-UOOI01002940.1-fermentation-metagenome-genome-assembly--contig:-NODE-2940-length-13706-cov-3.264156_pt1 | contig 13706 bp, 9 predicted proteins | sample MGYA00245779_ERZ724027 | MGnify/ENA primary metagenome ERZ724027 (study PRJEB28704, sample SAMN03018318) | fermentation metagenome | biome: anthropogenic terrestrial biome; feature: soil; material... | reverse complement strand
TGTCCTGATGGACAAGGATGGGAAGACAATCCTTGACTGCGGATGCGACTGCCCGGAGTTTAAAAAATATCTGGAGCCCTGCAGGCATATCGTGGCAACCATCCTGGAAATATCGGCAAAGGACGGAAACCCGCAAATTTCGAAAGGATCCCCGCAAATAGCAGATTCTTCGTCCGATGGGCCGGAAAAAGAGAATGCCGGGGAAGACAAAACCAATGCAAAAGCCAATCTATCCACTGCTATTTCTGAGAAGGTGACTTCCGAATCTCAGAATGCCTCTTCCCAAGATAATACGGAGGATGCCGTGGAAGGGCTGATGCAACGTTATGCAAAGCGGTCGTTAATGCAGTCAACGTCCAGCACGGCTAGAGACGCCATTCTGGAGCCAACTTTGATTCTCGATAAAGATGGGGCCAAGCTCTCTTTCCGCATCGGCAAAGAACATCTTTATTTAGTTAAAAATATTCTGCAGTTGATTCACAATCTGCGGAGAGGGGCAGAATTTCAATACGGTAAAAAGTTTGATTTTATCCATCGGATAGAAAACTTTTCGGAAAGTTCCCGACCTGTTGCGCAGTTTGTTTTGGATCAGTACAGCGTTAGGGATGACAATGCTTACTACGATTATGTGTTATTTGGATACGAAAGTATTCGGGAATACGAGAATTATAGATCCGCTGGATTAAAATATCTATCCCTCACACCCCATACGCTGGACGAATTTATGGACATTTTCATTGGAAAAAAATTGAGGGTCGTGGAAAATGAGAATAATAATGAAAATTCTGAGCTTTTTCAAGTCCGCAGTGGAAACCCAAAGTTTACCATTTCAGTGCAGAAAATAAATCAATCCGACTTTAAGATAGTCTTAGATAAAAAGTTTTGCCTTTTTAAAGGAGTTGAGAGGATCTACATCTTCTGTGAGGGAGTCGTATACTGCTGTGATAAAGCTTATACCAAGACCTGCACCGATTTTATCAGTACTATCAGCTATAACGGGGGAAGCCTGATTGTTGGAAAGGAAAGTATGAAGGCCCTGGTTTCAACGGTCCTTACGGAAATCAGCCCGTTCTTCGAGATTCAATCCTCTGACGACCTTACCCCTTTCCAACCTGTTCCACTTGTAACAAAGATTTACCTGGACATGCCGCAGTCGCAAGTGGTCACTGCGGACATGAAGTTTTGCTATGGAGAGGAAGAGCACAAGGCGTTCCAGCCGAAAAAAATATCGAAATCGATTGATTTAAAAGGGGAACTTTACGCGGAAGCCATCCTGAGAAAATACTTCCCGGCCCCAAAAAACATAGAAAACGCTGAAAACGCTCTGAAAACCCAGTCCACCCTGAAAATTCAATCCGATGAAGGCGCCCTCTATCGGTTGGTTTCGGAAGGAATCAATGAATTTTCCTCGTTTGCGGAAATCTATGTAACGGACGCTTTCCGGAAAATCAAGGTCCGTTCCCCTGTCACAGCTCAAATTGGCGTGCGGACGAAATCCGGCCTTCTGGAAATTAATTTTGGGCTGGAAGGCCTGGACTGCTCTGAAATGCTCGAGATCCTGCGATCTTACCGGAAGGCAAAAAAGTATCACCGCCTGCGCGACGGATCCTTCCTTAGTTTGGAAAGCGATTCCCTCGCTAACCTTTCCGAGATGGTAGACGGGCTCGATTTAAGCAGCAAGGAAATCAGAGAAGGGAAAGCCATAGTCCCGAAATACCGTTCCCTCTACCTTGACGCCCTTTTAAAGCAAGGCGAATCAACCAGGTATGAACGCGACGCGGAATTTAAACGGATTGTCCGCGGCATGAAAGATGTTTCGGATGCGGACTTTGATGTTCCCAAAAGCCTGAAGCCCACTCTCCGCAACTATCAGAAAACGGGTTACCGCTGGCTGCGTACTCTGGCCGTCTACGGGTTCGGCGGCATCCTGGCGGATGATATGGGGCTTGGGAAGACTCTGGAGGTACTTTCGGTCCTGCTGGCTCAGAAACTGGAAAGCAAAAGGCACTGCGTCTCCCTGGTCGTCTGCCCTTCCTCCATTGTGCTGAACTGGAAAGAAGAAGCCAGGCGGTTTACGCCAGAACTTCAGGTTTCGGCCATAGCAGGAAACGCCAGGGAGCGTGCAGACCTGCTACAAAAGGCCGAAAACGAGGATCTCCTGATCACCTCCTATGATTCCCTGAAGCGCGATATGGAGCATTACGATCACCTGACGTTTGAATATGAGATCACCGACGAGGCACAGTATATTAAAAACTACAGCACTCAAAACGCGAAGAGCGTAAAGGCGATTAAAAGTCACGTGCGTTTTGCCCTGACCGGCACGCCGATTGAAAACAGCCTCGCCGAGCTCTGGTCCATCTTTGATTTTCTGATGCCCGGGTATCTGTTCGCCTACAGCAGGTTCCGGAACAAACTGGAAGCGCCGATCGTCCGTTCCAACGACGCCAGCGCAGAAGACAGATTAAAAAAGCTGATCCAGCCATTCATTCTCCGGAGGCTGAAAAAAGATGTCCTCAAGGAACTGCCGGAAAAGACGGAATCCGTGCTTCATGCGGAAATGCAGGAAGAACAGAAAAAACTGTATCTTGCGAACGTCGCCCTTACCAAACGGATGCTCGAAAAGGAACCCGCCGGGAAAGTCCGGATCCAGATCCTTGCCATGCTGACAAGGCTCCGCCAGATTTGCTGCGATCCGTCCCTGGTCTATGAAAACTATAAAGGCGGGAGCGCAAAGCTCGATCTCTGTATGGATCTGGTGCAGAGCTGCCTTGACGCGGGGCATAAACTGCTTCTCTTTTCGCAGTTTACCTCCATGCTGAAGATCATCCGGGAGCGTCTTGATTCCATGGGCATTCGGTATTTTGAGCTGACCGGCGCTACCAGGCCGTCGGATCGTCTTTCGATGGTGAACAAGTTTAATGGCGACAAAACGCCTGTTTTCCTGATTTCCCTGAAAGCCGGCGGAACGGGGCTGAACCTGACCGGCGCGGATGTAGTGATCCATTACGACCCCTGGTGGAACCTCAGCGTGCAGAACCAGGCGACCGATCGGGCGCACCGCATCGGGCAGAAACACAACGTCCAGGTCTACAAGTTGATCGTCAAGGATACTCTCGAGGAAAAAATTCTTGAAATGCAGCGGAAAAAAGCCGACCTGGCGGACAGGGTGATCCAGAAAGGCGGCATATCCCTCGCTAAAATGTCAAAGGAAGAAATCCTCAGCCTCTTTCAATAACTAACGGTACAGTCCGGAAGTTCTTCAAAACGAGAGTCCATAAAGGTGGTATAGAATAATAGCACCGACAGAAGCTGGCCGTTCCTTAGTCATCAAAAGGTTTCGGACTAAATTTACCTTTTGTAGTCGGATCCTTGACTTTTGCATGGTTATCCCATTATAAAACGGAAGTGAAAAGATGAAAACCGTCACGGTCGGGAAAAACGACGCCGGGCAGCGCCTCGATAAATTCCTGACAAAATCCTTTCCAAACCTGCCCCAGTCGATGATGTATAAATCCATCCGCAAAAAGAATGTCAAGCTCAACGGCAGACGCTGCAGAATCTCCGATCGCCTCCGCGAAGGGGATGTGCTGGATCTGTACCTGAAGGACGAATTTTTTCAGACGGAACCGGAAAAATATGATTTTTTAAAAGCTCCGGACCGACTGAATATTCTTTATGAGGACCGAAATATTCTGATCCTCGATAAGCAGCCGGGCCTTATCGTCCATCCGGATCAGACCTACCATTTTGACTCGCTCGTCGCGCGTGTCCAGCACTACCTCTATTCCCGTGGCGAATACCGTCCAGGCGAGGAAAACAGCTTTGCCCCGGCGCTTATCAACCGCATCGACCGCAATACCGGCGGAATCGTATTGGCGGCAAAAAACGCCGAGACTCTCCGCATCATGGACCGGAAAGTCCGGGACAGGGAACTGAAAAAACTGTACCTCTGCGTCGTCGTCGGCCGGATGGAAAAAAAAGAGGACACGCTCGAGGCTTACCTCGTAAAAAACGAAAGGCAGAACCGGGTCTATATCTCCCGCCGTCCGGGAAAGAACGCGAAAACCGTGCGTACCCGCTACCGCGTTCTGGAGGAACGAGGTGGGTTTTCCCTGCTTGAAGTGGAACTTCTGACCGGGCGCACCCACCAGATCAGGGCGCATCTCGCGTTTCTCGGCCACCCGGTGGCGGGAGACGGCAAATACGGAAAAAATGCCGTCAACAAAAAAACGGGTTTCCCCTATCAGGCGCTCTACTCCTATAAACTGAAATTCCAGTTCTCGACGGACGCCGGAATGCTCAACTACCTCAACAACAGAGAATTCGAAGCAGAAAATATCTGGTTTCTCGATAAGTTCCATCATTTTTAGCGAGGAAGGCCCCCTTCCCTTTTTGAACGGGAAAGGGGCCTTCTTTCAGGTATTCCGATCGACCTGATGGAACTTTTTGAGGTTCCCGGTTTTTTTGCTGCGCCTTTCTAGCTCTTCCTCGACGTCTTCCGGCCGGATCCCCTCGTCGGCCATCAGGACGGTGAGATGGTAAAGAAGATCGCAAATCTCGCTGACGGTATCTTTTTTTACTCCGTTTTTGGCGGCGATTATCACTTCGCTGCACTCTTCGCCGCATTTTTTCAGAATTTTATCGATTCCCTGCGCAAAAAGATAACAGGTATAGGAACCTTCCATCTTCTGCGACCGGCGCGAAAGCACGGTCTCGTACAGACTTTTAAGAACATCCTCCGTCGGAATCAACCCCTATCTTTTTATAAAAGCAACTGTGATGCCCGGTATGGCAGGCGGCGCCCGTCTGCCTCACTTTTATGAGAAGCGTGTCATCGTCGCAGTCCCCGTAGATTTCCAGGACTTTCTGAACATGCCCGGATGTTTCTCCCTTATTCCAGAGTTTCTGCCGGGAACGGCTGAAAAACCACGTATATCCGGTTTCGAGCGTCTTCCGAAAGGATTCCCGGTTCATATAGGCAAGCATCAGGACTTCCCCGGTGCTCCTTTCCTGAATCACCGCCGGAATAAGATCCGATTTTCGGAACAAAGCGTCCGTAAAGTATTTCTGCTTTTCAGCCTCAATTTTCAGCATTTCCGCTCTCCCCCGCCAGGATGGCTTTTTTCAGATCCAGAGAACCGGAATAGAGCGCTTTTCCGCAAATTGCGCCATATAAACCGAGGTTCTTCAGATTTTCGATATCGTTAAGGCTGGACACGCCGCCGCTTGCGATAACACGGCAGGACACGGTTTTCTGAACAAGCTCCAGCTGCCTGAGATTCGGCCCGGACAGCGTTCCATCCCGCGCGATATCTGTAAAGACAATATACTTTACACCTAAGGATTCCATGTTTTTCGCCAAGCTGAGGGAACTGACGGCGGAAGTTCTGGTCCAGCCGTCCCCGGCCGCCATGCCGTTTCTCGAGTCGATGCCCGCGGCGATTCTGTCCCCGAAGGCCCCGACGGCATCTCTCACAAATTCCGGGTTTAAAATAGCGGCGGTGCCCAGAATTACCCGGGAAATCCCGTTTTTAAGATAGTACGCAGCGGTTTTCATGGTCCGGATCCCTCCGCCTGTTTCCACATGAAGACCTGATTCCCGGGCGATGCGGAAAATTAAATCGGAATGGACAGGTTTCCCGGCTTTTGCGCCGTCCAGGTCGACGACGTGGATCCATTTCGCTCCCGCTTTCCGAAAGCGGTTCGCGGCGCTGACTGGATCTTTCGCGACTTGTTCCGCCGTCGAAAAGTCACCGCGGAAAAGCCGGACGCATTTTCCGCCCTTTAAGTCGATCGCCGGAAGAATCAGCATATTTCCAACCTCTTTTCCCTTAAAGGGATCCTTTCGTCGAAAGGACTCCTGCCCCGGAAGGCTTTACGGCCGCCTTCACGGCATGCGCGGCCGCCTTGAAAAGCGCCTCAATCTGATGGTGGGCGTTCGATCCATAAAGGCACTGAAGATGGAGCGTCATTCCGGCGTGAAACGCGAAGGCACGGAAAAATTCTTCCGTGAGACAGGAATCAAATTCCCCGACGCGCTCCTGTCCGAAATCCGCCCGGAATACAAGGAACGGCCGACCGCTGATATCTACGGCGGCGAAAGCGAGCGACTCGTCCATCGGAGCGAAAAAGCTTCCAAACCTGGCGATTCCCGACCGGTCTCCGAGCGCTTCTTCGAACGCGCTTCCCAGGACGATGCCGCAGTCCTCGACGGTATGGTGGCCGTCGACGCAGAGATCGCCCTTTGCTTTCAGCGTCAGCCCGAATCCGCCGTGCACGGCAAACGAGTTCAGCATGTGGTTAAAAAAGCCGATCCCGGTTTCTATCTGAACCGGACCCCCGTCAAGATTTAAACAGACGCTTATTTCCGTTTCCCTGGTTTTCCGTTCCTGCCGCGAGGTTCTCATTTTCCCAACCCCTTTCCGTATTTTAAAGCATGGCTCCAAAAGCCTTTATAAATTCGGCGTTTTCCCTTTCCGACCCGGCCGTTACGCGGAGAAACCCGTCGAACAGCCGGACGGAAATTCCATTTTCGAGGAGCCGTCGATGAAATTCCTCCGCCCGGTCCGTCCGCAGAAGCACGAAATTTGTCACCGTAGGATAGACGCGCAGTTCGGTTTCCCTTCCCTTTTCGAGGGCCCTGAGCGCCCTGTAAAGTTCCTCTCTTGAGCGGACAATCGCACGGGTGCGGGACTGCAGAAGGAGACGCTCGCCGAGAACCGCCGCTCCGGCCGCCTGTGTCATGGCGTTTACGTTATAGGGGGATTTTACCGCGCGCAGGGCGCGCGCCAGCTCTTCATTCGCTACGGCGAAGCCGAGGCGGATTCCCGCGAGGCCGAACGCTTTGGAGCAGGTCCGGAGCAGGATCAAGTTGTCGTATCGATCCGCTTCCCCGATCAGGGACTGGTCCCAAAAATCCATATAGGCTTCATCCAGCACGACCAGCGCGTCGACGGATCGGATCAGTTTCCGGACTTCATCCCGTCTTAATCCTTTTCCCGTCGGGTTACAGGGATTGGAAAACAGGAGCATCCGCGCCCCGTTTTCCCGGGCAAGGCGGATCACCCTGTCGACATCGACGGAAAGATCCTCCTCTTTCCGGTATACGATATTTTCCGTTTCACAGATTCTGCCGTAAAACGAATACATCGAAAAGTCGGGGGAAAAAGTCAGGATTTTTTCCCCTTTCATCGAGAACGCCTCACTGATGAGGGCGATCAGCTCATCCGACCCGTTTCCGGCCACGACATTTTCCGGACGGCAGCCGTAAAAGCCGGCAAACGCCCGGCAGGATTCCAAGGCATACGGATCGGGGTATCGGTTCAGCGGAACGGAGCGGACGGCGCTCCCGATTTTTTCGAGGAGTTCTTTCCCAGGCGGAAAAAAAGACTCATTCGCATCCATCCGAATCCTGAAATTTCCCGATATCGGCTGATAGGGGACAAGGTGCCTGATCTTTTCATTCATGCGGTACGCCAATGGAATTCCTCCTTACGCGGACGGCGTTCGCGTGGGCAGTCAGGCCTTCCGCGCGGGCAAGCGTTTCAATATCCTCCGCCGAACGGGAAAGCGCGTCCTTCGTATAATACAGAAACCCGGACTTTTTGAGGAACGTGTCGACCGAAAGGGGAGACGAAAACCGTGCGGTTCCGCCCGTCGGCAGAACGTGGTTCGGACCCGCGTAGTAGTCGCCGACGGGTTCGGGGGAATAATTTCCGAGGAATACGGATCCCGCGTTGTCCACGCGGCCCAGAAGCTCCATCGGATTTCTGGTGCAGATTTCCAAGTGCTCCGGGGCAAAGTCATTTGCGAACCGGATCGCTTCCTCCAGAGTCCCAAAAACGACAACCGCCCCGTAGCTGTCCAGCGATTTTTCGATGACCGCGCGCCGGGAAAGACCTTTGATCTGCCGATCGATTTCCGACTGGACGGCGGAAGCCGTTTTCGGAGAAGTCGTCAGAAGGACGGCGGACGCGAGGGGATCGTGTTCGGCCTGCGACATCAGATCGGCGGCAAGATACTCCGGATCTGCCGTCTCGTCCGCGAGGATCAGGATTTCGCTCGGCCCGGCGATCATGTCGACGCCGACCGTCCCGAAAAGCTGCTTCTTCGCCGTCGCGACATAAATGTTTCCGGGGCCGACTATTTTCTCTACGGCGGGCACGGTTTCCGTCCCGTATGCGAGCGCCGCGACGGCCTGCGCCCCGCCGATCAGGAAGACCCGGTCAACCCCGGCTTTCCGGGCCGCCGCGAGGACGGCCGGGCTGGGTTTTCCTTCCCGCCCGGGCGGAGTCGCCATGATAATTTCCCCGACGCCCGCTATTTTCGCGGGAATCACGTTCATGAGGACGGAAGAAGGGTATGCCGCCGTCCCGCCGGGCACATAGACTCCGACGCGCGCGAGGGGCCGGACCCTCTGCCCCATGACGACCCCGTCCGGGCGGGTGATAAACCAGCTGTTCTGCTTCTGCCTTTCATGGAACCTGCGGATATTTTCGGCCGCGCGGGAAAGCGCGCCGAGAAATTCCTTGCTGCAGGAAGCGGCCGCATCCTCCATATCTTTGTCCGTCAGTTCCGTTTTTTTCGGAAGCGCCCCGTCAAACCTGAGGGTATATTCCCTCACGGCGCGGTCACCCCCGCGCCGGACTCCTTCGAGGATATCAGCCACGGCGGATTCCACGGCCGGACTGGTTTTCCCTCTTCTCTGCCTTAACCGGGCGGCGAGTTTCTTTCCGTCCCCGCCGCCTCCCTCATAGATTCGGATCATCCTTTTTCCGTCCTTTCTGTTCTGAATTTTTCAGGGCGCGAAACCGTTTCCAGCCTGGATTTGAAATTTTCAATCTCTTCCCTTCGGAACTTGAGACTGGACGCGCTTACTATCAGCCTTGCGGAAACGCCGCATATCGTCTCAATGACTTCCAGACCGTTCTCTTTCAGGGTCCTTCCCGTTTCCACCAGATCTACGATCGCGTCGGCCAGTCCCAGAAGGGGAGCAAGCTCCACGGAACCCTCGATCTTGATGATGCGGACGTCCATCTTTTTCCCGGAAAAATACTCTGCCGCCACGTTCGGGTATTTGGAAGCGACAGTCCGCGCCGAATATCCGCTGAAAAAATTCAAGCCTCGCGGCCCCGCGAGGGCAAACCGGCATCTTCCATAACCCAGATCGAGCATCTCGTAAAAGTTTCCGCCCTTTTCCAGAATGGTGTCCTTGCCGACAATTCCCAGATCGCACACGCCGTTCTGCACATAGGTAATCACGTCCGGGGCCTTGCAGAGCACCGCTTCCATGGATCCCCCCGCGACGGGGAGAATCAGTCGCCTTCCCTTTTCCCGGAAAGCCGGGCAGGGGTATCCGGCGCGCTCCAGAAGCTTTACGGCACCGTCTTCCAGCCTTCCTTTGGTAAGGGCGATGCGAAGGGGTCTCATATTGCATTCCTCCCTGTCGGAACCGTCCGGACATCCGGACCGACAACGTCCAGGCGCCGGATTCCCCGTTTTTCAGCGTACGCGGCGGCTTCCTCTTCCGTCCGGAAAACACTCGTTTCACATCGGAGTCCTTCCCTGATGAGTTTTTCAGCATGCCGGAGCGCCGAAAGCTCATAGCCGTCCTGTCCGTGCACGAGGACGTCCACTGCCTTTAAACCGGGATCCCCGCGCCGTTTGAGGGCCGCTTTCCCGACGGCGTCAAGATCCATGGCAAACCCCACGGCCGGCATGCTTTCGCCGAAATGACCCGGCAGCCCGTCATACCGGCCGCCGCGCAGAACGGCGTCCCCGCACCCTTCGAGGTAAACGCTGAAAATGACGCCCGTATAGTAGTCGTTCCTCTCAACCAGGCCGAGATCCGCGGTCAGGCGGTCTCCCAGGCCGAGCCCGGAGAGCGAGCGGTAAAGACGGTGGAGAGATCCAAGGCTCTTTCGGAGCTTTCCGCCGCAGTAGGGCTCCGCTTCCCGGAACATTTCCTCTCCCCCGCAGAACCCCGGAAGAGCGCGCAGCGCCCGGACGTTTTCACTCCCTCCGAGCCCCTTCAGGCATTCGTCCAGCGCCCCGTAATTTTTAAACTCGACGGCTCCGCGGATCTTTTCGAGAACCTCCCCGGAAACCGGGAGCGTCCGCGTCAGTTCCCGGAAAAAACCGGCGTCCCCAATCTCAAGCCGGAATCCGGGCGCGCAGGCGCCTAAAACCTCTGCCGCGAGAACGAGAATTTCCAGATCCGCCCGGAACCCTCCCGCGCCAAGCATTTCTACGCCGGACTGGACGTCCTCGCTGCTCTGCCCCGAAAGACCCGGATGACTCCGGTAGACCGGCTGCGTATAAAACAGGCGCAGCGGCTTTTCTTCGTTTTTGAGGCGGGTCGCCGCAAGACGGGCGACAGGAAGCGTGCTGTCCGGCCTCATGACCAGAATCCGCCCGCTCCTGCCGCTCATCTTAAACATGACGTCCTGCCCGATTCCGGAAAACGAGGGATCAAAGACGTCGAAATATTCGAGACCTGGCGTCTTCACTTCCCGGAATCCCCGGGATAAAAAAAGGGCCGTTGCCTTCCGCTCCATTTCATGCCGAATCTGGCATTCCTCATAGAGGTAGTCGCGCGTCCCTTCCGGTGTCATCCGGCTAAAATCTTTCATGCGGGCTTCACCATCCATGCTTTAGTGTGCTACCATAATATCACGCTAAACTGCCTTTGTCAACTAAAGAGGGTTATCTGGCTGCTTTCCGGAAGTCCGGAAAGCACGCCGCACTTGGAAAGGGTCTCTATGACGGACTTCGATACTCTGGATCTGGACTGGAGATCCTCGACCGAAAGGTACGGGCCGTCTTTTCTCGCTTCTTTGAGACTGTTGGCGGCAGCCTCCCCGACGCCCACGAGGGCCAGAAAGGGCATGCGGATTTTCCCTTTTTCCACAAGAAATTTTTTTGAGTCTGAGCGGTAGAGGTTGACCGGGAGAACCTCGATCCCCCGGGCGAGCATCTCATTGACAATCTGGAGCGTCGCGTAGGCGCTTTCCTCCTTGGCGCTCGCTTCTTTCCCTTTCATTCTGATTTCATTCATGCGGCGGCGGATCGCCCCGCGCCCTTTGAGGACGAGGGCGCCGTTAAAATCCTCCCCCCGCACGGTGAAATAGGCCGCATAGTACTCGACGGGCCGGTGGACCTTATACCACCCGAGCCGGAGGGTCGAAATCATATAGGCGGCGGCATGAGCCTTCGGGAACATGTACTTGATCTTCATGCACGAGTCAATATACCACTGGGGGACCCCCTTTTCCTTCATGGCTTTGAGATAGCCGCCGTTCAGTTTCGCGGGTGCTTTCCCGTGACGGACAATCTCCATGATTTGAAACGCCATTTTCGGCTCGAGGCCTTTTCCCAGCAGGTAGGTCATGATGCTGTCGCGCGTTCCGATCACTTCCGAAATGGAACAGGTCCCCTTTTTAATCAGTTCCTGCGCGTTGCCGAGCCATACGTCGGTCCCGTGCGAAAGACCGGAGACCTGGAGAAGATCGGCAAATGTCTTCGGCCTAGAGTCCATCAGCATCTGACGCACAAAGCTGGTCCCTACTTCCGGAAGGGAAAACGTCCCGGTCGGAGAATCAATGTCCTCCGGTTTGACGCCGAGCGCCTTGGTCGAATGAAACAGCGACATGACTTCCGGATCGCTCATCGAAACTTTCGCGACAGGAATTCCGGTATAGTCTTCCAGATACCGGTAAATGGTGGGGACATCGTGTCCCAGCTCGTCCAGTTTGCAGATCGTGTCGTGGATGGAGTGAAAATCGAAATGCGTCGTGATGTTGTCCGAGTTCTGATCGTTTGCCGGGTGCTGGACGGGACAGAAATCAAAGATGTCAAACCCTTTCGGGACAACCACCATGCCTCCGGGGTGCTGGCCGGTCGTGCGCTTGACGCCGGTGCAGCCCGCTGCGAGCCGGAGCTCTTCGGTGTGCTGCAGGGTAATGCCGAGTTCCTCCTCGTATTTTTTCACAAAGCCCATGGCGGTTTTGTCCGCCACCGTCGCGATGGTGCCTGCCTTGAACACGTTGTCTTTTCCAAACAGCTTTTCGGTGTACCGGTGGGCCATGGACTGGTATTCTCCGGAAAAATTGAGGTCGATATCGGGGGTCTTGTCCCCGTCAAACCCCAGGAATGTCTCGAACGGGATATTGTGCCCGTCGCGGTTGTATTCCGTCCCGCAGACCGGGCATTTTTTCGGCGGGAGATCAAATCCGCTCCCGACGCTCCCGTCCGTGATAAACTCGCTGTGCTTGCATTTCGGGCACACATAATGCGGCATCAGGGGGTTGACTTCTGAGATTCCCGCCATGTTGGCGACAAACGAGGATCCGACCGAACCCCGGGATCCGACGAGGTATCCATGTCTGACGGAATCCGCAACCAGCTTCTGGGCCGTCATGTAAAGAATGGAAAAGCCGTGTTTCGTGATGGATCCGAGTTCCCGGTCCAGACGTTCTTTCACGATCTTCGGGAGGGGATCCCCGTAAATCTCCCGTGCCCTTTTCCAGGTGATATCGGTCAGCTGCTCCTCGGCGCCCGCGATAAAGGGTGGGAAAGTCCCTTTCGGCACAGGGCGGATCCGGTCGATCTCGTCCGCAATTCGGTTGGTGTTTTCCACCACGACCTCATACGCCTTTTCTTTCCCCAGATAGGAAAATTCCTCCAGCATTTCTTCGGTGGTGCGGAAATAAAGCGGCGCCTGGCTTTCGGCGTCCTGATATCCCAGGCCGGTCTGCAGGATTTTCCGGTAGGCGCCGTCCTTCGGATCCATAAAATGGACATCACAGGTGGCGACGACGGGTTTATGGAGCGCTTCCCCCAGACGGACGATGGTGCGGTTAAAATCGCGCAGCTTTTTTTCGTCCGAAACCATGCCTTCTTGGATCATGAACTCATTGTTCGCTGTCAGCTGGATTTCCAGGTAATCATAAAAGGAGGCGATATCACAGAGGGTGTTCCAGGGCTGCGCGCCGAAAACGGCGCGGTAAAGCTCGCCGGCCTGGCACGCGCTCCCGATCAGCAGTCCTTCCCGGTATTTTACAAGCTCGGTCTTCGGGATCCGGGGAACACGGTAAAAATAGCGGAGATGGGAGAGGGAAATCAGTTTATACAGGTTTTTCAAGCCCGTATTGTTCTTCGCAAGAATAATCATATGATACGGTTTCATTTTTCTGACGTCGCCGCCCGCAAGCGAAGTGTTGATGTCCATAATCCGTTTCGCTCCGGTATCCTCCGAAAGGCACCCGAGGAGTCGGAGAAAGATCTTCCCGAGAACCGCGGCGTCGTCGCATGCGCGGTGATGATGAAAGGCGTCCAGCTTAAAATATCTGGCAACGGTGTCCAGCTTGCAGTTTTTGATACCTTTGAGAAGAGATCGGCACATGGGGACCGTGTCAATATAGGGACAGTCGAATTTCATGCCGCACCGGGCCGCGGCTGTGCGGAGAAACGAAGTGTCAAAGTCAGCGTTATGGGCGATGAGAACCGGATCTTTTCCGCAGAACCTAAAAAACGAGGATAAGGCTTCCCTTTCCCCGGGCGCGCCGCGGACCATCTCATCGGTAATGCTCGTCAGCTGCGTGATTTTTGGGGGAATGGGGCGTTCCGGGTTGACAAACGTGTCAAAGGAGTCTTCCGTCCTGCCCCCGCGGATCCTCACGGCGCCAATTTCCGTCATGCGGTCT
>ENA-UOOI01002939-UOOI01002939.1-fermentation-metagenome-genome-assembly--contig:-NODE-2939-length-13713-cov-3.642041_pt1 | contig 13713 bp, 10 predicted proteins | sample MGYA00245779_ERZ724027 | MGnify/ENA primary metagenome ERZ724027 (study PRJEB28704, sample SAMN03018318) | fermentation metagenome | biome: anthropogenic terrestrial biome; feature: soil; material... | reverse complement strand
ATGGAATCTATTCGTTCCCTACAACTTTTATGATTGATTCATAGCCAAATACCTTTCCCTCTGAATCAATCATAAAAGTTGTAGGGAACGAATAGATTCCATACTGCTCGAACAGGTCTCCTCCCGTATTCATCAGAACCGGATAGGTATAGCCATTGTCCCGGAGAAACTTCTTTACTCCTTCTTCATCCTGTTCCTGCCCATATCCAGGTGCTGCGATTCCAAGAATTACAACTTTGGGATCTTCTTCAGCCTGATAAGATTCATACAGCTTCTGAATATCCGGCATCTCCTCACGGCAGGGCGGACACCAGGTAGCCCAGAAATTCAAAAATATAGTCTTTCCTTTATAATCCGAGAGTTTATGCACCTCACCGTATTGATCTTTTAGTTCAAAGTCAATGGCCTCCATAAGTTCATCAGAATTTTCATTCTGACTCTCCGGGTTTCCATTTTCAGCATTCTTCTCTTTCTCAGAAGAAGTATTACCTTTCGGCTCATTCTCCCGGGGATTCTCTTTTTCTGCTTTATTTCCTGCAGTTTCTGTGTCTTTCTGATCTTCTTGTGTCTCCTTTGAAGGCTGCAGACCTGCGAGATATCCGGTTATGTCATTCATTTTCCCGCTGACCATCATGACCCCAATCAAAATCATGAGAATCCCGCCAATCTTTGCAGTATACTTTACAACATTTGCATGACGTTTAAACAGATCTAAAAGTACTGTGCTAAACATTCCGACAGCCAGAAACGGAAGAACAAAACCCAGTGTATACACTCCAATCAATGCAAATCCAAGAAATTTCGTATCCGCAGATGCTGCCATCAAAAGGACACTGGTCAGTGCCGGTCCCACGCAGGGTGTCCATGCAAAACTGAAGGTTACTCCCATAATCAGTGCGGTCCATGGCGACATAGCAAGTGTATTGATTTTAAACTGCAGTCTATGCTCTCCTCCTAAAACCTTCGAAGATCCAAACAGGCCAAGCTGGTACAGACCGAATAGTATGATCAAAACTCCACCAATTCTCGCAAAGATCATCTGATGTCCTTTCAGAACTGATCCAAGCGCAGACGCGCCAAGCCCTAGGATAAAAAATACAAAGCTGATCCCTATGACGAAGAAAACCGTATTGATCAGGACCTTTTTTCTATCGTAATGATCTTTTCCATCCTCGCCTTTCGTCTTCGTTCCTCCCGACAAATAGCTGATGTAAAGAGGTATTAAGGGAAGTACACAAGGTGAAAAGAAGCTTAACAGTCCCTGTATAAACACTGTTATTACCGGCACACCGACATCAAATGAAAATCCCATCAAGCATCTCCTATTTTCTCTCTACTTATCTCTTCTTTTTTTACCGCTTTATCTGCTTTTTTCTTTTCCCTCAGCTTTCGAAAGAATCCACTCATCATCTCACTGCATTCTTCACCCAGCACTCCGCTCGTGATTTTTACCTGATGATTAAATGTCGGAACCTGAAGCAGATTGAGCACCGACCCGGCACACCCTGCTTTGGGATTCATACATCCGATCACAACTTCGTCAATCCTCGACTGAACCATCGCGCCGGCACACATCTGACACGGCTCTAGAGTGACATACATCGTGCATCCTTCCAGCCGCCAGTCACCGAGTTTTTTACTTGCCTTTCTGATAGCATTCAGTTCTGCATGTGACAATGTATTTTTATCCGTATTTCTGCGATTATATCCTCTGGCAATAATCTTTTCCTCATAGACGATCACACATCCAATCGGGACCTCCATAATCATCTCTGCTTTTTTAGCCTGTTTTATGGCCTGCTTCATATAATATTCGTGATCCATCTTCAACCTCACGTCTTCTTAATTAAAATTAAGTATACCACAGTTCTGACAGCAAGGTCAAAAAAAGAAGGTAAAGTCGGTTTGAGCAATAACTTTACCTTCTAACCTCTTGCGGAAACAATTCATTAATAAGAGAATTCTTGCACTAGATCATAAGCTTCCTTAATAACAGTCTTTAAGTTTCCTATCTTCTTAGCGTCTCCGATCACATGTACATGCTCGCTGGATTGTTCTTCTGCCAGAGGCGCTCCGGATATATATCCCACAGAGGCAATTACGGAATCGGCATCAACCTCCCGGATCCCTTCCTTTGTCTTAATTACGACACTCTTCTCTTTGATCGCCCGGGCACTGGATTCGAGATATACCGGAACTTTATAATAAGCCAGAAGGTCCCGCAGCATCTGGGAATTGGCCATGGAAACTCCTGGTGTGCAGATCAGGTCATTCAACATTTCCACAATCACAGGGTGTTTCCCTTCAAGTGCCAGCTCGTAAGCGATCTCACAGCCTGTCAGAGCACCGCCTATGACGACCACTTTGTCGCCGACTTCTTTCTTGTGGTTTAGATAATCCACAGCAGGAATTGCTCTTTTACCGCCCGGGCAGTTAAGGGTTCTGGCTTTCGTGGAACCAGTAGCAATTACAATTTCATCCGCATTAAGTTTGGAAATATCTTTGATCTCTGTATTTCTATGTACACTGGCACCGCTTCTTTCCAGCTGACGCCGGTACCATGCAAGCAAATCTCTGTCTTTTTCCTTAAACTCGGGAGTCGCAGCCGCATTGAAAACGCCGCCAAGTTGATCTGTTTTTTCGTAAAGATCGACTTTATGGCCTCTCTTCATCGCCTGAATAGCCACTTCCATTCCACCGAGGCCTCCGCCGACAACAGCTATCTTTTTAGGTGTCTTCGCTGGTTTCAAGCTGTAATTCTTCTCCTCTAATGTATATGGATTTAGTACACAGCGTCCCATGATGATATGCATAATATCGAATTCACAGCCTTCATAATTATGCCTTCCAAGTGGAAGACAGGCTGCATGGCAGGAAATGCAGGGCCTGATATCTTCCATTCTTCCTTCTTTAATTTTGGTAACCGTCTCACCGTCGCAGAGAAACTGACGTCCGATTCCCATCGCATCGATCTGCCCTGCAGCAATCGCATCCGCTGCCTCTTCGGGCTGCATACGTCCTGCACATACAATCGATGCATGCGCATATGGTTTGATTTCTATAGATTCTTTTAAATTTGTATTCAAAGGTGCATATACCGGTGGGTGCGGCCAATACCACGCATCATAAGTTCCATTATCACAATTGAACATGTCATAGCCTGCTTCTCGTAAGTAGGCAATTGCCTTTTTGGATTCTTCCATAGTACGGCCTGCTTCTTTGAACTCTTCACCCGGAACTGCACCTTGATTGAACCCCTTCGTTTTGCTTGTGACGGAATACCTTAAGGAAACCGGGTAATCATCTCCACAGACCTTTTTAATCTCTTTCACGATTGCCGCGGGAAGCAGCATCCTTCCTTCAAAGCTACCGCCATATTCATCATTTCTATGATTCGTATACGGCATCGTAAACTGATCGATCAGATAACCTTCATGCATGGCATGAATCTCTACGCCGTCAACACCGGCTTCTTTACAGAGTTTTGCTGTCTGACCCATAGCATAAATATAATCCTGAATTTCTTTTTTTGTCAATGCACGATGCTTATAATTCGGATTCCAGACATTTGGCGAATCAGTATCCGGGGCTACCATCCAGGCATCTATGCCCATAAATGGCTTCAAAAGTGTACAGAGCCATTTCTTATCCAGAATCCCCTGGAATATTTTAGGGAGTGGCATGGATCTGCCGGGCCCAAGCGTCAGCTGCATAAAGACCTTCGAATCATAAGAATGCATTTCGCCCATAAATTCTCTTACTTCATTAAATACTTTTGGATGCTTATACAGCCATTTATTCCCCACAATACTGCGGACAGGCACAGCACCCGGAATCATAAGTCCAATATCATTTTTTGCACGATCTCTGTAGAACTGCCAGATGTTTTCATTAAAACAGGTCTTCGTCTGCCATTCGATGATGTTTGTGCCCTCCATCGGACATAACACAAATCTGTTTTTAATCTCTACATTCCCAATTTTCCACGGTGTAAACAAAGGGTCATATCTTTTGTCCATCTTTTCTTCTCCTTCTGCATATTACTTTGTTAAAAACAACACATGTTGATTCTATAATCTCAGTGTATTATAATAAGAATTATCAATCAACCAATAAAAAAGATAAAAGCGTCAGCAAATCAACATTTTAGAGTATAAGTGTTGTTTTTGTGATAATATTTTAACAAAAAGTTTCGGGAGAAGCGATGAGAAGAGAAATTACTGATACGAAAAAGGTAAACCGCAAGGTATTATATACAAAAAAGTTAATTAGAGATGCCTTTCTGGAGTTACTAAAAAATAAAAGTTTTGAAAAAATCACAGTGACGGAAATCACAGGACTTGCGGACATAAACCGATCTACTTTCTACAGTCATTATGATAACTGCATGGATCTCATAAAAGAGATTGAAGTGGAATTCGCACAGGAGATAATTGGGATTATCGACAAACCGGCATATGATGAAAACTACTCTGCCAATGTCATCAACCTGTTCTTCGATACCTTGACAGAAAATAAGGAATTAAGTGTCTGGTTTATGGATGACCATGTAACCGGCATCGGAAAGCAGATGATCTTTGACCATATATCGAAGCGATTTACAAAACTCTGGGAGGACAAACACAAACTATCAGATGATGAGTATCAGTATTTTCTTCAGTTCTTATATAATGGGGCCCTCGGATTCTTAAGTGAATGGTATAGAAATGATTTTTCCGGTGACAAGGAGAAGATGAAAAAGCTATTTAAGAAACTGACAGATACAACTCTGGAACTCGTAAAAGAGCGCTAACTTTTTGACCTTTGTATCATAATATTAGAAATGAAAACATATTCTTGGAGTAAGAAATTTATTTTAAGGACTTTTTATGTCTGATTATAAACGTTTTGTTTCCTACTTATATGAATACATATCTGATAAGAAGGCAAATAATCGGGGTTTTATAAAAGCAGAACTCCGATCTGGAAAATGCAGACTGCAGCTTCAGTTAAATGTACGTTCCATCCCCGAAAATACTCCGATAATCATATATGGCTACATTTATTCGGATGGGCAGCTGAACGGATACCCGCTTGGAAAACTAAATGCCGGCAAAGACGGAACAGGCGGACGGTTATCACTCCCGGCAAAAATTCCGGGAACCTCTTATAATGTTATGGATTTTAACGGAGTAATTCTCACCGAACCCGGCGGAAAGTTTTATGGCAGCCAGTGGGACGACAAACCAATCACCCCAGGTAAATTTCAACCGGTAAAAGACACTGCGGACAAAAAAACAGATCGTGTCACAACTCAACAGGTTGATGAAAACAATCCTCCAGCCGAGCAGCCAACAGGAGGCGTTCAACCAACAGAACCTGCAATCGGCAATACGTCACAAACTACACCTCCGACTCAGCCGACTCAACCGACTCAGACGACCCAGCCGGCTCAACCGACTCAGGCAGCTCAACCGACTCAATCGACTCAGACGACCCAGGCAGCTCAGCCGACTCAGACATCATCCGGGCAGCAGCCTTTTAGATCAAATAACGGATATCGCATGAATCCTGCAAATTCCAATGGGCAGCAAATCCAGCCCCTAAATGGCTCGAATTCGAGAAGAACGCCTCAGTCTCTTAACAGACAGCAGCCTTTTAGATCAAATGGCAGATATCGCATGAATCCTGCAAATTCCAATGGGCAGCAAACACAGCCTACTCAGCCTACCCAACCGACTCAGCCTACTCAACCGACCCAACCGACTCAGACGACTCAGCCGACTCAGCCGACTCAACCGAACCAACCGACTCAACCTACTCAACCGAACCAACCGACTCAGCCTACCCAGCCTACTCAACCGACCCAACCGACTCAGACGGCCCAACCGACTCAGCCTACCCAGGCAGCTCAACCGACTCAGACATCATCCGGGCAGCAGCCTTTTAGATCAAATAACGGATATCGCATGAATCCTGCAAATTCCAATGGGCAGCAAATGCAGCCCTTAAATGGCTCAAATTCAAGAAGAATACCTCAGCCTCCAAACAGGCAGCAGCCTTTTAGATCAAGTAACGGATATCGCATAAATCCTACAAACTCCAATAGGCAGTCAACACAGGCTGTTCAGCCAACTCAGCCTGTTCAGTCGACTCAGACGGCTCAGCCAACTCAGCCTGTTCAGCCGACTCAGCCGGCTCAGCCAACTCAGACAGCTCAGCCGACTCAGACAGCTCAGCCAACTCAGGCCGCCCAGCCGACTCAGACATTCCAGCCGACTCAGACCGCTCAGCCAACTCAGACATTCCAGCCGACTCAGACAGCTCAGCCGACTCAGACATTCCAATCGACTCAGCCTGTTCAGCCGACTCAGACAGCTCAGCCAACTCAGGCCGCACAGCCGACTCAGACAGCTCAGCCGACTCAGACAGCTCAGCCAACTCAGGCCGCACAGCCGACTCAGACATTCCAGCCGACTCAGGCAGCGGCCCCTGTTCAGGCTAGTCCAGTTAATGCCGGGCAAAATAATGGAGGCTCTGAAGATCCGGAACTTTCTCCCGGAGAAAGAGTACGTCAACTACCTCCGAACCAGTCAGCGCAACCACAGGACCAGCCAACGGGAAATCCGACATCAACGATAAGCCAGCAGAGTGTAGAAACTGCCGCTGTAAAACATAGCAGGAAAGATAGCACCTGGACAGAGGTTGAGAAAAAGTATCCCCCTCTCAGGCCATTTGATGATGATGAAATAGATGAATGCGTGCGAATCACGATTCATAACTTTTCAGAATTGCGAAGACTCGGTATTTCCGTTGGATGTAATCAGTTCATTCAGCGCGGATTTCAAAGATATAATCACCTGTTACTGGGACGTTCCAGTTCCAGAAACGGGCAATATTATCTCGGCGTCCCGGGTATGTACAACTCAAATGAACAATTTATGGCATCCATGTATGGATTTAATAATTTTAAACCAGGTCACATAAAGGAGTGCTCTCAAAAAGGCAGAACCGGATACTGGTACCGTCCGATAAATTAGATGACAGACTTTGTCAAAACAACATATCACGCTTTTGAGACGATTAAAAAACTGTCGGGCAGTTTCTATACACCCGACAGTTTTTTTATTTCTCCAGAAAAATTTTTCTTGTGATAAAATTGTAGACTGAAACAACTATGGTTGCTGCAATCTTACTAATCATATAGAATATCCCGGCCTTGTCCACTAGAACCCACATGATAAGCTGATTTATTCCAAGTCCTATGACACTCAGCAGCATAAAAATCACAAAATTCGCAAATCCGCTCTTTTGCCTGTCTACATTAAAAACCCAGAAAATGCTCAATACGTAATTATAAATCACAGAAACAGAAAAAGATATCCCACTGGAAATTAAATAATTAATATTGAAAACTTCTGTCAGCAGAACCATGATCCCGTAATCAATCGCAAAAGCGCTGATACCGACAAAACCAAAGCGAATCAGCTGCTGAAACAATCCTTTAATTTTCCCTTTATCATCCTTATCTTTTTGTTCCTTCAAAGCTCAGCTCCTCTTAACGTTTTTTAATATTTTCTCTCATATTTCGTAAATCGAAAATCAATATCAAAACAGGTCTGCTCTTCTCCTTCTTTCGTCAATTCCCATTCGGAAAGTTTATCAAGATTCGGGAAAAATGTATCGGCCTGGTATACAAAATCTATTTTGGTTACAAATACTGTATCACAGTAGGGGAGGAGCATCTCATACACGCTTCCCCCACCTATCACAAAAACTTCATGATCGTCATAGTTTTTCAGTTCTTCTTTCAGCTCTTTCATAGAGTGTACGACACTCGCACCTTTTACCTTATATGCGGGATCTCTGGTAATCACGATATTCGTCCTCAGTGCCAGAGGCTGACCCTGTGGAAAACTTTCCAGGGTCTTTCTCCCCATCACAACCACATGATTTTTTGTTGTACTTCTGAAAAACCGCATGTCTGACGGAATACTGACAAGTAGCTTATTATTATATCCAATCGCCCAGTTTTTATCAGCTGCTACAATTGCCTTCATGACATAATCCTCCTTTTTCAAAACAGGCGCGCGAATAAGTCGCCCGGATCATCACATCAAACCGCTATCGGAATATTTCTGACCTGAGGCCCGGTTTCATAATTTTCCACAATCAGGTCATTTCTCGTAAACTGATAAAAATCTTTCACATCCGGATTGAGTTTCACCGTCGGCGCATCATAGGTCGGACGTGAAATCAGCTCCTTAATGATTGGAATATGCCTGTCATAGATATGCGCATCTGCAATCACATGAAGCAGAATTCCTGGTTTCATATCACAAACCTGTGCAAACATCATAAGCAGAATCGCATACTGGCACACATTCCAGTTATTCGCTGTAAGGATATCCTGAGACCTCTGATTCAGTACAGCATTAAGTACAAGTTTCTCACTGCCCCGCTCTTTTGTCACATTGAAAGTCATTGAATATGCGCAGGGATACAGAGCCATCTCATGAAGATCCCGGTGAACGTAGATATTTGTCATAATTCTGCGGCTGTAGGGATTATGTTTCAAGTCGTAGAGTACACGATCCACCTGATCCATCATACCCTCTTTATACTGATGTTTAACCCCCAGCTGATATCCGTAAGCCTTTCCGATTGAACCATTTTCATCGGCCCACTCATCCCATACATGAGAATGAAGATCATGGATATTATTCGACTTCTTCTGCCAGATCCATAAAATCTCATCCATGCAGCTCTTTAATGCTGTCCTTCGAAGTGTAATCGCCGGAAATTCTTTCGACAAATCATAACGGTTTACCACACCAAAGTTCTTAACCGTATAAGCCTGGGTCCCATCCTCCCAGTGAGGGCGAACCTTCTCGCCCTTTGTACTGACGCCATGATCCAGAATATCCTGACACATTTTTATAAATAAATGATCTGCATAACTCATTATATATACCCCTTTCAAAATCCAGCCCGCCATGTTCATCCGGCGAACTACAAGAAATCTGTGATAATTATACTAAATCCATCTCAAAATGGCAATACCCTCCCTCAAACTCCCGATGCTGGACATTTCACCTCAGACGTGTTACTCTTTAAAACAAAAAGTTTGGAAATGCTTTGAATTAGTTACTTAAGCTTAAATATACCAGGAGTTAATAAGAATGAAACGAATTTTAATAATTTTATGTAAACCATTATCTTTTCTTCCGGCACTCTGCATGATGTACCTGATCTTTTCATTCTCAGGGCAGTCAGGCGCAGATTCCTCACAGCTGAGCCTGAAAGTCACAAAGGCAGCTGTGATCGTCGTAAATAAAGCAGCAGATCGAAACTGGAGTGAAGCACAGATGGATGAAAAAGTGCAGCAGTATCATCATTATGTACGAAAAGCCGCACATATGGCGGAATACTGTATGCTCGCCATAACTATCGCAGTTCCTCTTCACGTCTATGGTTTGAAAGGTCTCTCACTCATCCTGATCAGTGGAGCCTTATGCATCCTCTTCGCCGCAGGAGATGAATATCACCAGTCATTTGTCATGGCAAGAGGGCCGTCGGTCAGAGATGTCTTAATTGACAGTACCGGAGCACTGATCGGCATTTTTCTCACCCTGATTTTTGGCTGGATCGCCAGGGGCGGTAAGAAAACATTATAAGCCGGTTCAGACACTCTTTACAGCCAGTGCCCAAATCTGCGCCTGTAAAAACCTTTAAACAGCTGCGTCGCAAGACAATAAGCCACCAGAAGCAGAAGCAGCCAGGGAATATACGAAAATGGAAGTACCGCAAAGTCCAGTCCGACCGTAATCGGACTGAACACAATAATCAGTGCGATGACAGCCACAATCACAGATGACAGAACAAGCGGCCGTGATGCACGGCTCTGTACAAATGGTATCTTGCTTGTCCGAATCATATGAACCACCAAAATCTGAGACAAGGTTCCAAAGATAAACCATCCTGCCTGGAATAAGGGCGCCATTTCCACTGTATTTGCTCCCATAACCCACCAGAGGACGATAAAACACGCAACATCAAAGATCGAACTAAGCGGCCCCATAGTCAACATGAACCACTTGATACTGTTCGTATCCCATTTGTGTGGCTTCTGAAGATACTCTCGATCAACGGCATCGAATGGAATTCCGATCTGTGAAAAATCACACAACAGGTTCTGTGTCAGGATATGAACCGGCAAAAGGGGAAGAAACGGGAGAAAGATGCTTGCTGCCATGACGGAAATCATGTTTCCGAAATTCCCACTCGCTGCCATTTTGATATATTTCACGATATTTCCGAACGTCCTTCTTCCTTCGACAACACCCTCTTCCAGCACCATCAGATCCTTTTTCAGAAGAATCATATCGGACGCTTCTTTGGCGATATCTACACCGCTGTCGACAGAAATACCGACATCAGCCTGCCTGATCGCCGGTGCGTCATTGATTCCATCTCCCATATATCCTACGGTATGTCCCATACTCTGAAACGTCTGCACAATTCTTTGTTTCTGATCCGGGGAAAGTTTGGCAAACAGGTTGCAGCCTGCAGCTTCTTTTTTCAGTGTTTCATCATCCATAGCTTCCACATCCCGGCCGGCCAGCACCTTTTCACAGGGCAGCCCTACCTTCCGGCAGACTTTTATGGCAACGCCTTCACTGTCTCCTGTCAGAACCACCGTTCTCACCCCATGAGATTTCAAAGCACTGATGGCTGTCTTTGCACTCTCCTTTGGCGGGTCCAGGAATCCCACAAAACCCAGTAAGACCATGTCTTTCTCATCCTGAACTGAGAATTCATTGATCCCGGACACTTCATTTTTCTGGGCAACCGCAAGAATGCGAAGTCCGTCCCGGTTATGCTCCTGATAGACCTTAAATGCCTCCTCCAGAAGTTTTCCCTCCAGTGGAAGAATCTCGCCCTTATATTCCACATAACTGCAGATATTCAGTATCTCTTCCACAGCGCCCTTTGTAATCAGCTGGGTTTTACCCGAAGGGTCTTTCAGCACAACGCTCATCCTTCTGCGGGAAAAATCAAATGGTATTTCATCTACTCTTACATATTTATCCAGAACGGGTTTAAGCCCCTGATCCGCTGCACGGTCGATGATCGCAAGATCAATCAGGTTCTTAAGACCTGTTTGAAAATAGCTGTTCAGATACGCGTGACGCAGAATCCTCATATCATCATTTCCATGCACATCCATATATTTCTCGAGAACAATTTTATCCTCTGTTAAAGTACCTGTCTTATCTGTACATAAGATATCCATCTCCCCAAATGTCTGAATCGCACTCAGGTTTTTCACAATCACCTCATGCTTAGACATATTTACCGCGCCCCTGGCCAGAGTTGAAGTCATGATCATCGGAAGCATTTCCGGTATCAGGCCTACCGCCATAGTCACAGAAAACAGCAGTGCGGATGCCCAGTTTCCCTTTGTTATCCCGTTGGTCAAAAAGATAATCGGAACCATCACCAGCATGAAACGCAAAAGCAGGCTGCTGACCGATTCCACACCTCGTTCAAAGCTGTTTTTTGCTCTGCTGCCATTCAGCGATTTCGCCATGCTTCCGAGATATGTGTCATTTCCGGTAGTCAGTATCACCGCCATGGCACTTCCGCTGACAACATTTGTACCCATAAATCCGATATTTTGTAAATCTGTCAGAGAAATATTTTGATCTTCAGGTATTTCAACGAACTTCTCAACCGGGTTTGACTCCCCTGTAAGTGAAGCCTGGGCGATAAATGCATCCTTTGCGGTAATAAAACGCACATCTCCCGGAATCATATCACCCGCTGACAGTCTCACGATATCTCCCGGCACAACCTCATGCATCATAATCTCGGTTATCTTTCCATCCCTTAAAACATCGGCTTTATTGCTGATCATATGAGACAGTTTCTCTGCCGCCGCATTCGACTGCTCGCTCTGGAAAAAGGAAATCCCACTGGAAATTAATATCAGTGCTACAATGATTACAGCGGTGGCATAGTCATTATTTTCCGCAACAACAACGTCAGTCACAAATGTGACAACAGCCACAAAGAAAAGTACCGTGTTAAAGGGATTGATCAGTGCCTCCGCAAGCCTTTTCACTACGCCCTTTTCGGAGTCAGTGACAATCTCATTCTGTCCGAATTCATCCAGTTTCTCTTCAGCCTCGCTGCCTGTGATTCCCTCTCTCCCTGAGTTGAGCTTTGAGAATAACTCTTCTTCTTCTAAAAAGGCATATTCCCGCAGTTTTTTCTCACATCTGTGGCTTCTCTCGGCCACAGCATTTTTCTTCTTCTTTCTAAACATAGTCTATCACCGTTTCCTGTCATTTATCAGCTTTTTGCGAACTGGCTCTGATACAGTTTTGTGTAAAAACCATCACGAGACAAAAGTTCTTCGTGTTTTCCCTTTTCTATGATTTCTCCATCCTTCATCACAAGAATCACATCCGCTTCCCTGATAGTGGAAAGCCGATGGGCTACGACAAAACTGGTCCTGCCCTTCATTAGATTCTGAAATGCCTCCTGAACCTTAATCTCAGTTCTGGTATCGATAGAAGAAGTGGCTTCATCGAGGATCAGAATCGGAGGCTTCATCAGCATGACTCTGGCAATGCAGAGAAGCTGTTTCTGTCCCTGGGAAATGTTACTCCCGTCCTCGGATATGACCGTATTATATTTATCCGGCATCTTCATAATAAATGAATCTGCAAGTGCTTTGCCGGCCGCTGTCTTAATTTCTTCCATGGTGGCATCAGGCTTTCCATAAGCAATATTCTCTGCAATGGTCCCGGTTTTTAACCATGTATCCTGTAATACCATCCCGAAATTTTCCCTCAGAGAGTCCCGGGTAAGATGCTGTATCTCATTACCGTCTATCAGAAGACTGCCGCTGTCAATATCGTAGAAACGCATCAGCAGGTTAATCACCGTAGTTTTTCCACATCCTGTCGGCCCGACAACCGCAATTCTCTGTCCGGGTTCCGCTTTCAGGCTCATATCTTTGATCAGTGGTTTCTCAGGCGTATAAGAAAAATCAACATGTGATAACTCCACACTGCCTTTCCCATGTTTTAACTTCACCGCATCTTCGTCATCCGGTGTCTCAGACTCTTCGTCAATGAAATCAAAGATCCTCTTCGCGCATGCGAGAGCATTCTGCAGTTCTGTCACAACGCCTGAAATCTCATTAAAGGGCTTTGTATACTGATTTGCATAAGCCATAAAACTGGAAAGCTGCCCCACGCTGATTCCACCCGAAATTGCCATAAAAGCGCCATAAATACATACACCTGTATACACCAGCCCGTTGATAAATCGAGTACTGGGGTTCGCAAGTGAAGAGAAAAATACCGCTTTCACACCGGTAACTCTCAGACGCTCATTGATCACACCAAACCGCTCTTTTACACGGTCTTCATAAGAAAACGCTTTTACCACCTGTTGATTTCCCACCATTTCCTCCACAAGTGAAGTCATGTCACTTCTCGCCTCAGACTGAACGCGAAAGAGATCATACGTTCTCTTTGCGATAAATCCGGCAACCAGAAATGACAGTGGCGTGATGCCGACCACTAAAAGAGTGATTCCCGGATGTATAGAGAGCATAAAACCAATCGTACCGAAAATAGTGATAACACCAGTGAAAAACTGAGTAAATCCCATCAGAAGTCCGTCTGAGAACTGTTCCACATCGGTTGTGATGCGGCT
>ENA-UOOI01002938-UOOI01002938.1-fermentation-metagenome-genome-assembly--contig:-NODE-2938-length-13716-cov-12.976502_pt1 | contig 13716 bp, 18 predicted proteins | sample MGYA00245779_ERZ724027 | MGnify/ENA primary metagenome ERZ724027 (study PRJEB28704, sample SAMN03018318) | fermentation metagenome | biome: anthropogenic terrestrial biome; feature: soil... | reverse complement strand
AAGGGGAAGGAAAGATTAAATTGGATAAAAATCCGATTAAAATATTCATCGAAAAAGGATACATGTATGTTTTGTCCTATATTAACAATGGAATTATAAATCAAAGCAATATTTCAATTATAAATCTTCACGACAGACAAATAGTTAAAAGTATCAATCTAAAAGGTATATTTAATAATATGATAATGATTAATAAAAAATTCATATATCTAACAAATATTGACGATGGTTTTTTATATAAGTTAGATATTAAAGAGGATAGAATATTGACTAAAAATTTTCTTAAAGGCATGCCTAATAAAATACTTTGGGATAAGGATAAAATGTTATTTATAACTAATATATCGGAAAATATATTAACGATTTTTGACATTGATAAGGATAAAATATATATGAATATAAATACGGGAAAAGAACCAAACGGTCTATTATTATTATGATGTTACCTTAGCTTTATGATGCTGTCTAAGATATCCTGATATATTGAGTCAGGATTTTTTTTCCAATTATCGCATATTAACTTTGCTTGATTTATATTTGCAACATTTAAATCAATATTAAATAGAGTAGTATCCCCTTCAACCAATTTCAAGGTTACAACATATTCCTTATCGTTTTTTTTAATATAGCTGCCTCTTATCTGCTTTTCTCTCATTATTTCTATCTTTTTTATTTTTAACTTTTTATCGATATCGTCTTTTATATCCTTTGGAATTCTGTTATCAAAGTATTCTAAAGTTAATTTACCTTTATTTAAAAGAATATAATAATTCTTTTCATTTTCATCGGAATATTTTAAAAAGTTTGTTTCTACTAATTCACTTAAAAATTGTTGCACGAGAAAAAAATTCATATAATTATTATCCAGGACAAATTCCGTTATCTCTGCATTTGTAAGAGGTTTGGGGGATTTGTCTATTATATATAAAAGAAGAAGTTTATTTTGAGCAAGTTCTTCGCTATTATCAACAAACATTTCAATCACCTTCTTAGTATGAACTAATTAAATTATATCATATCATGTATAAAAGAGAAGTAGCAATTCATAAAGTGTTATATATAAAAACATTTGTGAATAAATTGTATTAGTAGATATAAGGGAGGAGATATTTTGAAGACATTTAAAGCGAAAGGAGATAACATTTTAAAAGGAGCAGTAATGATTGGAGTTTTAATTATATCGATTATTTATACCAGTATTACATATAATATCAACGTAAGGGAAGCTTTTTCTAATATTAGGGAATTGCCTATTTACAGTGTAGAAAGAAACGATAAAAAAATATCGATAACGTTCGACGCGGCTTGGGGAATAGACTCTACAAGAACTATATTGGATATATTGGATAAATATAATATAAAATCTACATTTTTTCTTGTGGGATTCTGGGTAGAAAAATATCCTGAACTTGTAGAAGAAATAAGCAGCAGAGGACATGATATAGGAAATCATTCTACCAATCATCCATATATGACAAAATTATCGGAAGAACAAATGATACAGGAGTTAAGTAAAACAGGGGATCAAATTAAAGAGATTTCTGGGAAAAAACCGATATTGTTCAGGCCTCCATTTGGAGATTATAATGACACGGTAATAAGAGTCTGCAGAGAAAACGGTTATTATCCTATACAGTGGGATGTGGATTCTTTGGATTGGAAAGAATTGGGAGTACAACCTGTAGTAGATAGAGTGACAAGAAATGTGAGAAGTGGATCTATAGTGTTGTTTCATAACAACGCAAAATATGTAGCTGAGTATTTACCCATAGTAATAGAAAAGTTACAAAAGGACGGATATGAAATAATACCCGTTTCTCAATTGATATATAAGGATAATTATTATATTGATAATACGGGAAGACAAATAAAAACAGAAAGTAATAAAACTGACTGATAAAGAGGAGGAAAAACATGGGATTACAAAAGATAAGTTTTATTGGGGTTTTAGGGAATGAGGAAGATAATGCCGTTTTTTATTTAATTGAGGAAATATTTTTTAACGGAGGTTATCATATTATCTATGAGAACGATGATGGAAAGATATTGTTTTTAAAATCTAAGGAGGATATACAAATCGGATTAATGAATATAACTTCCGAGACATTGGAAGCAATTAATAATTTACATTTAAAATTTGATTTGATTGTTCACACTAATTTAAGCGGAAAATGGGTAGAGAATAAATATTTAAAAGAATTCTTTTCGAATATTTCCAATATAGTTATTTTTAACAGTGATGATAATAACAGCATCGAATTACTTAAAGGAAATAATAAGGCTGTGATTATAACTTATGGTCTCAATAATAAATCCACTATTACTGCTTCCAGCTTAAATATTGATAATATGGTTCAATTTAATTATTGTATTCAAAGAAAAATAATAAATTTTTTTGGGACAGTTATTGATGGATTGGAGTTTCCCGCAAAGTTGAATTTTATTGAAGAAAATAGTGTATATAATGGAATGGCCTCCATTTCTACGGGAATATATTATGGTATCCCTATAGAAACAATCAAAAAAGCTATAGAAAAAGTCAAAGAAGTACATTGAAAACAATTAATTGAAATTTTCGTCTGAGTTGTTAAGAAGGATTTTTAAGTTATATGTCAAATATAGAAATTATAAAAATTTTATTTTAGTAATCATATTGTATGTTTTAAATGAATAAATATAGATTGTACTAAAAACATAAGAATAAGGGGGAATTGGGGAAATATGGTGGATAAGGTTATTGAAACAAATATAGTCAAGGTAATAGGGAAAGTTAAAACTGAAATGAAATTTAGTCACGAAATGTATGGAGAAGGTTTTTACTCTTTTGAGTTGGAAGTGCCGAGATTGAGTGATTTTGCTGATGTACTGCCAATCACTATTTCCGAAAGGCTTTTTGTAAACATGGATTTTTCGGTTGGCACTTATGTTGTCATTGATGGTCAGCTTAGATCATACAATCGCTACATAAATAATTCCAACAAGCTTATGTTGACAATTTTTGCAAGGGATATTTATATTCCGCAAGAGGATGAAATGGAAGAATTAATGAAAAAGCCCAACGAGATATTTATTGACGGATATATATGCAAACAGCCGGTGTACAGAACAACTCCTTTTGGAAGAGAAATATCCGACCTATTGATCGCTGTTAACAGGCCTTATAATAAGTCTGACTATATTCCTTGCATTTCCTGGGGAAGGAATGCAAGGTTTTGTGAAAAGCTTCTTATAGGGGATCATATTAAGGTATGGGGAAGAATTCAAAGCAGAAATTATCAGAAAAAACTTTCTAATGGAGAAGCGGAAGTAAAAGTTGCTTATGAAGTATCCGTCTCTAAGTTGGAGTATGTAAAAGATGATAATAATAGAACAAAGGATTACGATTAAAGAAAAATTGATTTATAATATAAGGAGAAAAACAAAAGATTAGAGGTGGTCAAATGCATTGGGACGTTACAAAATATGTAATTCTTTTTATAATTGCAATCAGCATACAATATACTTTGAATAAAATATTATATGAACTTAAAGAAATAAAGAAAAATTTAATAAAAAAAATGTAGTTTAATGGAAGGAGGGAAATATCTTGAAAAAGAACGAAAGAAAAAAGATCTTATTTACGGATGAAGAAATTCAACGTAGAAATAGGGAACTGGGAGATATTATTTCTAATGATTATATGGGAAAGGACTTAGTAATTATTTCTTTATTGAGAGGAAGTTTTATATTTACGTCTGACTTGGTCAGAAATATAAAAATTCCCGTTGAGATTGACTTTATGACTACTTCCAGTTATGGAAATGAGAAGGAATCTACAGGAAATGTTGAAATTATTTCTCGTATCAGATCCGATATAAAGGAAAGAGACGTATTGGTAGTTGATGACATAATGGATACAGGACTGACCATGAAGTATGTTATAGATTATTTAAAAGGTCATTCTCCAAATTCCATAAAAACCTGTGTTTTTTTAAATAAACCCAGTAGAAGAAAAATAGATTTAAAGCCTGATTATATTGGCTTTGATATACCGGATATATTTATAGTGGGCTATGGCCTTAATTATGGGAATTATTACAGAAATATGCCTTATATTTTTACATTTGAGGAAGACAATTAATCAGAATAAAATATGCCTTGCAGAAAACCTGCAAGGCATATTTTATTCTCTTATTTCCTTTACTATAGCAGTTTTATTTTTTGTTTTATTGTCTTTTTCCTTTATAAATTTAGCAGGTATCCCCGCAACAACACTGTTTGGAGGGACATCCATTGTAACAACAGAACCTGCCGCAACAACAGAACCTTTTCCTACTCTGACGCCTTCCAAGACAACAGCATTTGCTCCAATTAAAACTTCATCTTCGATTATAACAGGAGTCTTATTGGGAGGTTCCAACAATCCTGCAATTACAGCTCCGGCACCCACATGAACATTTTTACCGATCTGAGCTCTGGAGCCTATCACCGTGTTCATGTCTATCATAGTATAATCGCCAATTACAGCTCCTATATTTATTACGGCTCCCATCATTATTACGGCCTTGTTTCCTATATGAACCATGTCTCTGATTATAGCTCCCGGTTCAATTCTTGCATTGATATCTTTTATATCCAATAGTGGAATTGCTGAATTCCTTTGATTATTTTCAATGTAATATTCGTAAATATTACTACCGTTCTTTTCAAGGAGATCTTTAAAGTCTGCCCATTCTCCGATTAATATTGTGAGATCGTTATTTCCAAAATGTTTAAATTTGGATAAATCCATATTATCTATATTACCTCTGACATACGCCTTTATCGGAGTAGTTTTTTGTGAGTTTTTCAAATATTGGGCTATCTTATAGGGATCATCCAAGAAATCTTTATCATTAGTCATTAATTAATTCTCCCTTCCTGTAAAGTTTTTAAGCATATCATCCATAGTATAAAATCCTGCGCTTTTTTTATATATGAATTTGGCAGCTTTAATAGCCCCTTGAGCAAAAACTATTTTAGATAATGCTCGATGCTTTATTTCCACTTCTTCATCCTCTCCAAGGAATAAAACTGAATGTTCTCCTACTATTGTTCCCCCTCGGATGGAATGAATTCCAATTTCATTTTTTTGTCGTTTCTCTGCTCTTTCATGTCTGTTAAAAACATATTTCTTAGGCTCATTAAATGATTTATTTATTTCGTTAGCGATCATATAAGCTGTGCCGCTTGGAGAATCAATTTTTTTGTTATGGTGCATTTCCACTATCTCTATATCAAAACTGTCACCTAAAAAAGAAGCAGCTTTTTTTGCAAGAGACAAGAGCAAATTTATTCCCAAAGACATATTTGCAGAATAAAATATGGGAATCTTTTTTGCGGCTTCCTTTATATTTTTAAAATTTTCATCAGACAATCCTGTGGTTCCAATAACTAACGGAACGTTATTTATCAAGCCGAATTTTAAAAGAGAATCTAAACTTGAAGGGTGAGAAAAATCTATAACCATATCTACAGCATCTTTAAATTTAAAAATATCATCATATAATTTAAAATCTGAAAAACATTCTCTGCAGTGTTTGCTTATTCCACCGACAAGTTCCATTTCATTATCCTTAGTTATTTCATTAGAAAGCACAGTACCCATTTTGCCTGAATACCCATTTATAAGGGTTTTAATCATTTTATTTACCTCCTATATCTTTAATCCATAGGATTTCATTTCAGCCATAAGAATTTTTTTGTTCGATTCTACCATAGAAGTGAGAGGAAGTCTTAAAGGACCTACATCCATTCCCAGTAAATTCATAGCTTCCTTTATAGGAATTGGATTTGTCTCAATGAATAAAGCGTCAATTAAAGGTTTCATATTTAATTGAAGGTCTTTAGCTTTTTTGAGATTGCCGTTAAGATAAGAGGACACCATATCATGAGTATCTCTCGGAAGGATATTTGCAACAACGGAGATCACGCCTAATCCTCCTAAGGATAGAAGAGGTACAACCATATCATCATTTCCCGAATAGATACAAAAATTATTTTTGCACAGCCTTGCTATTTCAGCTACTTGAGCGATATTTCCGCTGGCTTCTTTTACTCCTCTTATATTTGGATGCTCTGAAAGCTCGGCTAAAGTCTTCGGCAAAATATTAAGGCCTGTTCTGCTGGGGACATTGTATATTATTATTGGAATATTTACTTCCTGTGCAATAGCTAAATAGTGTTCTTTCAGCCCTTTTTGAGTAGTTTTATTATAGTAAGGGGTTACGATAAGTAATCCGTCGGCTCCAACTTTTTGAGCATATTTACTTAATTCGATACAGTGAGCCGTATTGTTGGAACCGGTTCCTGCGATAACGGGAATTCTTTTATTTATTTTTTCAACAGTAAATTTTATGAGTTCTTTTTTTTCTTCATCTGAAAGAGTTGCAGATTCTCCTGTAGTACCGCATACAATTATGGCATCTGTTTTTTCTTTAACATGCCATTCAAGTAACTCTTCAAATTTGTCATAGTTTATTTTTCCATCTTTAAATGGTGTAATAATTGCTACTCCTGAACCTTTAAACATAAATTTCCCCCCTAAAATTGATTTTTAATTAAAAGCTCTGCAATCTGAACCGTATTTGTGGCAGCTCCTTTTCTTATATTATCTGCTACAATCCATAAGTTAACCCCTGATTTTACACTGAAATCCCTTCTTATTCTTCCAACATAAACCTCATCGGTACCTTCTGCAATTATAGGCATAGGATATATATTTTCTTTAGGATTATCCATTAATATGATTCCTTTTGCCTTTCTTAAAACATTGACTAATTCTTCTAATTCAAAGTCCTTATCAAATTCTACATTGGCAGAAACCGAATGGCTGTACATTACAGGTACTCTTACAGTAGTAGCGGTAATATTTAAATCATTTCTATGAAGTATTTTTCTCGTTTCATAAATCATCTTCAGTTCTTCCTTTGTATAACCTGTATCAGTAAATTCATCAATATGAGGAAGACAATTAAAAGCAATGGGATAAGGATATTTTTTAGGCGGAATATTTTTTAATCCATTCTCTAAATCCTTTACCCCACCTACTCCTGAACCCGAAACTGCTTGATAAGTTGAAAATATAATTCTTTTTATATGATAAGCATCATCTAAAGGTTTTAACGGAACCACAGATTGAATTGTTGAACAATTTGGATTTGATATAATATAATCATGTTTCAATACATCCTCAGGATTTACTTCGGGGACTACTAAAGGAACATCATCATATAGTCTCCAAGTGCTGCTATTATCAATTACTACTATCTTTTTACTTTTTGCTATAGGTGCAAATTTTTTGCTTATTTCTCCTCCCGCAGAAAATAGTGCTATATCTATAGGTTTGTTAAAAGAATCTTCATTTAATTCTTCTACAACATATTCTTTTGATCTAAATAATATTTTTTCTCCCTTTGACTTACTTGAAGCGAATAAATATAAGTGGTCAATGGGGAATTTTTTTTCTTCCAATATTTTCAAAAATGTTCTTCCTACCATGCCTGTTGCACCGACTATTCCTATATTATAATTTTTCATAAACTCACCTCTATATTTTGGTTATTTATACTATTATATTATAATATATTATATTGATTTATGTGATATAAGTAAATAGGAATTGATAAAAGTGAAAAAAAAAGATACAATTTAAAAGAAAGAATTTTATGGAGGTAAGAATATGAATGCTAATAGCAAACCAAGAATATACCAAGTAAATGTTTTTTATCTTTTAGTAGCTTTTCTCCTTATCTTTGCAGGTTCATATGTACAAAAAAGAGAAATCTATTCGGGACTTGTAATTACTGAGTTTTTATTAATACTACTTCCTACGGTCTTATTTTTATTGATTAAAAAATCTAATTTTAAAAAGGTATTAAGGCTTAATAAATTATCTCTTAAACAGATATTATTTATACCGTTAATAGTTATTTTTTCTTATCCTGTAGGAACTTTTTTAAATTACATAGTAGTTGCTATTTTGAGTAGATTTGGAGAAATAAATACAGCTGCTGTGCCACTTCCAGATAATATCAGACAGTTGATCATTAGCTTTTTTATTATTGCGCTTTCTCCGGGAATATGTGAAGAAGTAATGTTTCGAGGAGTTATGATGTCATCTTATGAAAGATTTGGGAAGGCAAAGGCAATATTAATTTCAGCATTGTTATTTGGATTGTTTCATTTTAATATTCAAAATTTTTTAGGACCGGTATTTTTGGGAATAATTTTCGGTATTATTGTAAATAAAACGAATTCTATTTATTCTTCAATTATTGCCCATACTACTAATAATACTATTGCATTATTAATCGGGTACTTTTTTTCTGATGGCACTAAAAACATTGGAGAAGAATCTTTAAGTGCTTTAAAGGGTTATAATTTGGTAATTCCAGGAGTTACTTTAGGAATAGCGGCTCTTTTAATGGGATTGATAGCTTTAAGATTTATAAGAGCATTACCTGAGGAAAATGAGGATTTGTATTTAGGAGAATTGTTTACTAACAGCAGAGTAAGAGTTATTGAGTGGTTACCACTTATTGTAGTTTTAATATTTTTTGTAATATTTAATTATAAGATTGTGTTTTTTTAGGATATTTTTCTTTTTCCCTGCCATACTAAAAGTAGGAGGGGTGATAATGAATAAAAAGAAAGATGAAAATAAGGAAAACCATGTAATAGATGAAGAAAAGCTAAAGTATGAAATAGCCAAGGAGTTGGGACTTATTGAAAAGATAAACAGAGTCGGCTGGGCAGGACTTACGGCAAAGGAATCGGGGAAAATAGGCGGAATTATTACAGCTATGAAAAAACAGAAGAAAAACAAATCTGACCTTGAATCAAAATGATTTTTTGATTAAAATAGTATTAAAGGGGGCATTTTGTATGGTAGAAAAATACTATATTGAAAAAGCCATTAAATTAATAAAAGAATCAAGAAAGACTTTTGTTTTGACAGGAGCAGGGGTATCTACTGAAAGTGGAATTCCAGATTTCAGAAGCCCTCAAACGGGGCTTTGGGAAAAAGTAGACCCAATGGAAGCTTTGTCTACTACCGTGTTATATAATAATCCAAGGAAGTTTTATAAAGAAGGATTTAAAATGTTATTAGGAATGACCGGTGCAGAACCTAATAAAGCTCACTTAGCGTTGGCAGAAATGGAGAGAAAAGGATATATAAAAGGAATAGTAACCCAAAACATTGATAATCTCCACCAGAAGGCAGGTTCAAAATATGTATTGGAAGTTCACGGAAATACAAGAGAGGGAAGCTGTTTAAACTGTAAAAATAAAGTGAAATTAGATGTAATTAATAACAAGGTAAATAAAGGAGAAATTCCTCCCAGATGTGATGCATGCGGAGGAATACTAAGACCTGACGTAGTATTTTTCGGAGATATGCTTCCTGAGGATTTTAGCATTGCTCAGGAAGAGGTAGGTACTTCGGATTTGCTCATTGTGGTTGGTTCAAGTCTTGTAGTTTCTCCTGTAAATTATCTTCCTCAATTGGTTAAAAAATTGATTATAATAAATATAGGTTCTACGCCTTTTGATAGAAGAGCCGATCTTTGTATTCAAGGGAAAGCAGGAGAAGTTTTGGATGAGATATTAAAGGGTTTGGACAAGGAGTAATGGGCTAAATGTATAATAAGTTTGCACAGTATTATGATGAATTAATGGATGATGTGGAATATGAAAAATGGTATCTATATATTGAAGAAATTTTAAAAAAGGAAAATGTCAATGGGGAAGATGTATTGGAGATGGCCTGTGGAACAGGGAATATGACCAAATATTTTGTGAAGAAGGGGTATAAGGTTATTTCTTTTGATTCCTCAGAGGACATGCTTTCCATTGTATATAATAAGTTGCATAAATATTCCAATCTAAAAATTTTAAATCAAAATATGATTGATTTTAATATTAATAAAAAATTTGATATAGTTATCTGTGTATGTGATGGAATAAATTATATTTTGGATGAAAATGATCTGCAGAGAATTTTTATATCCGTAAATTCTCATTTAAAAAGTGGAGGAGTTTTTATATTTGATATTAATTCTTTCTATAAGTTAAAAGAGATTGTCGGAAATAATATTTTTGTGGAAGACAGAAAGGATATATATTATATATGGCAGAATTATTTCGATGAAAAGTCAAATATAGCTCAATTTGATTTGACTTTTTTTGCGAAAGAAAAGGATAAATATATTAGATTTGATGAAGAACATTTTGAAAGAGCCTATTCTGTTTCAGAAATATCAAACCTTTTGAATAAGGCCGGTTTTGAGAAAGTTAAATGCTATGAGCATCCTACGTTTTCTTTTCCTGATGAGAAGAGCGAGAGAATTAATTTCGTTGCTGGGAAGATATAGTTTTATAGCAGTTCTAAACAGGAATATTTTAATCGACTTGAGGGAATATTATTTGACAAGGATGCATAATTATGATAGACTAATAAAAGTAGATGACGTACATAGTAGATTCATCTATTAATAGTTTATATTGGAGGAATGTTTTAAATGGTTAAAGGTACAGTTAAATGGTTTAATGCAACAAAGGGATACGGTTTCATATCCACTGAAGATGGAGAAGATGTATTTGTTCATTATTCAGCAATAACACAAGATGGTTTCAAGACATTAGAAGAAGGTCAAAAAGTTGAATTTGAAATAGTTCAAGGAGAAAAAGGCCCTCAAGCTACAAATGTTACAAAACTATAAGAAAAAAAACTAAAATTTATATATAGTTTTTAACCGTAGCCAATTTTTAGCCCCTCATGTAAATAAGGGGCTTTAATTATGTGTATAAGGAGAAAAATAAAATGGATTATATGATAAGAGGAATTGATAAAAAAGGTCTTATTCGATTTTTTGTTGCAGTAACTACAGATACGGTTGAAAAGGCAAGAGAAATTCATAATACCACTCCTGTCGTTTCTGCCGCTTTAGGAAGAACTTTGACTGCATGCAGCATTATGGGGGTAATGATGAAGGGAGAAGGAGAAAGCATTTCTCTTCAAATAAGAGGAGACGGACCTATTGGAAATATAGTATCTGTAGCTAATCCAAAGGGAGATGTAAAAGGATACGTAAAAAATCCGGATATTGATTTGCCTCTTAAAGCCAACGGAAAACTTAATGTGGGAGGGGCAGTAGGGAAAAACGGGAGAATAACCGTTGTTAAAGATTTGGGACTTAAAGATCCTTATATAGGACAATCTAATTTAGTGTCAGGAGAAATAGCCGAGGATGTTGCCAATTATTTTTTCTATTCTGAACAACAGCCTTCTGCAGTTAATCTGGGAGTAATGATAGATAGGGATATGACGGTAAAGGCTTCCGGAGGATATATAGTGCAGCCTCTTCCCGATGCGGATGAAGATGACATCAGTAGATTGGAAGAAAATATAAAGAGATCAGAGCCCGTATCTTCCCTTGTGAACAGAGGCCTTACTCCTGAGGAAATAGCTGAAACGGTTTTTAAAGGCTTTGAATTGGAGATACTTGAAAGTATCAAGGTTGAATATAAATGTGATTGTAGTAGAGAAAAAATAGAAAGCGCATTGCTAAGTTTGGATGAGAAAGAAATAGAGAGTATGATTGAAGAAGATAACGGGGCGGAAGTAGTATGTTATTTTTGTAACTCAAAATATAATTTTTCAAAAGAGGATTTGGAAACCCTAATTAACTCTTGACACCAAAATGAATTTCATATATATTATATGATATAACTGTTGCCCAGATAGCTCAGTAGGTAGAGCAGAGGACTGAAAATCCTCGTGTCGGTGGTTCGATTCCGCCTTTGGGCACCATATAATGCGGGAGTGGCTCAGTGGTAGAGCATCGCCTTGCCAAGGCGAGGGTCGCGAGTTCGAATCTCGTCTTCCGCTCTAAAAAGACATAGCTTCCCACTAAGAGGAAGCTATGTCTTTTTGGTAAAAAACAATATGATACTATGGATTCAAAGGTGATTGTATCGTGCGAACAGAAATTTGTTTGAATAAAAATAGTAAGGATAGAGATTACTATGAAAATACTTATATTTGGTATTGTTGCAAGTGGAAAAACAACTTTAGCAAGAAAATTATCGAAAGAATTAAGCATCCCCTATTATGAGGGAGATTGTATTGCCTGGGGATTTCCAAATGAAAAGAGATATAAACGTTCTAATGAAGAACAAAAAGAAATCATTGATAAGATAAATGAAAATGGCGCATGGATTGTAGAGGGAACTTACAGAGAAAGTCAAAAAGTCTTGTATGATTTAGCAGATAAGATTATCTTTTTAGATACACCTTTATATATTAGAAGATACAGAATAATTTCTAGATTTATCAAACAAAAAGTCGGATATGAAAAAAGCAACTATAAACCGACCTATGACATGCTAAAACATATGTTTATATGGACAAATGATTTTGAGAAAAATCGTAATGTTCACGAAGATAGGCTCATGGATTATGAAAATAAGCTTCTTTGGATAAAGTCCGTAAATGAACTAAAGGGAAAACTGTAAACTCCAATATATCGTGAGATTATAAGAATAATCTCTCCTGCATCTATTAAAAGCATCATAAACAATGGTGATGTTTTGAAGATTGAACAAAAATACTGGGTATTTCTTATGTAAACACATGGGGTTTCAGTGTATGGATGGTTATCATACTATTAATTAACCATTGCTTAGACATTGATACATCAGGAGGAATTGAAAGCTAACTGGCAACTTTTATTAAACGGTGAAGGATTTTTTAAGATTGAACCATTAAGATAGACACGGAGGTTATTTTATGACAGAAATATATTTTATCAGGCATGCGGAATCTGATAATTCCGTCTATGATGATTATAGCCGTCCCTTAACAGAAAAGGGAATGAGAGATCGGATTTTAGTCACTAAATTTTTGAACTCTAAAAGAATAGATGCTGTATTTTCAAGTCCGTATAAAAGGGCAATTGATACTGTGAAGGACTTCGCAGGAAAGAATCACTTGAAAATTCAATTTATAGATGAGTTTAAGGAAAGACACGTAGGCAGATGGGTAGATAACTTTACGGATTTTTCTAAAAAACAGTGGAATGATTTTCATTATAAATTGAATGAAGGCGAATCATTACAAGAAGTACAGAGCAGAAATATAAATGCTTTAAAGCGTATATTGACTGATTATGAAGGCAAGAATATTGTAATTGGTACTCATGGAACTGCCTTAAGTACAATTATAAATTATTACGACTCATCTTTCGGTTATAATGAGTTTAATAATATTATAAAATTAATGCCTTGGATTGTGAGATTCACTTTTGATGGTAAATTTTGCAAAGAAATAGAAAAGATCAATGTCTTTGTATATTAAGAGCATATGTTAATAAAACCACATCCTTGCTCTATCTTCAATATCTGATTTTTTTAAATTTACTTTATAATTGAGAAGATATATGAATAATGAAGTGATAAATACCGCTTTTTGCCACAAGAAGCCTATTACGTTAGTGTAAAATTACAGCAGGGAAATAGAATATATTTCCATATATAGTTGAAAAGAAGATATCATCCTATTAAAATATAAGTTGAAACACCAATAAATTAAGAAAGGATGATATCTATATATTTTTTCCCTACAGTAACTTGACTCTATCGTTTTATTACCCATGCTTGAATATTTTATTTTTTAAAAATATAATATTTGTAAAA
>ENA-UOOI01002933-UOOI01002933.1-fermentation-metagenome-genome-assembly--contig:-NODE-2933-length-13725-cov-14.945574_pt1 | contig 13725 bp, 11 predicted proteins | sample MGYA00245779_ERZ724027 | MGnify/ENA primary metagenome ERZ724027 (study PRJEB28704, sample SAMN03018318) | fermentation metagenome | biome: anthropogenic terrestrial biome; feature: soil... | reverse complement strand
AACTTCATTCTAAAGCAAAAAGCCGAAGCAGCCAACCCCTTTCGGGATGACTGCTCCGACTTTTTTTTCGGGTCGTTTTGCAACAACCCCCTCGTTTTGTCAAGAAGGCGCTGTCTCAGCTTTCTGCCGCTTCACTTGCTCCCGATAAGCCCGGCGTTTTGAAACGGCCGGCCGAACACAGCGGCGGCATTGTAAAATAAATTTAACAAAATTTTTATATCTCTTGACAGGGAGATGCGTAATATGTATAATGACAACGTAGGACATGAAGGGGTATTTGTGAATGAGTAAGACAACGATTTTTGATATAGCCAAAGACTGCGGCGTTTCGATCAAAACTGTTTCGAGAGTTTTGAACAACAGTTCCTCGGTAAGCGACGCCACGAAAGAAAAAATCTATGCTTCCATGAAAAGGCTGGATTATCAGGTCAACATGCTGGCGAGAGGGCTGAAGGGGAGCAGGACGAACATCATCGTGATCTTCGTCGACCGGCACCATGAGGCACATCTGAGCGCTTGGCACAACATCATGCTGAAATATCTTTTTACCTATGCAAAAGAGAGGTCTTTAAAGGCAGTGATGTCGCCTTCCAACAGCCAGGAATATCTGGAAGACGAAACGGATGGATTTTATCTGCTTGCCAGCGGCATTGCAGACGGAGCGATTCTGCTTGAGAACGTTCATCATGATCTGAGGGTCGAATATTTCAATAAAATGAATATCCCTTATGTCGTGTTCGGCGAACCCGAGGATCAGAGCATTCCTGCCGTGAGCTTGGACAACTACGATGTTGGCTTTAAGGGCGGCAGCTATCTGCTGAACAAGAATTATAGGGATATCGTGTTTCTGATCGGTGAAAAAAGGTTTTTGTCCAACCAGTTGCGCGGCAAAGGCTTTCAGGACGCCGTCGCTCACAAAGATGTTCACTACACGGTCCTTTATGGGATTGATACCATAGAAAAAGCCTACAAAACATCGGAAAACCTCCTGCGGACGGAAAAAATAGATGCCTTTTTCGTTTCGGGGGATGAACGTGCGATCGGAGTCTACCGCGCGGTCTATGAAAAGGGGCTGAAAATTCCACGGGATGTTGCCGTTCTGGGCGTCGATAATATTCCGATCGGGCGATATTATTATCCGCCAATTTCGACGCTGGATCAGAATTTTGAACGGATGGCAAAGGCTTTGATCGATAAGCTATACCTGCTGATGAATCATGAAGCACTGGCCAAGGACCTGTTGCGTGAAAAGCAGCTTTCCGTTGTTGTTGAAAGAGAATCTACCTGAACAATTCAGATCGACAAATTTTTTTAGAAAAAATGACAACGTTAGACATTTACTCCGGGAAGGTAGTTCAATAAAGATGCAGGAAAGAAATCTGATTGAGGAAAGTCTGCGGGCCCTTTACAAAGATGATGCGGTCGTTTGTGAAACGATGGAAAAGATCACAAAAAGGCTGAAAAAATATCGAAGAGGAGGAGAGAGAAAAACCTGGTTGACAGAAAAGGACGCTGTTCTGATTACCTATGGCGACAGTCTGAGGGACGGGAAGACCCCCGACCTGCGGGTCTTGGGAGATTTTTTGAACGCGTATGTAAAAGACAGCATTTCCGGCGTCCACATTCTGTCGATGTTCCCTTTTTCCTCCGACGACGGATTCTCGGTCGTGGACTATCGGACGATAAGGCCGGAGCTCGGCTCTTGGGACGACGTGGAAGGGATAGCGAAGCACTACGATCTGATGATCGATGCGATCATCAACCATGTTTCCAAAAAGAGCGCCTGGTTCCAGAAATTTCTCAGATGCGAAGAACCCTATAAGAACTATTTTATTTTGGCCGATCCGAATGCCGATTACAGCAGCGTGACGAGGCCGCGGCCGTCGCCATTGCTGACCCCTTTCGAGACGAAGGAGGGCGTGAAATACGTCTGGACCACGTTCAGCAAAGATCAGATCGATCTGAATTACAAAAATCCCGACGTGCTCGTCGACGTGCTGGACATCTTGCTTTTTTACGCCGCGCACGGCGCGAGGTTTATCCGCCTCGATGCTATCGGGTTTGTGTGGAAAGAGCCGGGGACCACCTGCATGAATCTGAAGGAAACACACGAAATTGTCAGGCTGATCCGCCGGGTCTTGGAACTCTATGCCCCCCATGTTCTGATCCTGACGGAGACCAACGTGCCGTATCGGGACAACATCAGCTATTTCGGCAACGGCTACAATGAGGCGCATCTGGTGTATCAGTTCCCGCTCCCCCCGCTGGTAATGTTCTCGATCCTGAAAGGGGATGCGGTGAAGCTGACCCGCTGGGCAAGCGGGATCCGGCCTGCCAGCCCAAACACGACATACTTCAATTTTCTGTCGTCGCACGACGGCATCGGGATCCGGCCCGTCGAGGGGATCCTATCGAAGGAGGAACGCGATTTTCTGATTGCGGAAACGTGGAGGAACGGCGGTTCCGTTTCCTATAAAGACAATGGCGACGGGACGAAAAGCGCCTATGAACTGAACATCAATTATCAGGATGCGCTTGCTTCCCCCGAAATTTCAGACAGTGTCAGGATCCGGCGGTTCCTTGCCGCGGAGACCATCCTGCTGACCCTGCAGGGGATGCCGGGCATCTACATCCACAGCCTGCTCGGCTCGAGAAATGATTATTACGGCCGGGCGACGTCTGGCATTCCCCGAAAAATCAACCGTGAAAAGCTGAACGTCGAAAAGCTGAAAGAGTTACTCAATTCAGACACGAACAGGCGGAAGATATTCGGGGAGTTTATCAGAAGGCTTCGGATCAGGAGGGAACATCCAGCTTTTTCTCCGGCCGCGGATCAGGAGATTTTGTCCGTCGATGACCGCGTCTTTGCTGTGAAACGGTGCTGCCGCTCACACAGGGAGACTATTTTTGCGCTAATTAATGTTTCCGACGACAGGGTCGCGATTCCTCTGAAACAGGCCGCGGGCAAGAATCTGCTGAACGACAGATCAGTCCGCGGAGAGATTGTTCTAAGCGCGTATGAAGCGGCCTGGATCTTGGCGGAGCAGTAATTAAATTATAAAATTTGTATAGGAGGAGACAATGATGGGTAAAAAAATTTTGGCGGCGCTCCTGACAGTGGCGATGGCGGCAGAGCTTGCCGCCTGCTCCGGCGGAGGGGCGGTGTCATCCGCGGGCACGGCGTCCGAAGGCGGTTCGGCCGCGGCCAGCGCTTCGACGGAAAAGGTCAAGATCCAGTTCATGCATCAGCAGGTTGAGCAGGAGAGGCAGACCGTCGTTCAGGGCATCATCCAAAGCTTCGAAAAGGAGAACCCCAATATTGAAGTGGAGTCCATCCCCGTCAACGAGGACAACTTAGATTCCAAGATCACGGCGCTCGGCGGAAGCGGAAAACTGCCGGCCGTGATGGAACTGAGCCAGGACCAGGCAAAGACGAATGCGAAAAACAAGTTCACCGACACGGACGCCGTTGACCAGATCATCCAGCAAAAGGGCGAGGATAAATTTTACAGCGGCACGCTCAAGGTCATCAAAACGGAGGACGGCAAAAACTATGTTGGCGTTCCCCTCTGCGGATGGGTGCAGGGCATCTGGGTCAACAACTCGATGCTGAAAGCCAAGGGGCTCAGCGCGCCGAAGACCTGGGACGACGTCGTGAGCATTGCCAAGGCGTTTTACCAGCCGTCCAGCAAGCAGTACGGCATCGCGATCCCGACCGGGGAGAACGCGTTCACGGAACAGGTGTTCTCGCAGTTTGCGCTTTCGAACGGTGCGAACGTTTTCGACACGAACGGGAATGTGACCTTTGACTCTCCGCTCATGAAAGAGGCGGTCCAGTATTACAAAAGACTTGCCGCTTACTCAATGCCGGGTTCCACAGAGGTAGCGGACGTGAAAGACGCCTTTGTCGGTAAAAAAGCGCCCATGGCGCTTTATTCCACCTATATACTGAGCGCCGTGGAAGAGGCCGGGTTCCTCAGCGACCTTTCGCTCGTCCTTCCGCAGAAGACGACTTCCGCCGCCTACGGCTGCGTTATAGCGCTGAGCATTTCGAGCGGCCTGAGCGACGTGGAACAACAGGCGGCCGAGAAATTCGTCAGCTACATGCTGGAAGACGAAAACAACATCAAATGGATCCTCATGGCTCCGGGTGGGGTGCAGCCTGTGCTAAAATCCGTCAGCGAAGACACCGCGTACCTGAACAACGATAAAATTAAGGCGCTTTCTCACCTAAGCAATGACATTTCGACGGCGTTCACGAACCTCCAGGTCTTCGGTACCGTCGGTGACAAGAACTTTATGGCGATGGGCGACATTACAAACAAGAAAGTGATCGGCAAGGTCCTGAACGATGTCATTGTCCACAATGCGGACATCGATTCTGAACTTGCCGGGGCAAAACAGAGTATCGAGGAAATCGCGAAATGATTTCCTGATTCATCTGGGGGCGGCTTTGCAGTCCGCCTGATCTCACCTACGGCGAAAAATTAGCGGGTTGCAGGGTCCGGTCCGCGGCCGGCACTTTTTGTGGGAGGTAACTATGAAATTTTCTCGGGACAGGAGCGAAACGAGGTTCGCTTATGCGTTGCTTGCGCCAAGCCTGATCCTGATCGCGCTGCTGATCGGGTATCCCATGGTCTATAATGTCGTGATCAGTTTCCAGCATGTTCCTTTGAATCCAAGAATGAGCTCGACTTTCATCGGGCTGAAAAACTATTTGTCCGTTCTGAAGGATCTGACCTTCTACCAATCCGTTCTGGTGACCTTTGCATTTACCGCGTTGGTGACTTTTTTCAGCACTATCGTCGGGCTTGCAATGGCCATTTACCTGAACCGCGATTTTTTCGGCAAGCGGGTCGTCAACGGAATCGTGATCCTTTCCTATGTTGTGCCTTCGGTCTGCCTGATCTTTGCGTGGCGCTATATGTTCAACAACATCTACGGCATCATCAATTATGCTGTGGTCGATGTGCTTCATCTTACAGGCAAGGCGCCGTTATGGTTCGACAACCCCACCAGCGCTTTTCTGCTGGCCGCTTTCTTTTCCATCTGGAGATTTTTTCCGTATGCTTACATGGCCTTCGTCGCCGCTCTGCAGTCGATCGACCAGAGCCTCTATGAAGCTGCGGATATCGACGGTGCCACTTTCTGGGACAGATTCCAGGCGATCACTTTACCTGCGCTGAAGCCGACCCTGGTGACGGTCGTGAGCCTGCGCATGATCTGGGCCTTTTATATTTACACCGAAGTTTACCTGCTGACGAAACAGGTCGATGTAATCGGCGTGTACTTGTATGACATGGCGTTTGCGACGCATGATTTCGGCAAAGCGGCATGCATCTCAATCCTCCTGTTCTTCGTTATCTTCGCCTGTATTATTTTTGTCAGAAAGAAGGTGCTGAGGTATAATGAGGAAGAGGCATAACCGGCCCGGGTTTTATATCGGCGTGATTTTGATCCTCATTTTTCTTCTGTTTCCCTTCGTCATCATGCTGAGCGTTGCGGTGAAATCCACGAAAGAGACCATCGGCTTCCCGCCGACTGTCATTCCACGCACGTTTACGCTGGAACATTTCGCCGCGATTTTCAACGCGCAGATCTTCCCTTTCCTGACTTATTTTAAAAACAGCATCTATATCGCGGTCACCGTTTCCTGCTTGGCGGTGTTTTTCGGCATTCTGGGCGGCTACGCGCTGGCAAAAGTGCATTTCACCGGCAAAAGGATCGTCAGCGATCTTTTTTACTTCGTCTATATGTTTTCCGGGATTTTATTGATCGTCCCGCTCTTTAAATTGCTGTCGTCCATCGGCCTGAGCAATTCGAGAGAGGCCGTGATTATCTGCATGATCGTTCAGACCGTCCCCACGGCGATCTACATGACGAGAAGCTATTTTGAAACGATACCGAAAGAGCTGGAGGAAGCCGGGCGGGTGGACGGCCTCAGCAGAATGGGGATCATCTTCAGAATCGTCGTGCCCCTGTCCACGTCCGGCCTTGTTTCCGTTTTTGTCTACGCCTTTATGATCGCATGGAACGACGTGCTGTTTTCCTCCATCTTCATCAACTCCGCGGAGAAGATGCCGCTGACGATCGGCCTGAATGCCCTGTTCGACACTCCGGATTACATCTGGGGCAGGATGATGGCCGCTTCCCTCGTGACATCGCTCCCAATTGTCATCATGTATATGTTCAGCCAGAGATTGATCCGAAGCGGCAGCACCGAGGGCGGCGTGAAGGGGTAGACAGTCCGTTTCATCTTCAACATGGAATATTATGATAAGGAGACATTATGAGAAAACTTGTAGCAACGGCACCGCGTGTGGCCGCACTGAAAGAGTACGAAGACAGGAAGATTCAAAGCAACGAAGTCAAGGTGGAGGTTTCATTTGCCTCTCCAAAACACGGGACCGAGCTGTCGGATTTCCGCGGCACGACGCCGTTTGTTAACGGAAAATTCGACGACGAGTGGAAAATTTTCCGCCAGCGCGGAGAAAACGAGCCCCGGGGCATCAAGTTCGGGGATCTTCCGATCGGCAACATGTTCGTCGGAACGGTGATCGAGGCCGGGGCGGACGTCACGGAGTTCTCCGTCGGCGACAGGGTCTGCTCCTACGGCCCTGTCAGGGAGACGGAGATCGTCAACGCGGTCGACAACTACAAACTGCGCAGAATGACAAAGGATGCTTCTGAAAAAAACGCGGTCTGCTATGACCCCGCCCAGTTCGCCATGGCGGCCATACGCGACGCGAAGGTCCGGCCGGGCGACAACGTCACGGTCATCGGCCTCGGCGCCATTGGGCTGATCGCACTGCAGTTCGCTGTCAGGATCGGCGCGTCGGTGGTGATCGGCATCGACCCCATCGCAAAAAGAAGGGAGGCCGCGCTGCGGCACGGTGCGCACGCTGTCCTCGACCCGACCACCTGCGACGCCGGCTACGAGATCAAAAAGCTGACCGGCAAAGCTGGCGCAGACGTCGTCATCGAAACGAGCGGGAACGTTGCGGCCTTGCAGGCGGGGCTCAAGGGTCTCGCATACGGCGGCACGCTCTCTTACGTTGCGTTTGCGAAGCCGTTTCCCGCGGGGCTGTGGCTCGGGCAGGAAGCCCACTACAACTACGGAAAGATCGTTTTCTCCCGCGCGTGCAGCGAGCCGAATCCCGAGTATCCGCGCTGGTCAAGAAAGCGGATCGAGAACGTCTGCTGGGAACTTCTGATGAACGGATACCTGAACTGCGAGGATATCGTCGACCCGGTGATCGATTTTGAGGACTGCGCCGAGGGATTCTGCGAATATGTGGATCGGCACCCCGAAAAAAGCATCAAGTTGGGCATTTCGTTCGGAGGTGTGAAATGATGCTGCTCGGAACGCAGGACCGAGACTTTTTCCCGAAGGACCTGACGGAAAAATTCAGGTTTGTAAAAGCGATGGGCTTCGAGTGCTTTGAAATCGACGGAAAAGTTCTGAGGGAGCACACGGAAGAGGTGAAACAGGCGGTCCAGGAATCCGGGCTTCCGGTTTCCTCCGCGTGCGGCGGGTACCGCGGCTGGATCGGCGACTTCATCGAGGAGCGAAGGCTAAACGGCGTCGCGGATCTGAAAGAGATCCTTCGCTGCCTGAAGGAAGTCGGTGGGACCGGGGTGGTGGTGCCCGCGGCGTGGGGCATGTTTACGTTCCGGCTGCCGCCCATGGTTTCCCCCAGAAGCCGTGAAGGGGACGTCAAGGCGATTCTGTCTTCCCTCAGGGAACTGGACGCCGCCGCGCAGGAATACGGGATTTTCCTGTACCTTGAGCCGCTGAACCGCTACGAGGACCACATGCTCAATACCCTTCAGGATGCGGCGGATATCATCGACGCGGGGCAATTCCGCATGGTCAGGATCACGGGCGACTTCTACCATATGTCCATCGAAGAGGACGACATTTCGGCTTCGCTTGTGAAATTCCGGAAATACATCGGGCATATCCACATCGCCGAAAACCATCGATACCAGCCGGGAACGGGTTCCATCGACTTCAAGCGCCATATGCGGACGCTGAAAGACATCGGCTACAGCGGAGCGGTCGTGAACGAGGGAAGGGTCCGCGGCGGCGACCCGCTGGAGGCATACCGGAAATCTGTTAGATATATGAAACAGTTTATGTAACGGAAGCGGAGCGGATATGAAAAAATTAAGGATCGCAGTTATCGGGGCGGGGCAGATTGCCCGGACTTCCCATCTTCCGAATTATCAGTCCATGGAAGAGGTGGAAGTGGTCGGCATCTGCGACTCGAGGGAAAACGCGGCAAGGGATCTTGCCGAGCAGTTCCATATTGCAAGTTATTATACCGACTACAGAAAGATGCTGGACGCGCTGAAGCCCGATGCCGTAAGCGTGTGTGTGCCGAACAAGTTCCACTGCGGCATCGTGTGCGACGCGCTGTCGCGCGGCGTCAGCGTCATGTGTGAAAAGCCCCCGGCCGTTCTGCCGCAGGAGGCGAAAAAAATGGAGATCGCCGCCAAAAATTCCGGCTGTCTCCTGTCATATGGGTTTCACCTCCGCCACAGTAGAGACGTGGCGCTGCTGAAGCGGAAAATCGAAAACGGAGAGTTCGGGGACATCTATGCGGCGCGCGTGCAGTGGCTCAGAAGGCGCGGGATCCCCGGTTGGGGAAATTTCACCAACAGAGAAATACAGGGCGGCGGGCCGCTGATCGACATCGGTGCGCATGTGCTCGACCTAGCGTTTTACCTGCTGGGGTTTCCGGAGATCGCCTATGTCTGCGCCACACAGGGACAAAGCCTTGGCAGGCGGAAGGGCGTGGGACTGCTGGGAAGCTGGGATCCCAAGAAATTTACGGTCGAAGACAGCCTGTTCGGTTTTATCCGGCTGAAAAACGGGACCGGAATCAGCCTTGAGACTTCATTCGCGCTGAACATGAAAGAAAAGGACGTCCGGAACGTCCAGCTTTTCGGCGACAGGCTCGGCGCCACCCTCTTTCCTCTGGAGACGTTCGGAGAGGACGGCGGCCAACTGGTGAATACCGAATACCCTTTCCCCGATGCGTCGGACCTGCATTATCGCTGCCTTGAGAATTTCGTCCAGTCCTGCCTTGGCAGGCAGAAACTGCTCGTCACGGCAGAGCAGGGCTTTTATATCCAGAATGTGATCCACGCCCTGTATCAGTCCGCCGAAAACGGGGAGCCAGTGAGACTTTGACCGCACTGACCGGCGGTTGAGCCGGGCCGAAGAGAAGGAGCGTTCCAGAATGCTGTATTATAGGCCGGTAAAAGAGGAAGGGGATCTTTACCTGACGGAAGACGCCTATGATCCCCGATACGCGCTGAAAACGGAATCCGTTTTTGCCCAGTGCAACGGATCTTTCGGGGTGCGCGCCTCGTTTGACTGCAGGGTCCTGCAGGAGAACCGAGGGATGTTTGTGGGCGGGCTGTATGGCAGGTCAGGCGAAAACGAAGTGGCGGAACTGGTCAACTGCCCGGATCTGACCGAGATCCGGCTGCTGGTAGACGGCGAAGCGTTCAGCCTGGACTGCTGCAGGATCGATCGCTTCCGGCGGAGGCTCAATCTGTTCACCGGCGAGCTGCAGATATCCGCCGTGTGCAAAATGCGCAGCGGCGCGAAGGTCGGGGTGGAATCGAGGCGGTTCGCTTCGTGCAGTGACCGCCATCTGTACTGCCAGACGTTTTCCGTGACTCCGCTGAATCGAGATATCACGTCCTTGGAGTTCGTTTCCGGAATCAACGGCCAGATCACAAACAGCGGCGTTTCCTATTTCAAGAAAATCGAATGCAGCCTTCACGGAAAAAAGATCATGTCGTTCACGGGATCCATCGGGGAGACCCGCCTGCGTTTCCTCTGCGGCGTCTGCATCTCGGGGGGGCGGTCCGCAGGGCGCCCGGCTTTCGGGCTGAAAAGAAGAAGCATCTATGAAACGGACACGGTGACGGCAAAGAAGGGCCAGACCGTCTGTTTTACAAAATGCAGTTACATCGGCACTGGCGGCCCGAATGGCGCGGAACAGCCGGAGATCGCGAAGCTTCTCTGCGGCCGCCTTGCGGACGGATACCGGAAGCTGTATGCGGAACATAGAAACAGCATGGATAGATTCTGGAAGTATGCCCGCATCCGAATTGACGGCGCTTCACTGGAAGAAGAGGCGGCCGTCTGTTTCGCCCAGTATCATCTGATGGGGATGATGCCGCATGATACGGCGGCGTACAGCGTGGCTGCAAAGGGCCTGACGGGCGAGGGGTACCGGGGACACGTCTTCTGGGATACGGAACTGTTCGTCCTGCCGTTTTTTCTTTCTATTTTCCCGGAGCAGGCGAAGAACCTTCTAATCTATCGGTTCAACAGCCTGCCCGGAGCGCGCCGGAAAGCGCTGCGGGCTGGCTTCCAAGGCGCCATGTTCCCCTGGGAATCGGCTGAGGACGGCCGGGAGGAGACCCCGGCTTTCGCACAGTTGAACATCCATACGGGCAAGGCAAACCCGGTATGGTCCGGCCTGGAGGAAAACCACGTGACGGCGGATATCGCCTATGCTGTCTGGAGCTATTACACGCTCACGGGCGACCGTGAGTTCATGGAGGAATACGGTGCCTGCATCATTCTGGAGTCTGCCGAATTCTGGGTGTCCCGGGCGGAATACGACCCCGCAGGGGACCGCTACGTGATCAGGAAGGTAATAGGCCCGGATGAATATGACGAACATGTTGACAACAACGCCTATACGAATTACATGGCATGTTTCTGCGTGAAGACGGCGCTGCGGATTCTCGACATGATCCGGAACGGCCCGTCCGGGGAACTGCGGGGCCTTGTCGCCACGCTGGATCTGGAACGGCAGGAACCCGCGTGGAGGGACTTCGTGCGGAAGATCTATCTGCCGCAGCCGGGCGCGGATCAGATCATCCCTCAGGACGACACCTTTCTGCAGAAACCGGAATTGCCCGGCCTCGCAAAATATCGGAACTCGCGGCAGAAGCAGCGGGTCCTTCTGGATTATTCCAGAGACGAAGTCGTCGGGATGCAGGTGCTGAAACAGGCGGACCTCGTCATGCTGTTCACCCTGTTTCCGGACCTGTTCGGCGGGGATGTCATGCGGAAAAATCTGGATTTCTATGAGGCGCGCACGATCCATGATTCTTCTCTCAGCTACTGCGCCTATGCCCAGGCGTGCGCACAGATCGGCCTTGCGGAAAGAGCGCGTAACTTATTTGGGAAGGCGATGGCCGTCGATCTCTGCGACAACCCCCTCGATTCCACCGACGGAGTGCATGCCGCGGCGCTCGGCGGCGTCTGGCTCTGCGTCGTGCGGGGATTCGGCGGGGTCTCCCATCGGGAAGGCGTTCTGAGGATCGCCCCGTCGCTCCCCGCCGGGTGGAACTCCATCCGGTTTCACATCCGGGTGCGGGGAACCTGCGTCGCTGTGAAAATCAGGAAATCCGCCGTGGAGGTCACTTGTGAAACGCCGCCGGACTCCGCAATCGATGTGGAAATATACGGGAAGAAATACAGGCTGCAGGATTCCCTGCGCGTTGCCGCGGGGCAGTGACGGCAGAAGGAGAAATTCGCATGAAATTCATCTTTGCGCCGGATTCATACAAGGGAACGTTTTCGTCCCTGGAACTGGTTCAACTGCTGAAGGAAAGCGCTTCCCGGGTGTTCCCGGGCTGCGAGACCATCGGGATCCCCATTGCGGACGGCGGGGAAGGAACGCTTGAGGCAGTGCTTCCCGCCGTAAACGGGGAGTACCGGTGTGCCCCGGTTCGGGATCCGCTCAGCCGCGATATCACGGCCAAATACGGCGTATTCGGCTGCAGCGCGCTGATTGAAATGGCTTCCGCATCGGGGCTCGCTCTGGTCCCCGCAGAGCGGCGGAATCCGCTTGAAACAAGTTCCTACGGGACAGGACAGCTCATTCTGGACGCACTGGAAAGCGGCTGCCGCGACATCTACGTCGCCGTCGGCGGCAGCGCCACCAACGACGGCGGTATCGGCGCGATGAAAGCGCTCGGGGTCCGCTTCCTGGACGCAGCGGGGAACGAGCTGAACGGCACCGGCGCGGACCTGCTCCGGATCCGGAGCATCGATCGTTCCCGCTTGAGCCCGCTTGCGCGTGGCGCGAAATTCCACTTGATGTGCGACGTCACGAACCCCCTTCTCGGTCCGGACGGGGCCACTTATGTGTATGGACCGCAAAAGGGCGCGGGGAAGGAAGAGCTTGAGCTTTTGGAGAAGGGCATGGCCCATTATGCGGAAATTGCTGAGCGCGAGCTAAAAATCCCGATCAGGTCCGCTGCGGGGGCGGGAGCCGCCGGAGGGATGGGTGCGGCCCTGATCGGCTTTCTGAACGCGGAGATCCGGTCCGGCATCGAAACCGTTCTGGAGCTTGTCCGGTTCGAAGAACTGCTGCAGGAAACGGATCTGGTCGTGACCGGCGAGGGCAGGGTGGATTTTCAGTCTGCATGCGGCAAAGTGATCTCCGGAATCGCCCGCCTGTGCAGACGGCACGCGGTTCCCGTCGCTGTCATAGCGGGGGAGATGGGCCGGGGCGCAGAAGACGTTTACGGCATCGGTGTGGCGTCCATCATGGTGACGGTCAGCAGGGCCGAAAGCGCCGGGGAGGCGGCCGCAAACGCGAAAGCGGACTTTATCAGCGCGTCGCAGAGGATGTTCCGCCTTCTGAAACTTGGCATGGAGATCGGCGGGAAATCAAGATGCGGACGGCCTTTTCCGACGCCGCGGACGGGAGGATCTGTGGATGTTAAAAGCGGTTCTTTTTGATCTGGACGGCGTTATCACGGATTCGTCGAGATATCATTACCTTGCGTGGAAATCTCTCGCAGACGAGCTCGGAATTCCCTTCGACGAAGCGTATAATGAGAAGCTGAAGGGCGTTTCGCGAATGGAGAGCTTGGAATTTCTGCTCAGGCACGGAGGACTTCAGGACAAGTTTACCCGCTCTGAAAAAGCTGCCCTAGCCGCAAGAAAAAATGACCTTTACAGATCCCTGATCCGGAGGGTCACGCCGAAGGACACCCTGCCCGGGATCAGAGGATTTTTGGCCGAACTGAAAAGCAGCTCCATAAAAACGGCGGTCGCGTCCGTCAGTAAAAATGCGCCTTTTCTGCTCGACCGGCTGCAGCTCACCGGGTCTTTCGACTATGTTGCAGATGCCCTTAGGGTGCAAAGGGCGAAACCGTTTCCGGATATCTTTCTGGATGCGGCGCGAGGGACCGGCGCCCTGCCCCGGGAATGCGTGGGGATTGAGGATGCGGCAGCCGGAATCGAAGCGTTGCGAAGAGCCGGCATCAGATCGGTCGGCGTCGGCGTACCTGACCAGATGGGCGGGGCGGATCTGCGCTTGCACAGCACGGCCGATCTCAGCTTGAAGCTGCTGATGCGGGCCTTTTCATTCGATGCCGACTGAAACCGGAAAACTCCATGAAGCCATGGTATGTGGTATAGGGATAGAAATAGTAGCACTATGATCCGGTGCCTGGGGTGGGCCTAGAAGCACCGTTTCTTTATGCCTTTTACACTCGTTAAATAATGTCAACTGAACAAAGGGCAATTTTTCGGGGAGCATGGTAGGAGTATCCAATTGAAGAGGAACCGTAAAAATGTACAGAGGACCTTTCTAAAGGTTCAGCAGCAAAATGGAAATAGCGACCACATGCTCCGTTGTAATCCGGAGTTTTGTCATAATCAGTCCAAGACCG
>ENA-UOOI01002932-UOOI01002932.1-fermentation-metagenome-genome-assembly--contig:-NODE-2932-length-13726-cov-4.095970_pt1 | contig 13726 bp, 16 predicted proteins | sample MGYA00245779_ERZ724027 | MGnify/ENA primary metagenome ERZ724027 (study PRJEB28704, sample SAMN03018318) | fermentation metagenome | biome: anthropogenic terrestrial biome; feature: soil; material... | reverse complement strand
AAAGTATGAAGGCTCAGGGAAAAGTATTTAAATATGGAGATAATGTAGACACCGATGTCATTATCCCGGCGAGATATCTGAATCAGTCAGATCCTGCATGGCTGGCGAAGCATTGCATGGAAGATATTGATTCTGAATTTGCAGACAAGGTGAATCGGGGAGATATCGTTGTTGCCGAAAAGAATTTTGGCTGTGGTTCATCGAGAGAACATGCGCCGATTGCCATTAAGGCCTCCGGCGTCAGCTGTGTGATTGCGGAGACATTTGCCAGAATTTTCTACAGGAATGCAATCAATATCGGTCTTGCCATCATCGAATGCCCAAAGGCCGCAAGAGAAATCGAAGATGGAGACGAGGTACAGGTAGATTTCGATTCTGGAAGGATTCGGGATCTTACGAAAAACACAACCTATCAGGGTCAGGCATTTCCTCCGTTTATGCAAAAGATTATTGAATCAGAGGGACTGATTAATTATATTAACAAAAAAGCATAGTTAATGTGATGACAAATTAGAATCTTAAACTATAAAAAAGGGCATAAAAAGCAGTTGGATTAATGACTGCTTTTATGTGATGCCCCGAACAGTACAAAGTTTCGGATGGAATCATTTATCCTGGATTGACAGTGTGAGGGTAAGAGGGGAAGAGATCCTTTCGGATCTTCTGATATTTGCCGATTTTATAGAGATTTTAATAGCGATGAAGTCTCTATAACTGCTATCCTTCCCGGGATGAGATATAATCCGCCAGAACATCCTCTGGTTTCCCATAAAAGGAACATATCTCTTCATATGACGCATTGGGATGCGTTATAGAATACTCATTAAGCTGCATTCGCAGATCTCTTAGAAATCTACCCTCCCTGAATCCTATATTCGGGAACATAAATCGCAGCTTTTTATAATATAATGATTCATTTTTCCCCATCTAAATCCTTATTCTGCCTCAGATATTATGCTTTTATAGTTTAATATGTTGTTGGTTGCGTCTATCACGGAGTTGTAGTCATGAATCATTTCCTTCAATTCTTTTTTACCAAGGTTTGTGAGATGGTAGTAGACCCTCTCCATCCTTTTTCCGGATAACTTTCGATAGCTCTTTACAAAACCTTTTTCCTCCAGCTTGTATAAAGTTGGATACATGTTCCCGATGGTAAGAGTAATTGTCTCGTTAGTCAAGTCGTTAAAAAGCTGAACGATTTGATAGCCGTATAAATCATTTTCCGATAATAATTTGAGTAATAGTAATTCGATACTTCCTCTTTTTAGCTTTTCACAATATTTTCCCATTTGATCACCTCACTTTACTTATTATACATACTTTATGAAATATTTCAACAACAAATTATATTTAATTACATTGCTCACCATATTTGTGACAAAATCCGACAGGAATGTGCACTTGCAAAGACTTTAGATAAGTGTTATGGTAATAAAGGGCAATCAAATCTTATATAAGCAATATCAGTCTGGGAGATTTCCCGAAGAAGAATTTCTGTCATAAACCAAACATGATTAATTTATATAAAACGGATATTAGAAATCTTATTTATTTGTTAATAAGGTTTCTGGTTAATATTATCAAATTTACATTCCATTTATTGTGGAATACAAAAAAAGAAAAGAGGAATATTATGAAAACAATTGGATTTCCAATCTGTCACAAAGAAAATGAAAAAAGAAGAACGATCCTTCCAAGTCATATTAAGTGTATGAGAAATGCGGATGAGTTATATTTCGAAAAGGGATACGGGGAGGTACTTGGAATCTCAGATGATGAATATCAGGCTTCCGGATGTCATATGACTTCAAGGGAATGTACTTTGAGCAAGGATATTGTCTGCGCTCCTAAAATCGGAGATGCCGAATATATTGGCAGACTGCAGCATCAGACAATATTTGGATGGATTCATGCGACACAGAACAAAAAACTGACCGATCAGCTAGTCCAGGGAAAGATTACAGCATATGCCTGGGAGAAGATGTATGACCGGGGCAGACATGTTTTCTGGAAAAACAATGAACTCGCAGGGGAAGCTGCTGTCCTGCATGCATTTCAATGTTATGGGAAGATGCCTTATGAAGCTAAGACAGCAGTACTTGGCCGCGGCAATACCGCCCGCGGCGCAGTCAAGATATTAAATAAACTGGGGGCATCTGTAACACAGTATAACCGCAAGACAATCGGGCTCTTTAAAGACGAGATTTCAAAGTATGATGTTGTTGTGATCTGCGTTCTGTGGGATATCACCCAGGAAGGGCATATCATCTATAAAAGAGATTTATCCAAGATGAAACGTGGTTCTATGATCATCGATGTGAGCTGCGATAAGAATGGAGCAGTGGAGACCAGTGTTCCCACGACGATTGAGAATCCAACTTATATGGTTGAGGGAGTCCTTCATTATGTTGTGGACCATACTCCGTCAATCTTTTATAAGACATTTACTTATGGCAGCAGCGAGGTCCTGTATCCTTATCTTGACAAGCTCGTAGAAGGTAAGGAAGATAAAGTGTTGCAGGACTCCAGGATTGTCAGGGAGGGAAAAATCACAGACCCGGAAATCATTCGGTTTCAGAGGCGCTGATTTGACCCAGATTACTGTTGACCCCTATGATACACGGATTGTTACGCTCTTCGAGCTCTCACAAGTCTCCGCTCCGCTTCGGTCCGTGCTAAACGAACATCCACTGGATGTTCAGCACCCTAAAACATTCGAATTCCACCCTAATCGGGTTGCATTCTCATGTTTTTGCGGGCCCCAATGTCATGCTTTTTCATGCAAGCATGAAACGCAGGACCTTTTGACCCTGGGTATCATTATATATAAGTCATAAACTTTTCAATTGTCGGATTTTGGTTTTCTTTATATCTGGCAGCTATGATTTCGAATTTTTCAGTTTCTTCATCAAGAGGAATTGTCACAAGACTTCTCGTGTTTCTGCTGGAAGATAAGGCATAGGAAGGTACTATGGCTACACCAATGTTGGCTGCAACCATAAGGGCGGTCGTGTCAAATTTGGGAGTCTCCTGCACGATGTTTGGCGTGAAGCCTGAGTGTATAAAATGAGCCATGGTGCTTTCATATTGTCCAAAACCGTCCTCTGGATCTCCCATCGCGGTGAGAATAAATGAGTCGTTTTTTAGGTCTGATAATTTCAAAACATTGCGGTATGCCAGCGGATGTGAGGTCGGCAGCAGAACAATCAGATTATATTTATTAATTTCTTTGTATACAATTCCTTTTTCCTCCAGTTTGCTGTAAGAAAAAAGTACATTCAAAGCTACATCGAGCGTATTGTCAAGGAGCTGTGAGTATAGACTGGATGTATCACGTTCTACTATAGAAAGCGATACATTCGGATAGCCTGCTTTAAAAGAGCGCAGTATTTCCGGAAGATCCGGGTTGTCATAACCTTCCACGATCCCCAGATTTAAATTTCCCGTAAAACCTGTGGCTGCTCTCTGGGCTTTTACAATCGCATCCTGTGTGCGGTTTAGAATTGCCTTTGCCTCTGACAGGAAGACGCTTCCTGCCGGCGTAAGCTCAACATGGCGTTTGGTACGCTTGAAAAGTTTAACGTCTATATTGCTTTCGAGTGTTTTAATCTGCTGTGTCACAGCAGTCTGTGAAATGAAAAATTTTTCTGCCGTTCTGGTAAAACTTAAAGTCTCCGCGACAGAGACGAAGTATTCCAATTGTCGTAAATTCATTGAATCTCCTTTTTTATAAATCTATAATTCGGTGAAACTCATGTTGCTGCGAATCTCAATATATAACCTAAACTTATTATAGCTCAAAAAGGGTGACTTGAAAAGTCAGATACCTACTATTGTACATAATGTACAAAAAAATAAAAAAAATTTGTGAAAAATACTATACAAATAAGTATAACTTATAATTGAATGAGAAATGAATATTTGTAATCATGAAAGGATAACGGTATGATATAGATAGATGAAAGCGAAAGTCTTTCGTTGGAAGGGAGAAGTTTCTATGGACAATGAAATACTGGAAGGATGTAAGAATTACAGCAATTTCATATTTATTGGTGAAGCCGGATGCGGAAAAAGTGAAATTGCAGTAAATTTTGCAAGGCAGATCGCCGGTAAAAATGAAAAAGACGTACATTTCTTTGATCTGGATATGACAAAACCTTTATTCCGGTCCAGAGACTTGGCCGATGAACTGAAAAGCTTTGGACTTCATGTCCACTTTGAAGAACAGTTTATGGATGCACCTGTTCTTACAGGCGGTGTAAATCAACATTTAAATGATAAATCGAATTACACGGTACTGGATGTGGGAGGAGATTATATCGGTGCCAGATCGATTGGAGGTTATGCACCTTTGATCAACCGGGGAGACACCCTGATTTATTATGTGATAAATCCTTATCGCCCCTGGTCATATGATCTGGATCATATTGATATGGTCTTAGGTGAAGTCCTCGGTGTCTCTCATATTGATATTAACAAAGTCCATATAATCAGTAATCCGAATATGGGCTTAAAAACTGATATCGAGGAAGTAGTTGAAGGTAATACGAAGTTAGATAAACTGATATCACCTTATAAGAAACTGGATTTTGCCTGTGTAAGAGAGAAGCTTTACGAGGAGACAAAACAGAGACTTCGTCTGCCTGTCATGCCTCTTCACCTGTATCTTACCTATCCATGGGATTAGTAAACAGTGAAATCTATCTGCGAAGGAGGATAAAAAAGATATGCCTGAAGTAAAAGTAGTATCAGAGCGCTGTAAGAGTTGTGGCTATTGCGTGAAATTCTGTCCTAAAAATGTTCTTGAAATCGGAACTAAGGTTAATTCTAAGGGTTATGAATATGTGATTCCGAAGAATGCACAGAATTGTATCGGATGCTGCATCTGTGGGAGAATGTGTCCTGAAGGTGCATTAGAAATTTATAAAGAAGATTAGGAGGTTGTAAAAAATGTCTAGAGTGTTTATGAAAGGCTGTGAAGCAATTGCTGAAGCGGCTGTGAGATCCGGATGTCGTTTTTTTGCCGGTTATCCAATTACACCTCAGAATGAAATTCCGGAATATTTTGCAAGAAGACTGCCGGAAGTCGGAGGTAACTTTGTACAGGGAGAGTCAGAAGTGGCTTCCGTTAATATGGTATATGGTGCGGCAAGTGCAGGCGTCAGAGCGATGACATCTTCTTCAAGCCCGGGAATTGCTCTTAAAAGCGAGGGGATTTCCTACTGCGCAGCGGCGAGGATTCCTATGGTTTATGCAAACATTTCAAGAGGGGGTCCGGGTGTCGGTTCTATTCAGCCTGCCCAGATGGATTATTATCAGGCGACAAAGGCTTCCGGAAACGGAGGATTTGAGATGCGGGTATTTGCTCCCGCTACGGTACAGGAAGCTGTAGATATGACATACAAGGCATTTGATTACGCAGATCAGGACAGAAACCCGGTGCTTATTCTTGCGGACGGTGTAATTGGAACCATGATGGAACCGGTTGTTCTCCCTGAGATGAAGTCAGACGAAGAGATCGCCGCAATCAAAGATTCTAAGAAAGACTGGGCCTGCATCGGACATCCTCTGGATTATGAAAATCGTTCCTGGATTCAGCCGGGTCACTGGAAGACCACAGATATGCAGGAAGCTAACGAAGAGGCTGCAAAACTTTACAAAGGCTGGGAGAAAGATGCAAAGGCAGAAGAATATATGCTGGAAGATGCAGAAGTTGTGATCACAGCTTATGGTATTTCGGCACGTATTGCAAAATCAGCGGTAGACGTTCTCCGCAAAGAGGGAATCAAAGTCGGACTGCTGCGTGCAGTCACAGTTCATCCATTCCCGTACCAGGCGTTTGAACATATCAATTACCGGAAAACAAAGGCGGTTCTTGATGTTGAGATGTCTATTCCGGCACAATTTGTAACAGATGTTCAGACCGGCGTGAAAGATCGATGTCCAATTGAGACATGTCTCTGCTCAGGCGGAAATATCATGAGCCGTGAATCTGTGATAAACGCAGTAAAGAAAATCTTAGCGTAACAGGAGGAAAAGATGAAACAAATTTATGCAAGAACAAAAACGATTCAGGAAGATAAAGTTTCAGGCTTTTGCCCTGGATGTATGCATGGCACTGTAATGAAGCTGATCGGGGAAGTACTCGATGAGATGGATATGGTAGACCGTGCGGCGTGCGTTCTGGGAATCGGATGCTGTGGTCTTCATATGGACTATATGGCTTATGATAATACGACGGCTCCTCACGGACGTGCCTGTGCAGTGGCAAACGGCATGAAAAAAGCAAACCCGGATAGTCTGGTATTTACATATCAGGGAGACGGAGATTTTGCATCTATCGGTTTGGCAGAATCTATGTCCGCGGCGAACAGAGGCGATAATACCACCGTTATTTTCATCAACAATGGTATTTATGGAATGACAGGCGGTCAGATGGCTCCGACTACTCTGCTGGGAATGAAGTCATCTACAACGCCAAAGGGCCGTGATCCAAAGGAACATGGCTATCCAATGCATATGTGTGAGATCCTCAACCAGCTCACTGCTCCATATTATCTTGAACGTACCAGCTGCAACACACCGGCAAATGTGATGAAGACTAAGAAAGCCATCAAAAAGGCATTCCAGAATCAGCTGGACAAAAAAGGATTTTCTATGGTTGAAATCGTGACCAGCTGTCCGACAAACTGGGGTATGGATCCGATGAAGGCACTTGATTATATAGACGAGAAAATGCTCAAAGAATTTCCTCTGGGTGTAATCAGAGATCGTGATAAGGAGGACTAAGTAATGGAGACAAATTTATGTGTGGCAGGATTTGGCGGACAGGGTGTTATGACCTTGGGAAAAATCCTTGCCCAGGCAGCCTGCGATTCGACAGATAAGCATGTTACATTCTTCCCTTCTTATGGAGCTGAGCAGAGAGGCGGTACAGCGAACTGTTTTGTTGTGATATCAGATGATGAAGTTGGAGCACCATTAGGTGATGTGATGGATGATCTGATCATTATGAACGGACCATCTCTTACGAAGTTTGTCGGAACATTGAAAGCGGGCGGAACTCTTTTTATCAACAGCTCAATTGTATCGGATGATATTGGCCGTGATGATGTGAAAGTTGTAAAGGCTCCTGTGACGGATATTTCACTGGAACTTGGAAATGCGAAGGTTCTGAATATCATCATGCTCGGAGTATATATAGGTTATACGAATGTCATTGAACCTGACATCATATGGTCTGCGGTAGAGAAGAAAATGAGCAGGAAGCCGAAACTTCTTCCCCTTAACAAAAAGGCTTTTGAAAGAGGTCTCGAAATAGGACAATCCCAGAGATAAGGAGAGACGTATGGTTTTTAAGAATTTTGATGAGTTAGTAGAAAAAGTAAAAGGTTATCCCGCGATGAAGAGAATGGCGGTCGCCGCCGCAGGGGAGGAGCATACTCTGCAGGCAGCGCTTCATGCCAGAAGAGAAGGGATTGCAAAACCGATCCTGATCGGGGATAAAGAAGAGATCCTCACTATTTTAACTAAACTGGGAGAGCAGGTTCCAAAAGAGGATATCTATGATGCCGCTGATAACAAAGAAGCCGCAGAGCTTGCCGTATCTCTCATAAGAGAGGGCAAAGCTGATTTCCTCATGAAAGGGTATCTGGATACCAAAGTTATCTTAAAAGCAGTGGTAAACAGAGAAACAGGACTGCAAAAAGGCGGACTGATGTCTCATTTCTCCATGTTTGAAGTACCGGGATATAAGAAGATTCTGGTGCCGGTTGACGGCGGCATGGTTGCCTATCCAACACTGGAGGACAAAAAAGCAATTATCGGGAACACAGTAGATACACTGCGCTCGATGGGCTATGACTGCCCGAAAGTCGGAGTCTTAACCTGCGTGGAGAAGGTAAATCCGAAGATGCCGGAAACCGTTGAAGCTGCAAAGCTTGCCGAGATGAATCAAAACGGCGAAATCAAAAACTGTATTGTAGAAGGACCAATCTCTTATGATTGTGCGATGGATAAAGATATCGCAGATCTTAAGAAATATGAGAGTCGGATTGCAGGGGATGTCGATGTTCTTGTTGCACCAAACATCCATGCGGGCAACATCATGGGCAAGATGCTTACCGTCACCTGTAAAGCTAAGATGGCGGGATTTATTGTCGGTGCCAAGTGTCCGATTGTACTCACTTCAAGAGGTTCTTCCGCAGATGAAAAGTTTCTTTCCATTGCAGTTTCAGCAGCAGCAGCGGAGTAATGATACAAGATAAGGAGATATTGGATGAGTTATAAGATTTTAGCCATTAACCCCGGTTCTACCTCAACAAAAATCGGATATTATGAAGATGAAAAAGAGGTATTCTCGGAAAGTGTAACGCATTCTGATGCAGAACTAAAACAGTATTCACGTGTCGTGGACGAGTTTGACATGAGAAAAAACAACATTTTAAATGCCATGAAAAAACATGGTGTGGATGTAAAAGATCTCTCAGCGGTTGTGGGCAGAGGCGGGCAGCTGACAGAGATTCATGCAGGAGGATATCGCGTGACGGAGGATATGAAGAAAGTACTTACGGATCCTGCAACAGTTGAGCATGCTTCAAATCTCGGCGGACTGATCGCAGACGCGATTGCGGCTCCGCTTGGAATTCCCGCTTACATCTATGATGCAGTCGGATCCGATGAGATGCAAGATATTGCGAAGATCACAGGTATGCCGGAAGTGGTAAGAGACAGTTTCTGTCATGTCCTGAATACGAAAGCGATGTGCAGAAAAGCAGCGAGGGAAGCCGGAAAGTCTTATGACGAGATGAACTTTGTCGTGGCTCATCTCGGAGGGGGAATCTCAATCAGCGCTCATAAAAAGGGCAGGATTATTGATGTGATTACCTCAGACGGCGGTCCGTTTTCTCCAGAGCGTGCGGGAAGTCTTCCGCTGAACTACATCATTGATATGTGTTACAGTGGTAAATATACCAAACGTGAGATGCAGAAGAAAGAAACCGGCATGGGCGGAATCAAAGCTTATCTGGGAACTTCCAACTGTATCGACGTGGAAAACCGCGTGATGGACGGAGACAGGGAAGCTGAGCGAATCTATAAAGCACAGGCTTATCAGATTGCAAAGGGAATCGGCGAACTTTCTCCGACGCTGAAAGGAAAGATTGATGCAATTGTCCTAACCGGCGGTGTGGCTCATTCTAAGATGCTGACAGACTGGATTACAGAGTATGTGGGGTTCATCGCACCGGTGAAAGTGATGGCCGGTGAGAATGAGCTGGAGTCGCTGTCTATGGGTGCACTCCGCATCTTAAAAGGCAGTGAAACAGCAGAAGATTACATACTTAAGGCGTAGATACCACGTAAACAAAAGAGAATGAAAAAATCTAATAGAAAAAGAAAAGGATGAATATTAATATGAAAATTTTAGGACTTTCCTTTGGAACGAAAAACGGTACGAATGATTCACTTTGCATCGAAGCATTGATGGGAGCTAAAGAAAGTGGTGCCGATGTTGAATTTATCAGAATGTCTGAACTTGATATCAAACACTGCACCGGCTGCTGCGCCTGTTCGAGAGCACTCACATCAGGAAAAGGTAATATCTGCATCCTGAAAGACGATTTTGACTGGGTACGTGACAGGATCCTGGATGCCGACGGTGTGCTCATCTCAGACCCGATCTTTGAGGAGGGCGCTTCAGGACTTTTCCATACATTTATGGATCGTTTCGGGCCCAGAATGGATCGTGGAAACAATATCATCGGAACTAAGCTTGCAGAAGAAAACGGCGGTAAGATTCCGGATCCGAGAATTCTTGAGGACAAGGTAATCTCTTATCTTGGTGTTGGCGGATCTGACTGGGGAACCAGAGTACAGTGCGAGCATGCCATGCACGCATTGGTTGACATGTATAAAGTGATTGACAATAAATGGTACCCGTGGGCTAAGGAAATTCTGATGGATGATGAGAGACTTGCAGAAGTCCATCAGATCGGTGTTAATCTTGCAAATGCTGCAAAAGACATTGAACATGCCGAGTATAAAGGTGAAGAAGGCGTCTGCCCACACTGCCACAACAAATTGTTTTATCTTGAACCGGGTTCCACAAAGGCAATCTGTGCCCAGTGTGGTATGGTTGGCGAAATAGAAGTTGAAGACGGCGGATATAAATTTAAATTCCCGGAAGATCAGCTTGAGCATGCTCATGACACCCTACCCGGGAAGTTTATCCATGGTAAAGATATTCAGAAAATGGAAGGTAACTTTATGAAGGTGCGTCAGACACAAGAGTTTAAAACACGTAAGAAAAAATACACAGATTTCATTACTCCAATTCATCCTGACGCAGAGTAATCTATGAATAGTAAAGCAAGAAACATATTGGCTCTTGCTCTTGGAATCGCACTGTTTCCGCCCATCTGGGCGGTCGCAGCGCCCTATCTGGGAGTAAAATGCGGAGCGGTGGCACTGATCTGTGCCGGAGTTTATGTGGCAGGCCGCGGGACGGTAAAAGATGGACTGAAAACCATGATTGGATTCTGGTGCGGAGATTTCTGGGCTGTTCTTGCCCTCCGGGTTATGAGCACCCTTTCGTGGAATGAAAATGTTGAATTATATATGACATTAGCTGTTTTTGGATTTCTTGCAGTTATTATAGCATCACTGCTTGATCAATATATCTACCTTCCGGCATGGTTATCCGGATGGGCGATTGGATTAAGTCTGATGTCACCCGAACTTTTAAGAGCTGATAAAACACTACCTCTTCAGATTGCGGCGGCGATGGCTGTCGGTGTCTGGTATGTAGGGGTTGGTGTAAATTTATTTGTGAAGGTATTAACCAAAGATAATTAATGGAGGAATTAAGATATGCCAGTTGAATTTAATCCTATGCGTAGTTTTATCTATGTTGATGTGGTTGACGAAGAATATAGACACTTATTACAGCATTGGCTGTATTTCCATCATATTCCGGAAAGTATCTCTCAGTTTGAGCCCTACTGTACCAAATATGATTTCTACAATGCACTGCCGACACCAAAGGGTGGTGAGAAGTTTGGAACAGCCCGTATGCAGCTGACAGAGCATCACTGGCTTGTGAACATTATGGACCCTGCTTTAAAGGTAAAGACTTTCCAGGAATATATGCCGGTTGAAGCTATGAAGTGGCAGGGGACCGTTCCGCTGACTGCCGGAGATGCTAATCTTTCGGGAGACGATGCGAGAGCGACAGGCGGTGACAATGGATGCCCTCCGTTTGTCTTTGCGTTCTGCCCGATGTGGTGGGAAGAGGATATCAAAGGTACCGGCCGTACACTGGAAGATGGCGTCAACTATCGCTGGAACTTTGCACTTCGTTATCCGGAAGGAGTGTCTCAGGAAGAAGGAGATAAATGGCTGTTTCATGAAGTCTTCCCACACTTTAAGAATAACAGCTGCTGTACCAGAATTCTGACAAGTAAGGTAATGCAGGATGTCAATGACTGTCCGATGAGCAGAGTTGTCGAGATGTGGTTTACAGGCCCGACAGCATGGAAACATCTGGCTGTTGAGACTGCTGATAAGATTGCAAAACCGTCATGGGCAAAAGACGGGGATGTTTTCCCATATCTGAACCCTGGATTTGAGATCCGCGGTATCTTTGTCACAGACTATCCTACCTGCGATGCACTGCATCAGTACAGAGGATATATCCCGAGAAGATAAGGAGTTTTTATACATGAAACAAAAGAATCGTTGGTTTCATGCGGCAATTGGCGTTTTTGTTCTGTTGTTCGCTGGACTGATCTATGCCTGGAGTGTACTCTCCAGGCCAATTGCCGCATATTTTACTGATTGGACCAGTGCAGGCCTTTCCCTGACTTTTACAATTTGTATGATGTTTTTCTGTCTGGGTGGGTTTGTGTCGGGCCTTTTATCCGAAAAAATAAATATTAAGATTAATCTGGTCATTTCCGCCTTCTTATTTCTGGGCGGATTTTATATCGCCTCAAGAATGAATTCACTTCCGGCGCTCTACCTTGGATATGGTGTTTTGGCCGGGACAGCTTCCGGATTTGCCTATAATACTGTTATGGGCAGTGTCACAAAATTCTTCCCGGACAAACCGGGTCTTATTTCAGGAATTCTTCTGATGGGATTTGGAATAGGCAGTTTTGTAATCGGAAAGGTCTATCAGGCATATACCGGAAGTGGAGAGGCATTTCGAACCTCGCTTTGGACCATGGGTGTAATCGTATTTGTTGTGCTCCTGATCGGTGCTGTTTTCATAAGAAAGCCGTCACAAGAAGAAATGAAGGCTTTCGCTCCTCGCTCTGAAGGAAATAACCAGGAGGGCAGCGAAGTATCCTTTGGTGATATGAATCCCGGTCAGATGGTAAAAAGGCCATCTTTCTGGCTGTACTTCATCTGGTCTGTTCTGCTCTCCGCAGCCGGGCTTGCCGTGATTGCACAGGCCGGCGGAATGGTGGAGGAAGTCTCTCCGACCGCTTCTGCAGGCGTGGTTTCAACCGCTGTCGGTCTGATCTCTGTCTTTAATGGTGTGGGACGTGTTCTATTCGGCGGAACGTACGACAAGGCCGGGCGTGTCAGGACAATGATCATCAATGAAATTTTGTATTTCACGGCTGTTGCTCTTATGATTCTCTCCATTGTCACCGGAAACTTTGCAGTTCTGGTGATTGGATTTATCATAACCGGACTGGCTTACGGCGGAGTACCTACCACGAATTCAGCATTCGTCGGTGATTTCTATGGAAAAAGGAATTATGGTGTGAATTTTCCCATCATGAATATGAATCTGTTTGTCGCTTCATTCGGAAGCACTATTGCCGGCCTGCTCTATGATAAAAGCGGGTCTTACCTGAGCACTCTCATTGTTCTGGTATGTGCACTGGCGGTCGGCACCGTTATTGCCAAAAGAATCAAAAAACCGTGATCATGCATCAAAAAAATGGTACATTCCAGAGGAAATAAATCTCCGGGAATGTACCATTTTCCTGTTATATGTTGGTCGTTTTCTTTGATTCCTATTTTTCCTTCTCTCCCGCATCTTTCATTTTCATAGCTCTCACTTTAAGGGGCAGGCCGAAAAGAGTGATGAATCCCTCGGCATCGTGATGATCGTACAATTCACCTGTTGTAAAGGATGCAAGCAATTCGTCGTATAAGCTGTATGGAGAAGTCGTTCCGGCTTTTATGATATTTCCTTTATATAGTTTGAATTTAACCTCACCTGTCACGTACTCCTGTGTCACATCTACAAACGCCTGGATGGCCTCGCGCAGCGGAGTAAACCATTTTCCCTCGTATACAATCTGTGCAAACTGGCTGCCAAGTTTCTTCTTGGTCTCCATCGTTTCGCGGTCAAGAATTAATTCTTCCAGCTGATCGTGAGCTGCCATCAGAATTGTGCCTCCGGGTGTTTCATAGACTCCGCGTGATTTCATACCCACGACACGGTTTTCGACAATGTCGGCGATTCCAATCCCATGTTTTCCACCCAGTTTGTTAAGCTCTGTGATGATTTCAGAAACTTTCATGGAATTTCCATTTAAAGTTTTTGGAATACCTTTTTCAAAAGTCATAGTAAGGATTTCACCTTTATCAGGTGCCATCTCAGGTGTCACTCCGAGTACGAGCATATGATCGTAATTCGGTTCGCTGGACGGATCTTCAAGTTCAAGACCTTCATGGCTGATATGCCACAGATTACGATCGCGGCTGT
>ENA-UOOI01002930-UOOI01002930.1-fermentation-metagenome-genome-assembly--contig:-NODE-2930-length-13731-cov-3.782977_pt1 | contig 13731 bp, 9 predicted proteins | sample MGYA00245779_ERZ724027 | MGnify/ENA primary metagenome ERZ724027 (study PRJEB28704, sample SAMN03018318) | fermentation metagenome | biome: anthropogenic terrestrial biome; feature: soil; material... | reverse complement strand
AGCTTTTGGTAAGCAACGAAAAGAGAGTGTGATCGGAGCCATCACGACGGTGAACCCTTCGGAACTGAAAGTGCCGTCGAGTAACCTGACCACCGCCCTGGCGGGAAATATGGCGGGAATAATAGCTTATCAGCGGAGCGGAGAACCGGGCCGTGATAATGCCGACTTCTTTGTGCGTGGCATAACCACTTTCGGGGCCAATACCAGTCCCTTGATACTGATTGATAACATTGAGCTGACCTCAACAGACCTGGCGCGTCTTCAGCCCGATGATATTGCCAGTTTCTCCATCATGAAGGATGCCACGGCTACCGCCTTATATGGAGCCCGGGGAGCGAACGGGGTAATATTGGTAACTACTAAACGGGGCGTGGAAGGCCCGGCAAAAATATTTGTACGGGTGGAGAATTCTGTCTCACAACCGACAAGCGATATTGAACTTGCCGACCCTGTCACCTATATGAAATTGCATAACGAGGCCGTATTAACCAGGAATCCTCTGGGCGAACTCCCTTATAGCCAGGATAAGATTGAAAATACCATGCGTCCCGGCTCAAGCCCTTATATTTATCCGGCAAATGATTGGTACGATATGCTTTTCAATGACCACACCCAAAACATGCGGGGCAATATAAGCGTGACGGGAGGGGGAAATATCGCACGGTATTATGTGGCCGCCGCATTCACCAAAGACAACGGAATATTAAAGGTTGATAAGCGTAATAGTTTTAACAATAATATTAATTTTAAAAACTATAATCTCAGAGCCAATGTAGATATCGATATCACCAAAAAGACCTCGTTGGGAGTAAGGCTTTCCGGTAATTTCGACGATTATACCGGTCCCATGTATACGGGAGAAGAAGTATACCATATGGTTATGCACTCTAACCCCGTGCTATTTCCGGCTTACTATCCCATCGATGAAGATTTCAAGTATGTAAAACATATCATGTTCGGTAACTACCAGGGGAATTACAGGAATCCTTATGCCGAGATGGTGAGAGGTTATCAGGACAGGTCGCGGTCTCAAATGCTTGCCATGTTGGAACTGAACCAGAATCTTGATTTTATCACCGAAGGGCTTAGCTTCATGGCCTTGATGAATATTTCACGTTTGGCAGAGTACAGCGTTAACAGGTCATATAATCCTTTCTGGTATCAATTGCGTGGCAACTACGACAGTTTTACGGGTGAGTATCACCTGGAACGGATCAATGAAAATGGGACTGAGTATCTCGGATACAACGAAAGTCCCAAGACGGTTGAATCTACCACATATACCGAGTCCCGCCTTAATTATAACAACACGTTCGATGTGCATAGTGTAAGCGGGTTGCTGGTATTCACCACCCGCGAATGGCTGGCAGCGAACCAGGGGAACCTGCAGCTTTCACTGCCTTCCCGCAACGTGGGACTGGCCGGTCGTGCCACCTACTCTTTCGACAGCCGTTATTTTGCAGAATTCAATTTCGGGTACAATGGGTCCGAGCGTTTTGCCGAAAACAACCGCTGGGGATTTTTCCCGTCGGCAGGTGTGGCATGGCTGATTTCCAATGAATCATTCTGGGAACGGTTCCACCCCACCGTTAACAATCTGAAACTCCGCTACTCCTACGGTTTGGTAGGGAACGATCAGATCGGGAGCAGCAGCGACCGTTTCTTTTACCTGTCACAGGTAAATATGAACGATGGCGATAGAGGAGCTTACTTTGGTGAAAATGTAGATAAAGGAGGAGCCGGTATCCGGATAAACCGGTATGCAAATGATGCCATTACGTGGGAAACCTCTACAAAGCAAAATTATGCAGTCGAACTTGGTTTGTGGAATAAAGTAAATATTATTACAGAATATTTTACTGAGCATCGGCGCAATATATTGATGACCCGCGCTGCGATACCATCGACCATGGGACTACAGGCTTCCGTAAGAGCGAATATCGGTGAAGCTACCGCACACGGAGTAGATATCCAGTCCGATTATCAACAGGTATGGAACAAAAATTTCTGGACATCCGCCCGTGCAAACTTCACATGGTCAACCAGCCGGTACAAGGTTTACGAAGAACCCGACTACAAGGAATATTGGCGGTCACGTGTGGGTTATTCCCTGAACCAACAATGGGGTTATATTGCAGAACGGCTGTTCATGGATGACGCTGAAGCCCGGAATTCACCTCCTCAAATGTTTGGGGGAGAATATGGCGGAGGGGATATTAAATATACCGATATCAATGGTGACGGCCAAATTACGCCTGCGGATATGGTTCCCATCGGGAATCCCACCTCTCCCGAAATAATCTACGGATTCGGGTTTTCGGCCGGTTACAAAGGATTTGACGCCTCCATATTCTTCCAGGGGCTTGCCAACGAATCTTTTTGGATAAATACCTCGGGATTCGATAATAGCGGCAGATTCATAGGGGTGTCTCCTTTTGCCCATCAAACGCAACTCCTTAAAGTGATCGCAGACAGCCATTGGTCTGAAGACAACCAAAATTTATATGCATTCTGGCCAAGGCTAAGCCCGACGGTCAATGCCAATAACACACAACAGAGCACATGGTTTATGCGTGATGGTTCTTTCCTGAGACTCAAACAGTTGGAGATTGGCTATACCATTCCCGGTAACTGGCAGAAACAATTGCATCTTAATCAACTCAGGGTTTATTTCAGCGGGACCAATCTCCTGTTATTCAGTAAATTTAAGCTATGGGATGTAGAAATGGCCGGGAATGGGCTTGGGTATCCTATACAGAGGGTATTTAACTTTGGGGTAAACCTGACATTTAATTAATTAGTATTAACCGATAACTTTATATTACAATGAATATTCCAAAAACAGATAGAAACAAGCTGAAGATATTTGCCATAGCCTGTGTAATGGCTCTTCCGGCTTGCAATAATTATCTCGATATTGTCCCCGATGACGGTATGGCAACCTTGGAAACCGCGTTTACCATGCGTTCTACTGCGATCAGGTATTTGTATACCTGCTATGGATTTTTAACATCGGAAGGACATTTGGACAATGATCATGGTTATATGTCGGGGGACGAGCTGTGGTCTATCTACGACAGAAGGGAAAGTGGCGCGTATTGGGGTGGAACCATGTTCAATGTAGCACGGGGATTCCAAAATGCCACTAATCCTTACGGAAATGATTGGAATGGCATATACGAGGGGATCAGGTGTTGCAACATTCTGATTGAAAATGCAGAAACAGTCCCTGACCTGCCGGAATGGGAAAAACTGCAATGGATTGCCGAAGCCAAATTCCTGAAAGCATGGTTTCATTTCCATTTGATGCGTAAATGGGGGCCGATCCCAATTATAAAAGAAAACCTGCCCATTACTGCAAGCACGGAAGAAGTACGCGTTTACCGTGATCCGATGGAGGAGTGTTTCGATTATGTAATTCAATTACTTGATGAGGCTATGGAAGACCTCCCGTTGAATGTCCAGAGCAGGGATGAACTGGGAAGGATTACCAAACCGATAGCAGCCTCTGTCAAGGCAAAGATTATGGTGTATGCGGCAAGCCCGCTCTTCAATAACAATACCGACCAGGCGACCTTGGTCGATAATAGGGGCACGAAATTATTTAAAACCGATAAAACGGCCGAAGAGGTGAAAGCCAGGTGGGATGCCGCTGTTGTTGCCTGTAGCGAAGCCATAGAGCTAAGTGAAGAGGCCAATTTTGAACTATTTGTGCATCAAAGCCGGGTAAGGGTGAATGACACCATCCGTCAGGAATTGGATCTGAGAAACGCCATTACGGAAAAATGGAACAGTGAGGTAATATGGGCAAATACCCATACATCATTAGGGGCAAACAGAAACCTGCAAATGGTCTCTTCACCCAATCTGCAATGGGATCAATATCCCGATATGCCTAACTTATACAACCATATCCAACCTCCGTTAAAGATTCCCGAAATGTTTTATACCAATAACGGCATTCCGATCGAAAACGACCTGGAGTGGAATGGTGTGAATCCTTATAATTTGCGTGTGGGAGATAACACCCATCGATGGTATCTCCGCAGGGATTACACCACCGTTGAACTCAACTTCAATCGCGAGCCGAGGTTCTATGCATGGATGGGTTTCGACGGCGGATTATGGTACGGGCAGAAAGCCGAAGTGAACGATCCTATTCCGGGTGATCTATTCTGGGTAGCATGCCGTGCCGGTGGCGCCCAACAAAAAAAGGGATATGATTGGGGACCGATTACCGGTTATTACCCCAAAAAAGTAATTCACTACCAGAATCGGCAAACTTCCGCAACAGGATATGATGCCATCACTTATCCCTGGCCCATGCTGCGATTAGCCGATCTATACCTGCTCTATGCCGAAGCCATCAACGAGTCGGAAGGGCCTAACGGAGCACACAGCAATGAGATGTTCTTCTATATCGATGCCGTGCGTTCCAGAGCCGGACTACCCGGTGTAAAGGAAGCCTGGGACGAATACAGCAACAGCCCGGGAAGATATAATACCCAGGCGGGGATGAGACAGATCATCCAGCGCGAACGCTTGATAGAACTCTCTTTCGAAGGACAGCGTTTCTGGGATTTGCGCCGCTGGAAAACAGCCCCCTCGGAGTATGAGAAAGGGATTTACGGTTTTAAAGTCACGGCCAGCAGGCCGCAAGATTATTATCAGAAAATTCTTCTCGCGGAACAGAATTTTGCACTGAAAGACTACTTCTGGCCGATTCAGACCGGCTTAATTGAACAAAATCCGAATCTGGTGCAAAATATCGGATGGTAGTATAATGGATAAATTAAAAAATGAAATAATCGTATGAAAAAAATATGCTATTTATTATGTATACTCATTCCTGTTTACATTTACGGATGTAAGGAAGAGGGGAGGATCGACCATATCGACGATTCGGCTCCCGCTCCCGGCCCCGTTACGATTCTGGGAGTTACAAGTAAACCGGGCGGAGCGACGATCAAATACAAGATACCGGATGATGATAACCTGCGGGGGGTAAAGGTAGTTTACACCCGCAATGGAGAGGTTTGCGAATCAAAAGCCTCACGATATGTGGATACATTAGTGGTAGAAGGTTTTGGAAATACCAGTCCGCAGGAAGTAAAACTGTATAGCGTAGGAGTGAACGAAAAGTTGTCGGAACCTGTTTCAACAACAATCCAGCCGCTACTCCCTCCTGTCCAAACGGTGAAATTTGACATGGAAGCCAGTTTCGGAGGTGTAATTGTCTCGATAAACGAGAATTACACAAATGCCGACCTTGCCATAGTATTAATGGCCGATACGGTAGGAAATTCATCCAGGACACAATGGATTGATTTGCAGACATTTCACACAAAATCAGTCGCGATGAAATTTGCAAGAAGAGGCTTGAGTCCCACGCCGGCCTATTTTGGCGCATATTTACGGGATAGGTGGAATAACGTATCGGACACCATCTTCAAAACATTAATACCCATTGAAGAAATCAAACTTCCAAAAGATAAATTCCGGAATGCCGCACTTCCTACAGACTATTTTACACCGGCAGAAAATAATAGCGGATATCGGCTCGAAATGTTATGGACAGGACCGGAGGCACATAGCGGCGGTGAATTTTACGCATCCTCGCATAGCGCTCCCATGCCTCAATGGTTCACTATTGAACTCGGGTACAAGATGTCGATCAGCCGCATCCAGAAATGGCCGCGATCAAACTATGAACTTTATTCCGGTACCGCACCGCGCGTATTCCAGGTATGGGGTAGTGACAATCCTAACCCGGACGGAAGCTGGGATGATAGCTGGAAACTGTTGGGTGAGTTTGAACAACTCAAACCTTCGGGTTACGGAGAAGGGCGTGAAGTGGGACCTATTACCGATGAGGACAATGACTACTGGTATAACAGGACGGAATTCGATCTGGTACCTACCGAGGAGGCTCCCGATCCCTATCAAACGGTTACCCATCTGCGTTTCAAGATATTATCCACATTTAATACTTATGGGACCGATGCTTCTATGAGCCAGATAATTATTGGAGAATTGACTTTCTGGGGACAATTAAGGGATGATGAATAACTGTCATGAAATAAAACAATCATATGAAGAAAATAATATATTTATTACTGATAACATTTATCGCGGGGTACATATCATCATGCAAAGATATGGACGGTATCTATCAGGAATTCATCGTTCCCAACGGACTGAAATATCCCCAAAGGCCGGATTCGCTAAAAGTTCTTGCAGGTTATAACAGGCTCAGGCTTACCTGGCTCGAGGCGAAGGATCCGAGCTTAACTTATGCCATGGTTTACTGGAATAATTATCAAGACTCGCTAAAAGTGAATCTTGATGATCAAAAGGACACAATTGTAGTGGATATTGACAATTTAGGAGAGAGTACTTACACCTTCTATGTTAAAACGTTCGATAAACAAGGAAATGTCTCTATCCCCACCGAGGTAACCGGTACCGCTTATGGCGATAATTATTTAATGGGTGCTACAGACCGTACTATTGTGAGTGCTCTGCGTGATGAGAACAAAAACGGTACGATCATATGGAACAATAAGACATCTGACTTGGTTTATTCGGAAGTGCGCTATGTGATCTCTTCGGGTGAAACCCGGACCATACGCATAGATCCCGACGAAAGTACTTTGATTTGTCCGGATATAAAACCGGGCGAACTTTTTGAATATCGTTCAGTCTTTTTGCCTCCAAACGGAATTGATTCGGTAGGAAGGGAATGGAGAGAATCTGAAAAACCGTTTATGTACAAATACCCGAGAACCGGATGGACTGCCGAAGCCAGGAACGGAAATCATGGTTGGGGTGATGGCGGAGGCGGGCAACCCGTACTTATTCTTGATGGAAACATAGCCACAGGCTGGCATTCCCGGGTAGGGACCCCATTACCGCAATGCGTAGTTGTAGACATGAAACAATTGTTAGAGGTTGATAATCTTATTATCTACCCTCCGACACCTGTAAACTGGCGCTACCTGAACAATATAGAGATTTATATAAGCGATGCGCCGATAACTCCTGATGCGCCTCAACCCTCGTGGGGAGAGCCGGTAGTCCAGATGCAATATCCCGGCGGTGATAGTTTTACCATAAACTTTCCAACTTCAATAACAGGCCAGTTTATAGCGGTAGTATTTCTCGACTCAAAGGCCGCTCCCAATACTTATATAAGTTTTATGGAACTGGAAGTATATGGATATTAAACCTCTTATTTGTCTTATGTATAAAAAAAATCAAGTATGTTCTTCAAGTGTTTTTTCAATAATGCATAAAATTTAGTTACTTTGCAGGGACGTACTTATAAGTATGTCCCTGCAATATTAATAAGCAACTTAGATGCAAATGTTATTCTTAAAAAAAGTCCCTATTGTAGGTATAATCTCCATCTTTGCTGTTTGCTATTTGACGGGTTTTTCAGTCGATAAAACTAACAAAAGAATAAATACTGAACTATGAAGACAAAGACACTTATGAATAAAAGCTTTATCATTCTTGCATTCGTTCTGGTTTGCAGCATAGGGTATGCATCACCGCCCCAACCAAGGGTGATGAAATTCGAAAAATTAAAAAAGGAATTGAAAGATCCCTCTAAATCTTTCCGTTCAGCGCCTTTGTGGGTATGGAATACGAAAGTGACGCGCGCCGATATAGACAGTATGCTGAAAGAACTCAAGGACCAGGGGTTCGGGGGAGCATTTGTACATCCCCGGCCCGGCATGATCACCGATTATCTTTCGGATGAGTGGTTCGATCTGTACAAATATAGTGTGGAAGTAGGGAAAGAACTTGGCCTGGACATCTGGATCTATGACGAAAACTCCTATCCCAGCGGGTTTGCAGGCGGACATGTCCCGGCCCAAATGCCCGAATCCTATAATCAGGGCCAAGGGCTGAATCCTGAAAAAAAAGAGATATTGCCTGAAAATGCAAAAGACTATTTCCTCTGCCTGAAAAAAGAAGGCGCCACTTTTATCGATATAACTTCGACATGGGATCATTACAAAAATGTAAAAGGAGAATATTACCTCTATAATAAGACTTATTATGGCCGTACCGACTGGCATGGAGGTTTTTCATACGTGGACCTGTTATATCCCGGAGTTACCCGGAAATTTATAGAAGTAACCATGTCGGGCTACGAAAAACATTTCGGTAAAAAATTAGGCACGGAGATCAAAGGCGTTTTTACTGATGAACCGAATATATCCAGTCCCGGGGGCATGCGCTGGACTCCCGATCTGTTCGGGGTTTTTCAGAAACAATGGGGTTATGACCTGAAGAGCGTATTGCCTCTGCTCGGTGAAACGGAAGAGAACTGGAAACAAGTCCGCCATAACTATATGGAAACATTGACCCAGATGTTTATCGACCGTTGGTCCAAACCCTGGTTTGAGTATACTGAAGGGAAGGGTATGTACTGGACAGGACATTACTGGGAACACGGTTGGCCCGATATGTCGCACGGTGGCGACAACATGGCCATGTATGCGTGGCACCAGATGCCTGCCATTGACATGTTATTCAACCAGTTCAACGATTCACATCCCCAGGCCCAGTTCGGGAATGTAAGATCGGTAAAAGAATTAAGCAGTGTCGCCAACCAGATGGGATACGTCCGGACTCTGAGTGAAACTTACGGAGGCGGGGGCTGGGATGTAACTTTCGAAGACCTGAAAAGATTAGGCGACTGGGAGTATGTTTTAGGCGTTAATTTCATGAACCAGCACTTATCGCATATGACCATTACGGGCGCACGGAAATACGACTATCCGCCGGTCTTCACATCCCTTTCTCCCTGGTGGTCGAACTATAAATAGCAAAACGATTATTTCGCCCGCCTGTCGATGCTATTGAGCCAGGGGAAACAGATCAATGATATGCTTATTCTGGAGCCGACGACCACCGCATGGCTTTATTATTCGTACATAAAGGGACATCCCAAAACAATGGAGATCGGCATCAATTTCCAGAATTTCGTCACCAGGCTTGAAAAAAGCCAGGTCGAATATGACCTCGGATCCGAAAATATCATAAAAGACCATGGAAAGATCAGCCAGAATTCGTTTGTTGTAGGGAAAAGGGCATACAAAAAGGTTGTGATCCCTCCCATGACCGAAAACCTGAACACAATGACTTTCCGTTTATTGAAAAAATTCGTCGATGCAGGAGGCGTATTGATCGCATTTTCTACGCCGACCTTAGTGGATGGGAAAGAAAGCGCAGAATTAAAGAAGTTTTTCTCTGAAAACTCGTCGAAAATAAAAACATATACGGAGGAATCGACGGAACAGGCGATCAAAGAATCTTTGCAAAGCACTAAGATCACTTTTAGCAATATAGCAGGTAATAACCTCTATCATCACAGGAGGAGTTACGATGACGGCGAACTGGTATTTCTCGTAAATTCGTCTTTGACCGAAACCGCTAAAGGAAAAATCTCGGTTGAAGGTAAAACATTGATGGAGATTGATGGAATGTCGGGCGACATCTTCGGTTATCCATACGCACAACAGGGACCATTCGTCGAAGCCGAATTTATGCTGCCTCCTGCCGGGAGTCTTATTCTGTTCAGTTCATCATCGAAGGGTAATGAATATCCGTTGAAACCCCGTATGGTGGATGGGAAGCAACTCGAAGCTGACAGCCCGTTAGAAATAAAAAGGATGCAGGACAATGTGCTGAATATCGACTTTTGTAACCTGATAATAGATGACAATTCCATAAAAAACAGTCATCACGATAAAAACCTGTACACAGTGGAAGCAAGTATTCTTCTTTACCGGCATTTCGGAATGAATAATCCGTGGAATTCTGCAATCCAATACCGACAGACCGTTGTAGAGAAAGATACTTTCAAAACCGGGGATATAAAGGTAAGATATCATTTTATCGTAGCCGGAAATATAGACAAACGCAATATCAGATTAGTGGCAGAACAGCCCGACGTATGGAAAGTGAGGATAAACGGCGAACCGGTTTCGTCCGATCCTCAGCAAAGATGGCTGGATTCACGCTTTGGCGTATATGAAATAGGGGAATATGTCGGGACCGGTGTAAATATTGTTGAACTCAGCGTGGAACCCATGAGCATATATGCCGAGATCGCCCCTGTATATATATTGGGAGATTTCTTACTGCAACCGGCAGCTAAAGGATGGATAATACGGGAACCTGTTAACAGGCTGGAATTGGGGAGCTGGAAAGGACAAGGGCAGCCTTACTATTCATGGGACGTATCTTATAGCAGGAATTACACAATAGAAGATACCTCCGCCCGCCATGCACTTCAATTGAAAGAATGGAACGGAACGCTTTCGGAAGTGTATGTAAACGGCCATAAAGCCGGTATAATAGCTTACCAACCATACAACTTCGATTTGTCGCCTTATCTGAAGAAAGGCAACAACAAGATAGAAGTCAGAGTAATCGGCAGCCTGAAGAATTTGTTAGGTCCTCACTATAATCACGACAAAGGCATAGCCGGCCCATGGCATTGGAACGGTGTACACAGGCAGGATACGGGAAATGATTACAACTTATTCGATTACGGTTTAATGGAAGACTTTATTGTCGTTTCTTACAAATAGGAATATCTAAAACAAAAAATACCATCATGGAAAAAGTAAAAATAGGATTATTCGGCGTTGGACTGAATACATACTGGGGGCAATTCGAAGGTCTTCTCGACCGGTTAACCGGTTACCAGGACAGGATAAAAAATAAGATGCTGTCTTATGACAACATTGAGGTTATCGACGCGGGAATAGTAGATGACATCGACAAGGCGAATGATGCTGCATCACTTATGAAAAAAGAAGATGTGGAACTATTATTCATATTTATTTCCACCTACGCCCTCTCCTCCACCCTCATCCCGGTTGTCAGCCGGTTGAATATACCGGTTATATTGCTGAATATGCAGCCGTTACCCGCCATAGAATACGACAAACTGAACAGTATGGCAGACAGGGGTGCTATGACCGGTGAATGGTTAGCAAACTGTCAGGCTTGTTCCGTTCCTGAATTTTCATCTGTCTTTAACCGTGCCCGGGTCAAATATGATATCGTTTCGGGATACCTGGAGGACAGTGAAGCATGGAAAGAGATCTCCGAATGGATCACAGCCGCAAAAATTTCCTCGGGGATGAGGAAAAACCGCATGGGAGTGCTTGGTAATTATTATGGCGGGATGGTCGATGTATATTCCGACCTGACATTGCAAAGTACAGTTTTCGGCACACATATAGAAGTACTTGAAATGTGTGAACTGGCAGATATAAGAAAATCTGTCGGGAAAGAGGAGGTCGAACAAAAAATCAGGGAATTTGAAAGAACTTTTGTTATCGACGATTCCTGCTCTACCTATGAGATCGAAAGGGCAGCACAAACCTCCGTCGCCTTGGACAGGTTGGCAGAAAAACACAGACTGGGTTCAATGGCGTACTATTATGCCGGCATGAACGGGAACGAATATGAGAACATTATCACGTCTGTTATCGCAGGGAACACTTTATTAACCGGAAGAAATATACCTGTAGCCGGAGAGTATGAAATTAAAAATGTGCAGGCGATGAAAATCATGGCATTAATGGGTATTGGCGGTTGTTTCTCGGAATTCTATGCGATGGATTTCAATGACGATATTATAATGCTCGGACACGATGGCCCTGCTCATTTCATCATCTCAGAAGGAAAAGTCCATTTGGTTCCGTTACCCGTATACCATGGTAAACCCGGGAAAGGACTCTCTATTCAAATGTCGGTAAAACACGGTCCTGTAACCCTGTTATCCGTAGTAGAAGGGAACGACGGTTTATCGCTCCTTGTTGCTGAAGGCGAATCCGTACCCGGCCCCATCCTTAACATTGGGAACCTCAATAGCAGGTATAAATTCTCCGTTTCAGCCAGGGAGTTTATCAAAAGATGGAGTAAAGCCGGTCCTTCCCACCATTGCTCAATCGGAATCGGTCATGTAGCGGATATCTTAAAGAAATATGCTTTTATCTTAAATATACCCATAACCGTTATTTCTTAAAGGATTGCATAATAAAATAATATCTGAAACAGTATTTCACGATCATTAAAAACTCAAGTTCAACTAAAAAGAACACCTATGAAAACAATTATTCTGAATTTTGTAATCTGCCTGATAATCGGTAGCGGATTAACAGTAAATGCACAAAACCCGGAGCAAGATGTAAAAAATTCTCCTTTGGCTGGTTTATGGATATTCGAAAGAATCCTGGTGGATAATAACGGGAATAAAGTGACGGTTTATCCCGGAACCTTTATGATGATTGATCCGGATGGGAGATTTACTTTTTTCATATATTCCCCACAGGGTGGATTTATTGTCAACGAAGGGACAATAACATTGGAATCAGATAGCGTTTATGCCGAAATGATCGATTACAATGCAAATTCGTTTTATATGGGCAAGACTCTGAAACATACATATAAAATAGAGGATAAACGTTTATATAAAACGCTATTGAGTGAAACGGATGATGGTAAACAAGAGACTGAAATCTGGAGAAGAGTCGAAAGACCAACTACGTTTTAAATAAATGACTCTCAGTAGCACACCCGCGCCACCCGGTCATATTTTATATAACATATATTCAACCGGTTACGAGGATTAAATTTGAAGATGTGAGAGTCGGGGCCTCCTGAAAGAAACGATCTTCAACTAAACCGAGAGAATGCTCTCTCTTTTCCACAAGAATAAATACAATTATTAGTTATATTTAACTAATAAAAATGAAGTAATATCGTTTTTTAATTGTAATTTTGATTATTCTCATAATGAACATGAGAAAATGGAATGACAATTTACCCTAACTGTGGAAAATAATTGCCGACATAATCTATCGAAATTGGGTGACTTCCTTTTATTGAATGCTTGTTTCGTCAGTTACACCAGTTTATATAATTAATCTCTAATTTGTTAATTATAAAAGAACTATTATGAAAAAGTTTATGGCAAAGCAAGGTTCTGTTTGGCGAAAAGTTATTTATTCTGCAATATTGATATTGAGTTCGTGTGCTACTATTTTGGGATTGTATCAAATATTCTATAATAATCAGCGGTATTCTGTATTCATTTTCGCATTGGGATTAATAGGTATTATGTCATTTCAATAGTTCGTTATAATTTAAAAATATAGCTAAGCGGCAATAGCCGCAAACTCAATAAGTTCTTTGACAAGTTTATCATTTAATCTTCTGTTCGGTCTGATTCCGGACACGCGAATAAATCGCTCAAGCAAATAGGCATTGTGTATCATCGACTTACAGGATGCCATAGAAAACGGAATGCCTCTTTCCCTTGCCAGCACCTTTGCCATGTTGACGGTGGTCAGGGAGGCATTAAAATTGAAAGAGAGCTTCGCCACATCCCTTGCCTGCGATTGCATGAGTCCGGTGAATCCCTTGGCATCGCGGAAGCAAAATTCGATTTGAAAACGGGTGCGGTAATATTCTATGACATCCTTGCCGCTCATGGCGGTATTGGTTGAGAAGTACAGTTTGGGATTCCTTCCCTCACAGTCATACCAGATGGCAAGCCTGACCTTCTGTTTGAGTGATTTTGACCAGGCGACCAGGGTGTAGAGTTCGCCCTTGTCAATATCGATTTTCTCGACCCTGGACTTGTCCAGGTTTGCCATGTCGATCCTGCCGTCGTAGAGTTTGGGTCTTCCCCTCTTG
>ENA-UOOI01002929-UOOI01002929.1-fermentation-metagenome-genome-assembly--contig:-NODE-2929-length-13734-cov-18.905987_pt1 | contig 13734 bp, 12 predicted proteins | sample MGYA00245779_ERZ724027 | MGnify/ENA primary metagenome ERZ724027 (study PRJEB28704, sample SAMN03018318) | fermentation metagenome | biome: anthropogenic terrestrial biome; feature: soil... | reverse complement strand
CATTAATATTAGGGGGGATTTTCCTTCTTATTCTTAGTTTCATTTTAGGGAGAATACTAAATTAATTAATCATATTTGAAGGCAGAATTGCAAGAAGTAGGAAAATTCATATAGGCCTGCTCTGGTTTGATATGCCAGAGCAGGCCTTTTATAAAATTCAATTTGCACCACTGTTTTTATTCAAAATCAGAGGTTTAATTGAATACCCACTTTTCAATTGCATACGCAACGCCATCCTCATCGTTGCTAAGAGTTACGGCATTTGCAATGTTTAAAATCTTCGGTACCGCATTTGCCATTGCAATACCGAGGCCTGCAGCTTCTATCATGGTAATATCATTATCACTGTCACCGCAAGCCATCACTTCATCCATTCTTAATCCGAGATGCTCTGTCAATTTTTTTAAACCATTTCCCTTGTTGCCGCCCTTTCGGTTCAGCTCTAAATTGCTGTCAAGAGAGCTGCTTACATCCACAAAAGGGAGCTGCTCTAATTCCTGTCTAGCTTTCTGTCGTATCCCCGAATCGGCAAACAAAAGATTCATCTTTGCGGATGCAGCATTTTCCTGTAAGAGCATTTTTCGTATATTATCGGTTTCTTTTCTTGTCTGCTTCATTAGTATAATACGTTTCGGATCATTGGTATAGTCCGGCAATTTTAAGAAAGTCTGCTGTTCCATATATAGTTCGCCGTTAATCGAACAGTCCGGAAGTGCATCATATTTTTGTATGAGGTCCCAAAGATATAATGCCTCATCAAAGGTATAAACACATTCATGAATGATTTCCTTTGTTTTTATATTAACGACTACCGCTCCGTTCAGTGTCAAAGCATAGTGAATAAACGAAAGGTCCGTTAAAATGTTTGGAATTCCAGACACGGATCTTCCTGTGGAGGGTACAATATAAAGTCCCTTTTTGGCTGCACGTTCCAGAACGTTTAGAGTGTGATCCGTAATTTTTTTGGCAGAATTTAACAAGGTGCCATCAAGGTCTAATGCGATTAATCGTATCTCCATGTTTGATGTGTTTCCTCTTCTTTCTTACTTACACAGCGAAAGTAAATAGTGGCCTACCTCAGCAGCATATTGGGCGCTGACATCTTTCAGTGCGTCCGGCATATTATTATTTAGCCGGATCTCATATACGAGATCGCCTTCGTATTCGATTTCTTTTAAAGCTTTCATGATTTCTTCCCAAGCCAATGTTCCTTCGAAAGGCAATAAATGTTCATCAATATCTCCGTGGTTATCATTAATATGTAACGCCTTGATACGCTTTCCTAATTCTCTGATGGGACGTACCGGATCTTCATAAACGCGATTCCCATGGCCGGTATCCCAGCATACTCCAATATTTTTATCTCCATAGGATTCTACGAGAGCGATCAGCTCAGATGCGGATGTACCAAAACGCCGCCGGCGATCACGATCCGCCATATTTTCAAATGCAATACCCACATTTTCCTTCATTGCCAGCTCGACAAAGGCATCAAACATCCTATGATTATGTGCCAGATTTGCGTCCATGTTATATTCTATGTTTTCGCATTCCGTCACAGGATGCATTACGGCCCATTTTACTCCCAGCATCGAGCTTATAATAATGGATCGGCGTGTAATATCGGCGAAAAACTCCTCTTCTTCCTCTGTTTTAAAGGAGCCCTGCATACTTGGCCGGTAAGGAGGGTGGGATTGAGCAAATTCAATGCCTAATTTCTCCGCCTCTTCTCGTATCCGGTCTGCCTGCTTTCTCCAGTCCTTGCTATTCAGTTCGGTTTTTTTATGGAGCATAGCACACATATTAAAATCCAGTACGTTAAAACCTGCTGCGTTACATCTTTTTATAGATTCAATGTAGCTGATAGAATCCTCCCTGCCTCTTTGCTCACGAAAAAGGCTTGTCATAGTTGCAATACGCATAGATTATTCCATCCTTTCTCAAGTGTAATAATTTTCGGTTTAAGTGACAAATAAAGACGAATGGGTAAACCAATCGTTTATTCTGGATACAAGAGGCTGCCGCAAAACGAACAATCGATATGTTATTCTTTCGGTGATGAAAGAGCATGGATCTTCTTATTCTTGTATGGATTGCTGATGAAAATGCAGCAGCCTCCTGCTTAGACCATATTACAAATTTCTAATTGTTGGCGCTGATATAATCTTCCAGGCGAATCATAGTCTCTTTATGAATATTGTCAAGTGTAGTGTTTAGGTCCTGGGAACCATCACTGAACTTAATGATCTCATTTTGTATCAGGGTATCGGTATCAGTAAAGGATGGAATCCATGGCTCGGTATAGTTGGTATAGCCGTCGGAATGATCAATTATGGTAGGAATAATATTAAATTGAGGGTTTTCTTTCATAAGGTTTGTTACTTCTTCCATCTTGAAAGCGTCGGTATTCATGGGATAATATCCGGTGCCCATAAACCATTTAGCAGAAGCCTCCGGAGTTGCAAGGTATTTTATAAAGTCCCAGGTGCCAAGGATGGAATTTTCATTATTACGATGAAACATATATAATGCAGAGCCACCAATTCCTGTAGCCGAGGAACCGTTCTCATCCACGCGCGGAAGCTCGGCAACACCTAAATCCATACCAATATCTTTTGCCTGGTTAACTAAGGAAGCCATGGAAGAGGTTGAAGCAAACATCATGGAGTAATATTCCGAGATAAAGCTCTCATTCGGGGAAGCATCCGTATACTCAACGCCGCCAGTATCAAGTACGGCACTCCATTCGGAAAGCGTTTTTTCTAAGGATCCATCTTTGGTCATGGTAATCTCTGTAGGGGTACCGGTTCTGCCGTTGTCATTATTAAACATAGCTGAGTCATTACCGATACTTGGGATCCAGGTGCCCAGAATAAAGAATCTAAGCTTTGTACCTAGACCAAAACGTACAATTTTATCGCCTTCTTTAATGGTAAGCTTCTCCACTGCTTTGGCAACCTCTGCAATCGTAGTCGGCGGTGCATCCGGATCCAGCCCTGCGTCTTTAAAATGGTCTCTGTTATAATACATCATAATGGAAGAGGTTGAAAAAGGAACTCCAAGAAGATCTCCATTGTAGGTGCAATATGCTGCAGAAGCCGCATTAAATGTTTCAGGGTTAATCCCTTCCGGATCCTTATCTAACAAGCTTTGTACAGGGTAAATGTACTTTGAATCCTTCACATCAAAGATACCTTTTGAACTTAATTGAACCAAATCCGGTAAATTTTCAATATCTCCAGTCTGAAGGGATGCTGCTAATTTGGTTGAGAATTCATCATAGGAGCCTTGGAAGATCGGCTTCACTGAGATGTTATTGGCGGCACCAGGTCCGGTGTTGTAGGCATCAACGATTTCATTTAAAACCGCTTCTTTATCTCCAGATATGGAATGCCAGAAGATAACCTCGGTGGCTTCGGATGGGACCAAAGATTCTTCTCCGATTACAGCAGGCGTGGTGTTGCTCACCGGCGCTTTCGTGTCTTTCTCCGATGAAGATGATTTACAGCCAGTAAGACTTGTTGCGATTAGAGCTACAATAAGTAGGCATGAAAATAACTCTTTCCATTTTCTCATAAAACTCTCTCCTTTTCATTCATTTATTCTCGACCGTTTTTTAACGGAATACGAGCGTGTTAACCTTTCACTGCACCGCTACTGATGCCATATACCATATTTCTCTGGCTAATTGCAAAAAGAATAAGCATTGGGATAAAGATAATGACAATTCCTGCAAAAACATTTCCCTTTGCCGCAGAATCTGCATTGGAAAGCATCGTTATACCAACCTGTACCGTTCTCATTTCCGCCTTATCAGTAACCAGGAGTGGCCACATGTAAGTGTTCCATACATTCACAAAGGTAGATAGTCCAAGCGCTGTAATTACAGGCTTTGATACGGGAATGCAGATTTGTGCATAAAATTGTAAATCCCCACAGCCATCGATATAGGATGCTTCCCGCAGTGATCCGGAAATGGTTCGAAAGCTTTGTCGAAACATAAAAACTTGCGTTGCCGATACGAAAAATACACACAAGACACCGGCATATGTATTGAGAAGTCCTAATTTACTAACCGTAAGATAATTTGAGATTAGCAATGCTTCCGATGGTATCATCATGGTTCCCACAATAAAAAAGAACAAAAAGTTCTTACCCTTAAACTCAAAAAATGCAAATGCATAGGATGCCATGGTTGAAAAGAGTAAGCGGACAGAGGAGGCCACCAAAGCAATAATCAGCGAGTTAAGCATATAACGTGGAATTAAAGTTTCGGTTAAAATATATTTAAAATTCTCCAGATTCGTAAATGTCTCCGGCAATATCCGGGGCGGATAGCTGTCAAAATTCACATTATCTTTAAATGCGGCAAAGATGGCATAAAGAATAGGGAATATAATCACAATGCCTAAAAGTATACTAAGAACGGATGAAAAGTAATATTTGAATTTTTTGTATAATCGCAGATGATCAGGTTTAGAATTCAATCGTAATTCACTCCTCTCTTCTCGTATATGAAATTAAACAGCAGGAAAACGAAGGTGATTAGGAACGCAATTACGCTGGCTGTAGAACCAAGCGTATAATTAGTGCTTCTAAAACCTGTCGTATATACATAATAAATCATGGTTGATGTGGAGCCTAATGGGCCTCCTTTCGTTAGAATCATTACCGGTCCTGCCATGGTAAGCCCTTTAATCATTTGCGTACAGATGACAAAAAACAATGTAGGTGAGATGATGGGCAAAACAACAGTTGATACTTTTCTCCAGTAACCGGCACCCTCTAGGCTGGCGGCTTCTAACAGTTCACTAGGTACATTGCGTACCGCCGCAAGCAGGAGCATAAAATCAAAGCCGATGCTGGTCCAGATCAGTATAATGACGAGTGCCGGTAGAGCCCATTTTGGATTCTTCAACCAATCAATGGCGGTCATATTATCATAAAAGCCGGAACGTTCCAGCAGATAATTTAATAATCCGACCCGTCGATGAAGCAACTGCTCAAAAATTAGACAGGTTGCAGACATGGAAACTGCCATTGGTAATGCAAAGCATGTTTGATAAAATTTTGTTAGAAATTTTGGTTTGTTTGCAATGAGTGCCAGCAGTAAAGGAATGATAACTGCCAAAGGGACAAACATTACAGTAAACTTTAAGCTGACCAGAATCGAATTAACAAAATCCGGTCTCTTGAACATATCAATATAATTCTTTATCCCGACAAATTTTGTTAATTCACCCGCTACATTTACTTTAAAAAGGCTGAAAATAATCGTCTTAAAAAACGGGTAATAGGAAAACACTATAACAAAAAATGTAATGGGTGCCAGAAAAATATATGGCTTAAGAATTTTTATAAGGCTTTTTTTCGGCCGAGCCTTCTTATTAACGATTAAGGCAGGCTCGAATTTATTGCGATCCATCCAATCACTCCTTCCCAGGTGACCTTATATGTTTTGAAAACATAAGGCCAATAATCACTTCTATAAACAGCGTAAATGTACATTTGGAACGTGCCAAATACTATTATAATAGCAAAGTTTATAATTGTCAATCGGAAAATAGAAGAATAGTTGTATGAAGTGTATATATGCAATGTATGCATAGATTAAATATTAGGTAAAACGCTTTGAACTAATTTAATAGAATGGTATTGACACCTCAAAAAATCAGATATATAATGAAAATACATTTGGAACGATTTATTTTCATTATGATATCGAAAGAAAAAGGAGGGTTATTTTATGCCCGTAACAATACTTGATGTAGCGAAAGAAGCCGGGGTATCGAAAAGTACAGTGTCTCTGGTCATTAATAATTCAGATAGTGTGAAGCTTGAGACGCAATATAAGGTTCGGGAAGCCATCAAGAAGCTTGGATATACTCCGAATGCTGCGGCACGCGAATTAACGACCAATCGCTCCCATACTCTGGGGCTGATCTTTCTAACATCAAATAATACGAATAATACGAAAAGGCCGTATTCATTTACTTCAATTTGCGAAACATTACTTTATGATACCAGTAACGGAATTTATGCGGGGTTAAATGATACGCAGTATTCTCTATTGGTTGAGCGGTTTTCTGTTTCGGAAACTTCAGATGCAATACCGGAATTAATCAAGAATCGGCGCCTGGATGGGATTTTTATTATCGGCGGATTATTTAATTCTAATTTTATTGATATATTAAAAAGAATGAATATTCCTTTTGTGATTATTGGGCGCCAGTATGAAGGGTTTGATTCCATATCTGTAGACGTTGAGGAAGTCGGCTATATGGGTGCAAAGTACCTCCTTCAACAGGGTCATAAGAAAATTGCCTTTATTAATGGTCCTATTACCAGCATCAATTCACAGAAAAAGATAACCGGTATTCAAAGAGCTTTACAGGAGCTTCATATTGACCCGTCTGTTGTTGATATTATTCATAGTGATAGTTATACTGGTGTCAGCGGATACGAAGCATTACGTACATTGTGGGAGCAGGGAGTACGTCCGGATGCTGTTTTTGGCGGCAGCGACGGTCTTACCGCCGGGGCTAACCGTTTCCTTTACGAGCAGGGCTTGAGAATTCCGGATGATGTATCGGTACTTGGCTATGAGGATTCCATCTTGGCTGAATATGCTTCCCCGGCACTTACAGTAATTGATGCACAAAAAGAAATTATGGGAAAGGAAGCAAGTTCGGTATTGATTAATCGGATTAAAAAACCACGTTCTAAGGTAGTCAGTTTAACAATAAAACCATCGCTTATTATAAGGGACTCCGTGCGAAGTAGATAATTTCTACTTCTTTCGCCCATTAATTGGAGCGTTCCAACATTAAAAACAGCTTTTGCATACAAAATTCAAGAAAGGAAAAGCGAATATGAATATAAAAACTTACAAATATGATGTTGCAGTTATCGGAGGAGGACCGGCCGGTCTTACTGCTGCTTTGGCAGCGGCAAGGCATGGTTCTAAAGTAATAATTATAGAACGTAACGATTATCTGGGAGGAAATGCGGTCAGCGGTCTACCATTTTTGGGATTTCTGGATAAGCAGGGACGACAGGTAGTCGGAGGCATCGCTCAGGAAATGATCGATGCCCTAGCGGAAATTAATATGAGTCCCGGACATAATCGCTGTCCCCTACATAATTCCGTTACTATTTTCCATCCGGATATGTTTAAAGTAATCGCGATGGAGAAATGTCAGGAGGCAGGGATTCATATTCTGCTTCACAGTGAGTTAGTCGATGTCAATGTAACAAACAGACATATTACGCAAATCGCGGCTATGGGTAAGGGAATGCGTATTCATGTAGAGGCTTCTGTATTTATTGATGGTTCGGGTGATGGCGATATGGCATATCTGGCAGGCTGCAGCTATGAAATGGGTCAGCCTGACACCGGGATTATGCAGCCTCCCACCTTGATGTTTTCCCTGGGTGGATTTGAGGAAGATAAATTTTTCAAATATTTAGATGAGCATCCAGAGGATCTGCAGCCTTCGGAGTCCATGCAGGTTTCGAAGGGATATAATACGGCATATTTTAAAAGTCACCCAAGCTATGTTTTTCTCGGATTACGCAGCCGCCTGGCAAAGCTTCGGGAGGAAGGGAAAAATCCTCTTACCCGCGATACATTAATTTATATTAATTCGGTTAATCCAGGACAGATATATATCAATACAACAAGGATTCTTAATTTTGACGGTACCGATCTGGAAGAATTCACACGCGGGGCTTTCGTTGGTATGAAGCAGATCATGGAGCTGACTTCACTGCTGAAAAATGAAATACCCGGCTTTGAAAATTGTTTTATTTTATCCATCAATCCCACGATTGGGATACGCGAAACTCGCCGTTTTTCCGGTGTAAAACGCCTTACGATAGAAGATGTGGTAAAGGAACGGATACCCTTGGACACGATTGCATTGGGGTCCTATAAAATCGATATTCACAGCGGTCTCGATGATTCTACGATGCTTACGGATTTAGAAGGTCCTTATGGAATTCCTCTGGGATGCATTATCAGTAATGAAATAGACGGGCTGCTTTTCAGCGGCCGCCATATCTCCATGGACGCGCTTGCTTTAGGCAGCGTACGTGTTATGCCGACCTGTATGGCGATCGGAGAGGCAGCCGGTGTATGTGCTGCTTTGGCTGTGGAATGCGGCGTACTGCCAAGCCAGGTACCATATGAAGAGGTGGTCAATCAATTAAAGAAGGATAAAGCAATTCTATCTATATAAAAAAACAGGAAAGGAAGTATTTATATGAGTAATGTACCAAAAACAATGAAAGCCTTAGTTGCATATGCAAAAGATGATTATCGTCTTGAGCTGAATTTTCCAACCCCTGAATGCGGACCGGACGATATCATTATTCAGACGGAAGCCTGTGGTGTCTGTGCAGGAGATGTAAAATGTAACCATGGAGCAGCAATGTTCTGGGGAGACGAAACCCAGCCATCCTGGGTAAAACCTCCTTTCATCCCCGGCCATGAGTTTTTTGGACGTGTCGTTGAAATCGGTGCGAATGTTAAAAAATACAGATTAGGAGATCGTATTATTGCCGATCAGATTGTTCCCTGCGGCGAATGCCGTTTCTGCAAGGATGGCCACTATTGGATGTGTCAGCCTCATAACATTTTCGGCTTTCAGAATACGAACAATGGCGGTATGGCGGAATATGTTCGATTGCCAAAGAATGCTGTTATCAGCAGAGTGCCGGATTCCATGCCGGTGGAACAGGCTCTCCTAATTGAGCCTTATGGCTGCTCAAAGCATGCGGTTGACCGTGCGAATATCACGAACGAAGATGTTGTCGTTATCTCGGGTGCGGGTACCTTGGGTCTTGGAATGATATCCTACATAAGGATGAAAAATCCAAGAGCCCTGATTGCTCTGGATATGATCGATTCCCGGCTTGATAAAGCAACGGAATTTGGCGCCGATTTCGCATGGAATCCATCGAAAATGGATGTGGTAGATGCTATCATGAAAATGACGGATGACTATGGATGTGATGTCTATATTGAAGCAACCGGTCATCCTTCTAGTGTTAGCCAAGGCCTATCCATGATCCGAAAGCTCGGACGTTTTGTGGAATTCAGTGTCTTTGGTGCCCCTGCGACCGTAGATTGGTCGATCATAGGCGACCGGAAGGAGCTTGATATATTAGGATCACATTTAAGCCCGTATGCCTACCCGTTTATAATTGAACATATCGCAAAGGGTACCTTAAAAACAGATGGTGTTGTTACAAAGATGCTGCCGATAGAAGAGTGGAAAAAAGCATTTGAATATGCAACAGGTAAAGAAGGGGATTTAAAAGTCGCAATAAAATTTGAATAGGATCTGGGAGGGGCATTCTGAGGTTTCAATAGGTCTTAGAATGCCCTTCGTTCAAAAGGAATGTCCATCAGGATGAACCAATACGGAAAGGCGATTATATTATGTGGGAGCAATCAGAAAATAATATTCTAGTTATCGGTCATCGGGGAATAAGAGCATTTTATCCCGAGAACACCATGATATCTTTTCAAAAGGCCATAGAGGCAGGCGTAGATGGGTTGGAAACGGACATCAATATGACAAAAGATGGGCATCTCGTTGTCATCCATGATACGAGCGTGGACAGGACCACCGATGGGACCGGCATGGTAAAGAATTTTACATGGAAAGAGTTAGAAAGATTAGATGCAGGTTCCTATTTTTCCCCTGATTTTAAAGGAGAAAAGATACCGGCGTTTGAAGAGTTCTTAGAATTGGTTAAAGATAAGAACTTATTACTTAATATTGAAATCAAGGATGACAGAACCTCTGTTATTGATAAAACCATTCAAATGCTGGAGGAATATAAGCTTACTGATACCTATGTTATAACATGCTTTAATGCGGAGGTTACTACCTATGCACATAAGGTCTACGGGGTGAAAACGCAGGGTTTTCCGGAGTGGTATTTAAAAAACTACGATGCGGAGACCAATTTGCATTACTACTCGGTCGGAATCGGTATGAAAGACTTAACAAAGGAGATATGTGACAAATACAAAAAAATGCGAATAGATCCCTGGTGTTGGTGCCCGGATGATACGAGAGAGGTATATAAAGTAATTGAATGCGGCTCCACTCTTGTAACTGTTAACAATCCTTATCCCGCATTAGAAGTATTAAAAAAAGAAAAAAGACACAGATAAAATTGATGCAATTTTAAGAGTTTTCATCCCATATGGTACGCCGCATACGAAATTTAATTGTTGTTAGGTAAGAGGTTGTGAAAAGCTTATTTTTCACACGCAACTTTGAGCCTGCGGCACAAAGTTTGCAGGTGGTCAAGAAGGGGCATGGTTATTTTTATGAGTCCATATGTTATCGTATTAAGGATAATGCTTTCTGTGATATGTGGCGGACTTATTGGACTGGAACGAGAAGAGAAGCGCCGCCCTGCAGGATTTCGAACGCATATACTGGTTTGCCTTGGATCTACAATAATTATGATATTATCCGAAGATATGTTTCGTGCTTATCATAAGGAATTTAACATAACAAGCGATCCGCTGCGATTGGGTGCCCAGGTAATCAGTGGAATCGGCTTTTTGGGTGCAGGCACCATTATGCGCTATGGAAACAGCATTAAGGGTTTAACAACCGCGGCAAGTCTGTGGACTGTTGCGGCGATCGGTCTGTCGCTAGGCAGCGGATTCTATTTACTGGGAGTTTTGTCAACCGTTATTGTTTTTATTATATTAGTGGCTTTTAATACGGCGGAGCGGAAATGGTATAAAAAAAAGAGGATTTTTAATACGTTTGAAATCAACATTACGATGGAAAACAATACCGAAACCTTGGGCAAAGTAATTTTAATATATCAAAAATTCAATGCGAAGATTTTAGAAATGAAATTCTTAAAGGAAGAAACCGAACCTACGAATGCGAATGATATACCGATCGCTTTATATACGGTCTTTCGCCTTGAGCCTGGCTTAAATGTAAGCGTAATCATACAGGCAATCAATAACCTGGAAGGAATTATTAATGTAGAACGATTATAAGCAGACGGGAAAGGAAATATTGGAAGATGTTGCAAATAAAGATGGTTGTCTTTGATCTGGACGGTGTTGTTTTAGACAGCGAGCCACTGCATGAGCATGCCAAAAGAAGAATACTGAATGAGCACGGTATCACAGAAAATTTAGACTTATCTTTTTCCATCGGGCAGCCAAATAAAGTGTTATGGAACGGGATGATTCATCGGTTCCAGATCAATAAATCGGAAGAAGAGTTGGAAAGATTACAATATAACTACATATTAGAGGAAATAAAAATGAGAAAAATTCGTACTAGTACCGGTTTTTCCGAGCTGATACAATGGTTGAAAGGCAATCAGATAAAAATGGGGCTGGCATCCTCTTCGAATCGTTTTTATGTGGATTCTATATTAAGTTATTATAGTCTTACGGATTATTTCGACTATATCGTTGCCGGTGATGAAGTAAAAAGAAAGAAACCGGAGCCGGATGTATATTTAAAAGTACTGGAATTATCAAAATTAGATTCTCAGGAGGTAATTGCCGTCGAGGATACTTATGCCGGAAGCAAAGCCGCGGTAAGCGCAGGTTTACCATGTGTCGGATATCAGAATCCGACATCGGGAAGCCAGGATTTATCGGCCTGCTTTCTTAAGATTAATGAATTACATGAATTAATGGAAATGATTCGCATCAGATATCATTTATAAAAGCAAGGTCAACGAAGGAAAAATGTGAGCTTTAACTGCGAGGTTCTGTTTAACAAATATAAAATAATGTTGATTGGAGGGAATACACTTGGAAAGCAGTACAATAATGGGAAAAAAAGAAGCCGTTCTAAGCGGCAGAACTACCTTGGGAATTGAGCTTGGCTCTACGCGAATTAAGGCTGTACTAATGGATGAGCATTACGCACCAATTGCAATCGGATATCATGATTGGGAGAACCGTTACATTGATAATGTCTGGACGTATGCAATGAATGATGTCCTAGAGGGACTTCAGACAAGCTATCATAATATGGCGGAAGAGGTTAAAAAGCAGTATGGAATTACAATCGGCAAGATCGGAGCCATCGGAATCAGTGCTATGATGCATGGCTATATAGCCATGAAAGAGGATGGGGAGCTCCTTGTACCATTCCGTACATGGAGAAATACGATAACGGGCCCCGCTTCGGAAGAATTGACCGAACTATTTGAATATAACATTCCTCAAAGATGGAGCATTGCCCATCTGTATCAAGCAATCCTGAATCAGGAAGAGCATGTGCCGGACATAAAATATCTAATCACCCTAAGCGGCTATGTTCACTGGAGGTTAACCGGACAGAAGGTCCTTGGAATAGGGGATGCCTCCGGTATGTTTCCGGTTGATGTACAGACAAAAGACTTTAATGAACGGATGATTAAGCAATTTGATGAACGAGTCACATCAAAGGGCTATCCGTGGAAGCTTCGGGAGATTCTGCCTAAAGTATTAGTAGCAGGAGAAGTGGCCGGTGTACTGACAAAAGAGGGGGCAAAGCTTCTGGATCCGAGCGGTAATCTACAGCCCGGAATTGTACTCTGCCCGCCGGAGGGTGATGCGGGGACCGGTATGGTGGCAACCAACAGCGTGGCAAAAAGGACGTGCAATGTATCTGCCGGAACAAGTATATTTTCGATGATCGTACTGGAGCGGGAGTTGAATAAGGTTCACAGAGAGGTTGACATTGTGATGACCCCAGCGGGAGATCCGGTAGCTATGATACATAGCAATAACTGCACCTCCGACTTAAATGCATGGGTTGCATTATTTTATGAATTTTACGAGCTCATGGGGAAAAAGGCGGATATGTCGGAGCTGTTTTCTCTCTTATATAACAAGGCCCTGGAAGGAGACGCAGACTGTGGAGGCTTGTTGTCCTATGGGTATTACTCCGGAGAACATATCACGCATTTTGAGGAAGGAAGGCCGCTGTTTGTCAGGAAGCCGGAAGCTAAATTCAACTTGGCAAATTTTATGCGGGTACACTTATTTACTGCATTGGGGGCATTGAAGACCGGATTGGATATCTTACAAAAAGAAGAGCATGTGGAAGTAGACCGGGTTCTTGGGCATGGCGGACTTTTTAAGACCAAAGGTGTGGGACAGAGAATCCTGGCCGCGGCTATGAATACGCCGGTTTCCGTTATGGAGACAGCTGGTGAGGGAGGTGCCTGGGGGATTGCACTGCTTGCGGATTACATGCTTCATAAAGGGGCAGAGGAAATGCTAGATCGGTATCTTGCGGATCATGTATTTATTAAAAACAAGGGAATCGAGAGGAAGCCGGAAGAAAAAGATGTAGAGGGGTTCAACTTGTTTATGAAACGGTATGCTACCGGGCTTGCCATTGAGCGGGCAGCAGTGGACGCACTCCGTTAAAGATCCGGCCGGCAGAAGGGATAAGGATAAATATATTCTTTTGTAAATAAAAGATAGGCTCCGGGAGTTTGATGCTCTTAAGAAAAGATCGCCCATAAAAATGGGGTTGTTGCATTTTATCAAGATGAATACAAGAGGGTTTGTAATTTTCCTTTACGCATAGATCAAAAGACATTTCATTAAAGGAATATTATAGACTCTCTTGCAGTTTTTTTCTTGTTTTGCAACAACCCTTTTTTTATAAAAATAAAAAAAACAGTTGACTTAGTAATCTTTTGATGTTACACTTTATCCAGTAAAAGCGT
>ENA-UOOI01002928-UOOI01002928.1-fermentation-metagenome-genome-assembly--contig:-NODE-2928-length-13741-cov-3.525574_pt1 | contig 13741 bp, 13 predicted proteins | sample MGYA00245779_ERZ724027 | MGnify/ENA primary metagenome ERZ724027 (study PRJEB28704, sample SAMN03018318) | fermentation metagenome | biome: anthropogenic terrestrial biome; feature: soil; material... | reverse complement strand
GGCATCGATGACCTGATCCCCTGCGTTTCTGCGCATGACCACTCCCCCTCTGTCTCGAAACGCAGGGGATCAGGTCATCGATGCCCTTGACGAGGACTTCTCCGGTTTCGTCTTCAAAATCCAGGCCAACATGAACAAGGCACACCGGGATCGGATCGCCTTTGTCCGCGTGTGCTCCGGCCGCTTCGACGCAGACAAGGAAGTCTATCTGGTTCAGCAGGATCGCAAGGTAAAGCTCTCCCGACCCCAGCAGATGATGGCGGCGGAACGGGAAATCATCGAGGAAGCCTACGCCGGGGACATCATCGGTGTCTTTGACCCGGGTATGTTCTCCATCGGTGACACCCTGTGCACACCGGGTCACTCCTTCCAGTTTGATCCCATCCCCGCCTTCGCTCCGGAGCACTTTTGCCGGGTTCGCCCCAAGGATACGCTGAAGCGAAAGCAGTTCATCAAAGGCACGGAACAGATCGCCCAGGAGGGCGGCATTCAGATCTTCAAGATTCCCTATACCGGTATGGAAGAGGTCATCGTAGGCTGCGTAGGCACCCTGCAATTTGACGTGTTCCAGTACCGCCTGAAAAACGAGTACAAGGTAGATCTGATCATGGAAGAGCTCCCCTACGAGTACCTGCGCTGGATCGATGCCTTTGAGGGGAGTCTGGATGAGGATCTGGTCATCGGCAACGGTCAGGATATTAAGCTGGTAGAGGACTATCAGGGCAGCAAATTGCTTCTGTTCTCTGCCCCCTGGTCAGTGAAGTGGGTGCAGGATAAGAATAAATCGCTCAAGCTGTCCGAGTTCGGCCGCGCCAGATTCTGAGGACCCTGTTATGAGATTGTATATTATGCGCCACGGCGAAACGGACTGGAATTCGCGGCGGTTGTTCCAGGGTCACAGCGACATTCCCTTAAACGAAAAGGGGATTGCTCTGGCGGAGATCACCGCAAGTTGTCTCCAGGACGTACCCTTTGATCTGGCCTTTACTTCTCCCCTGCGTCGCGCCCGTCAGACAGCAGAGATCATTCTCCGCGGGCGGGACGTACCGCTGATGGAAGAGCCTAAGCTCATTGAGATCGCCTTTGGCGTCTACGAAGGCTGTAGCGCTATGCCCACGGGGCAGGATTCCGAGCCAGATCCCAATCTGCTGAACTTCATCTGTGATCCGGAGCACTACCAGGCACCGGAGGGCGGTGAGTCCATCGGTGGTCTGTGTATGCGCGCGAGTGCCTATCTGGACAGCCTGATGCGTAAAAAGGAGTTTTGCGACAAAACCATCCTGCTATCCACCCATGGCGGTGTCACCTGTGCTCTGCTCAACGCAGTAGATCCGCCGGAAGGATTCTTCTGGCGTAGCGGTGTCCCCTATAATTGCAGCTATGCCATTGTAGATGTTATCGACGGAGTGCCGGACTTAGTAGCAGAAAACCAAACCTGCTACACCCTTACATGACAAAAAACCTGCCCAATGCTGTGTTGACATAAGAAAACAAAGAGAAACCCAGTAAAATCAATGTTTTTATGGCAATGGGCAAGCGGAAACGGTACTGAAAACTGAATATCGAATGTGAAAGGGATACTGTGTGAGCGGTATCCCTTTTCCATTGTCCGGCTGCGCCGCAGATTTTTCCGTAAAGTCTGCGGCGTTTTTTTGCGCCCATTTTCAAGAAAGGAGGATTTTGACATGGCGGTATTCCGCATAGAAAAGACCAGGGATTACACGGTGATGGCGAACCACCACTTACGCAATACGGCGCTCTCGCTCAAAGCAAAAGGGCTGCTTTCGCTCATGCTCTCTCTGCCGGAGAATTGGGACTATACCACAAAAGGCCTTGCCCGTATCTGCAAGGATGGCGTGGATAGTATCTGCTCCACGGTCAAGGAGCTGGAGGACAACGGATATATCATTCGTGAGCGTATCCGCAACGATAAGGGGCAGCTTACCGCGGTGGAGTATACCATACTGGAACAGCCAAAACCGCCCTCACCTGAACAGGAAAAACCTGAACGGGAAAATCCAGTTTTGGATAATCCAGTCTTGGGAAAGCCTGAACAGGTTTCCCCTGAACAGGGAAATCCCGCACAATTAAATACTAAGAAATCAAGTAACCAGAAATCAAAAAGAGATTTATCAAGTACGGATACATCAAATCCTATCCAATCAAATCCTTATGAACCGCAGGCGGCGGATGGGATGGGAATGGATACGAGAGAAGCATATCGAGAACTCATTTTAGAGAATATCGAGTATGACATTATCACTCAGGACAAACGTATTGACCGTGACCGCTTGGATGAAATCGTGGACCTGCTTACCGATACGGTTTGCTCCGCAAGGGACACGATCCGCATTGCCGGGGATGACTTCCCCGCCGAGGTGGTAAAATCCCGTCTGCTCAAATTGGACAGCAGCCATATCCAGTATGTGCTTGACTGTATGGCGGAGAACACCACCTATGTCCGCAATATCAAGAAATATCTGCTTGCGGCGCTGTTCAATGCTCCCTCCACTATCGGCAATTACTATTCCGCACTTGTCAATCACGACATGTACGGCAGCGGAGAAAGGAGGTAGCCCATGCAAGAGGAAGTCACCCAAAAGACCATAGCAATATCCGTTCAGGCAGGCAGGCTGACCGCTGCTCTTTTGCAGAAAGCATTGAAAAAACTGCTCTCGGAGGGCAAGAACAAGCTCGCCCAGCCGCATAAGGGGAAACAATCCCTGCGGCAGCTTATGAAGCAGAACACGGGCGTTTCCAATATCGAAATCACCAATGACAATATCAAAGCCTTTGAGCAGACCGCCAAAAAGTACGGCATAGATTTTTCGCTGAAAAAGGATGTTTCCGTGGAGCCTCCCCGGTATCTGGTATTTTTCAAAGGGCGGGACGCGGATGTGCTGACGGCGGCCTTTAAGGAGTTTTCCGCAAAGAACCTTGACCGGGATAAAAAGCCCTCCATCCACAAACTGCTCTCCCAAATGCGGGAGAAAGCAAAGCAGAAAGTTTTGCAGCGGGAAAAGGTCAAGACAAAAGATCGGGGGCTGGAGCTATGAGCGTAAATATCAAAAAAATCATTCTCCCGAATTTGCCCTATGTACTGTTCATCTGGCTTTTCGATAAAGTGGGCCAGGCGTTCCGGCTCGCAGGCGGCGCCGATCTCTCCGCAAAGGTTTTGAACCTGGGCGGCGGTTTCTCGGCAGCCTTTGAGAGCCTGGGCCTTTCGTTCCATCCGATTGACCTTTGTATCGGCATTGCCGGGGCGGTCATTGTCCGGCTGGTGGTGTATTTCAAGGGCAAGAACGCAAAGAAATACCGCCAGGGTATGGAATACGGCTCGGCCCGGTGGGGTACGGCGGAGGATATTAAGCCTTACACGGACCCCGCTTTTGAAAATAATATCATCCTGACGCAAACGGAGCGCATTACCATGTCGGGCCGCCCGAAGCAGCCGAAGTACGCCCGCAATAAAAATATTTTGGTTGTCGGCGGTTCCGGCTCAGGCAAAACCCGCTTCTTTTGCAAGCCAAACCTCATGCAATGCACCTCAAAGGAGTATCCCGTTTCGTATGTTGTGACCGACCCGAAAGGTACAATCCTGGTCGAGTGCGGCAAACTGCTCCAACGGAGCGGATACCGCATTAAGGCGCTCAATACTATCAATTTCAATAAATCCATGCGCTACAATCCCTTTGCCTACATCCGCAGCGAAAAGGATATTTTGAAGCTGACGAACACCATCATTATGAACACGAAAGGCGACGGCGAAAAAGCCGGTGAGGATTTTTGGGTGAAAGCGGAGCGGCTTTTGTACTCTGCCCTGATCGGCTACATCTGGTATGAAGCGCCGGAGGAAGAAAAGAACTTCATCATGCTTTTGGAGCTAATCAATGCCTCCGAAGCAAAGGAAGATGACGACGAGTATCAGAGCCCAGTTGATCTGCTGTTTGAACGGCTGGAAGAAAAGGACCCGGAGCATTTCGCTGTCCGGCAGTACAAGAAATTCCTGTTAAGTGCAGGAAAGACCCGGTCCTCCATCCTCATAAGCTGTGGCGCCCGCCTCGCTCCCTTTGACATAAAGGAACTGCGGGATTTGATGGGGTATGACGAGCTGGAGCTTGATACCCTGGGCGACAGAAAAACCGCCCTGTTCCTCATAATGAGCGACACGGACACGACGTTTAATTTCGTGATCGCCATTCTGCAATCGCAGCTTTTCAATTTGCTTTGCGATAAAGCGGATGATGTGTACGGCGGGAGGCTGCCTGTTCATGTGAGGTGCATTTTAGACGAGTTTGCGAATATCGGGCAGATACCCAATTTCGATAAATTGATAGCTACCATCAGGAGCCGGGAAATCTCGGCTTCTATTATTTTGCAGTCGCAATCACAATTAAAGTCCATTTACAAGGACGCTGCGGATACCATTGCCGGTAACTGCGACACGACCTTGTTTTTGGGAGGCAGGGAGAAATCTACGCTCAAAGAAATCTCGGAGGTTTTAGGCAAAGAGACCATAGACAGCTTCAATACTTCCGAGAACCGGGGTATGCAGGTTTCCCACGGCCTCAATTATCAGAAATTAGGAAAGGAGTTGATGACCCAGGACGAATTGGCGGTAATGGACGGAGACAAATGTATCTTGCAGGTGCGGGGCGTAAGGCCGTTTTTCTCGGATAAATTCGATATTACGAAGCACCCGAACTACAAGTATCTTGCCGACGCCGACAAGAAAAATGAATTTGATATTGAACGGTACAGGCAAAAGAAACCGGCTGTTGTAAAGCCGGACGAGCTCTTTGACCTGTACGAGCTGGACATAGAAGAACCCGAAAAATCTGATTAAACGAAAGTGAGGAAAAACTATATGGCATTTTTTACTTCTGCTGTTGGAGTATTGCAGACTTTGGTGATCGCACTGGGCGCGGGCCTGGGAATTTGGGGCGTCATCAATCTTTTAGAGGGATATGGCAACGACAACCCCGGTGCCAAAAGCCAGGGGATGAAACAACTCATGGCGGGCGGCGGTGTTGCCCTTATCGGCATGGTGCTTGTGCCGCTGCTCTCCGGTCTGTTCGGTTAAACCCGGTGAGCGATACAATCCTCCGAGCCCTCCCGCTCTTGCGGGAGGGTTGCGGGAAAGGAGGCGATTTTAATTGATATGGGACATGATTGAAGAATGGTTTCGAGAACTGCTGATTGACGGTATCATAAGCAACCTGACCGGCATGTTCGACACGGTGAATACCAAAGTCGGAGAAATCGCCGGGGAAGTCGGGCAGACGCCCTCCGCTTGGAACGGGGGAATTTTCAGCATGATTGAGAACCTGTCTGAAACCGTCATCCTCCCTATTGCCGGGATTATCCTGACATTTGTAATGTGCTATGAGCTTATCCAGATAGTGATTGACAAGAACAGCCTCCATGATGTAGACACCTGGATATTCTTCAAGTGGATTTTCAAAACAATGGTTGCTGTGCTGATTGTCACGAACACCTGGAATATCATCATGGGCGTGTTTGACATAGCACAGCATGTGGTGAACGCAAGCGCCGGGGTGATTATCTCGGACGCGGGTATCGACATAACAAGCTCAATAGCGAACTTGGAAACGACCCTTGCGGATTGGAATGTGGGCAGCCTGTTGGGGCTTTGGTTTCAAAGTATCTTTGTGGGCCTTACCATGAAAATCCTTTCCGTCTGTATCTTCCTTGTCATCTACGGCAGGATGATAGAAATATATCTGACGGCCTCAATCGGGCCTATCCCGCTTGCCACAATGGTAAACCGGGAATGGGGCGGCATGGGCCAGAACTATTTGAAGTCTTTGCTTGCTCTTGGTTTTCAAGCGTTTTTGATTATGGTATGCGTCGGTATCTATGCGGTCCTGGTACAGACTATCGCCGTGGGTGCTGATATAACCGGGGCGATTTGGACCTGCATGGGTTATACGGTGCTGCTTTGTTACACGCTTTTCAAAACGGGCAGCCTCGCCAAAAGCCTATTCTCGGCTCACTAAAGGAGGTGTTTTCTCTTGGCTTATGTAACAGTCCCAAAGGACTTGACGAAAGTAAAAAGCAAGGTGCTTTTCGGCCTTACCAAACGGCAGCTTGCGTGTTTCTCCCCGGCGGTGCTGATAGGAGTACCGCTTTTCTTTTTGCTCAAAGGGAGTATCGGAAACAGTGCGGCAGCTTTCGTGATGATATTCGTTATGCTCCCGTTCTTTATGCTCGCCATGTATGAGCGCAACGGGCAGACATTGGAGGTTTTTGCAGCCAACTTCATCCGCACAAAATTTCTGCTCCCAAAGGAGCGACCCTACCGCACAAACAATTTCTATGCCGTTCTTATGCGGCAAAGCAGACTAAAAAAGGAGGTAAAGGCGATTGTTAAAAACGGAAAATCCAAACGCAAAGCGAAAGCTCACCCGTAGGGAAAAGCGGGAGATTGAAAATATCATCCGTACCGCCAAAGGTGACGGCAAGCCCCATTCGGCCCAGGACAGTATCCCTTTTGAAGTGATGTACCCGGACGGCCTTTGCAAGCTGAATGAAAAAAGCTGGTCGAAGTGTATTGAGTTTGAGGACATCAACTATCAGCTTGCGGGCGCGGATGATAAGACGGCTACTTTCGAGAACCTTTGCGATTTCTACAACTATTACGACGCCTCCATTGGTATCCAGCTATCCCTAATCAGCCGGTATCAGAACAAGGAGGATTTCCAAAATACCATTGCCATCCCGCGGCAGGGTGACGACTTTGACGGTATCCGGTCGGAGTACACGGCCATGCTGCACGGGCAGCTTGCCCGCGGCAACAACGGCCTTGTCAAAACAAAATTCCTGACCCTTACCATAGAGGCGGGAAATATCCAGGCAGCCAGAGGGCGCCTTGCCCGTATCGAGGCCGACACGCTCAGTCATTTCAAGGTGATGGGCGCGGCGGCGCGGGTACTGGACGGCAGGCAGCGGCTTTCCGTTCTCCACGGTATCTTTCACCCGGACGGTGAGAAATTTGCCTTTGAATGGGACTGGCTCCCGGCAAGCGGTTTGTCGGTCAAGGATTTTATCGCTCCGGCCTCTTTCAACTTCGGGCAAATGCGGCAATTCCGTATCGGCACGAAGTTTGGCGCGGTATCGTTTCTGCAAATCCTGGCGCCGGAGCTCAATGACCGTATGCTTGCCGATTTCATGGAGGCGGATGGCGGTATCATGGTGAACCTCCATATCCGCAGTATCGACCAGAACGAGGCCATCAAGACAATCAAGCGAAAGATTACTGATCTGGACGCCATGAAAATCACCGAGCAAAAGAAAGCGGTCCGCTCCGGCTACGATATGGATATTATCCCCTCCGACCTTGCCACCTACGGCGGCGAGGCGAAGAACCTGCTCCATGAGCTCCAAAGCCGCAATGAGCGAATGTTTCTCTTGACCTTTGTTGTGCTGAACCTTGCGGATACAAAGCGAAAGCTGGATAACGCAGTATTCCAGGCAAAAGGCGTGGCGCAGAAATACAACTGCCAACTTGTGCGCCTGGACTATCAGCAGGAGGACGCCCTTATGTCATCCATCCCCCTGGGCGTGAACAAAGTGGGTACCCAAAGGGGTTTGACGACAAGCAGCACCGCCGTATTCGTGCCCTTTACCACGCAGGAACTTTTCCAGGGAGGCGAAGCCCTTTACTATGGGCTCAACGCGCTTTCCAATAACATGATAATGGTGGACCGCAAAAAGCTCAAAAATCCCAACGGGCTGATTTTGGGTACACCGGGCAGCGGTAAGTCGTTCAGCGCAAAGCGCGAGATTGTCAATGTTTTTCTTGTTACGCTGGACGATATTATCATCTGCGACCCGGAGGCGGAATATTATCCGCTGGTACAGCGGCTTGGCGGGCAGGTGGTAAAAATCTCCGCCATAAGCAAACAGTATGTGAACCCTATGGATATTAACCTCAACTATTCCGAGGACGACAGCCCCCTTGCCCTGAAAGCGGATTTTATTCTCTCGCTGTGTGAATTGGTGATGGGTGGCAAGAACGGGCTGGAGCCGGTGGAGAAAACGGTCATTGACCGCGCCACCCGCAATGTGTACCGGGGATACCTTGCCGACCCGAACCCGGAGAATATGCCGATATTGCAGGACCTTTACGACGAAGTAAAGCGGCAGCCGGAGCCGGAGGCGCAGCGTATCGCCTCCGCTCTGGAACTCTATGTTTTCGGTAGCCTCAATGTTTTCAATCACCGTACCAATGTGGATATTGAGAACCGCCTTGTCTGCTTTGACATTAAGGAGCTCGGCAATCAGCTAAAGAAACTTGGTATGCTTGTCATTCAAGATCAGGTGTGGAACCGCGTCACCGTCAACCGGGCGGAGGGCAAGGCCACCCGGTACTATATGGACGAATTTCATTTACTCCTGAAAGAAGAACAGACAGCCGCCTACTCGGTGGAGATTTGGAAACGCTTTCGCAAATGGGGCGGCATCCCCACGGGTATCACCCAAAATGTCAAGGTGCGACCAGATAGGTCGTTGCTAAAAGTGGCATAGGGAGCCACGGCGCACGACAGCGCGCCAGTCATCCCGCCTTACCGCAAGGGGAAACCCCCAGGGGAACATCGCATGGCGGGAAATGGATAAGTCACCTAAAGGACACTTGGTGCGACTGAATCCAGATGACAAGAAGATATGAGGATTAGGCTGTGTCTGCCGAACGCAAGGTTCGAGTTCCCGTTTTTTGCGGGCGTGGGAAACTGTCCTGAAACCCACGGCGTACTTCCCATCACGATTCTTTAACGCGGGATGGGCTGTCAATAAGGTACGCAACAGGCGTGAGAACACTGTCATAAAGAACCGAAAGCGTATCCGACAATCTTCATTCCCAGTAGCAACGGTAACTGGTGATTGCCTAAACCGGGCCCATTCGTCCGGCATGGCAACGGAGCCCCCGTAGTAGTCCGAGGACGGGAAAGCCGTCCACATGGCGAAGGGGGGCAGTAGGTAAATTCCAAAACGGAAAGATGAAAGGGAGGAGAATCCTCAATGAATCCAACATCCGAAATTTTGGAGCGTATTTCCAAAAGTTCAACCGACCACAAGGACGACGTATTCACGCGGCTGTACCGTTATCTGCTACGTGAGGACATCTATTACGCCGCCTACCAGAAGCTCTACGCAAACAAAGGCGCGGCAACAAAAGGGGTAGATGCCGATACCGCCGACGGTTTTGGCGACAAATATGTGAAAGCATTGATTGCCGAACTGAAAGATGGTACATACCGCGCCAAACCCGTGAGAAGGCAGTATATCAAAAAGGCCAACGGAAAAATGCGCCCGCTTGGGATACCGTCATTCCGCGACAAGCTGCTGCAAGAGGCAATCCGTGAAATCCTAGAAGCAATCTATGAGCCGACTTTTAGCGATTACTCCCACGGCTTCAGGCCGGAAAGAAGCTGCCACACCTGTATGAAACAGCTCAAAATTGAGTTCACAGGCGTAGTCTGGTTCATCGAGGGCGATATTAAGGGATGTTTTGACAATATTGACCATGAGGCTTTAATTGAAATTCTGCAAAGGAAAATCAAAGATTCCAAACTGGTCAACCTCATCCGGCAATTCCTAAAAGCCGGATACGTCGAGGATTGGAAGTACAACCGCACATACAGCGGCACGCCGCAGGGCGGCATTCTCTCCCCGATATTGGCGAACATCTATCTGAGCGAACTTGACAAAAAGGTTGCTGAAATCAAAGAAGGTTTCGACAAGCCGCGCAGCGCGGAGTTGACGGAAGCCTACCATGAGAAATCCAAAGAAATCAAGCGGCTGTCGTCCAAACTGCGCTGGGAGAAAGACATCCAGCGGCGCGGGGAACTGATTGACGCACTGAAAGCATGCAAAAAAGACCTGCTGAAAATTCCGAGCAAGCCGCAGGACAACAAGAGGCTGGTATACGTCCGCTATGCGGATGACTGGCTGATTGGTATTTGCGGCAATAAAACGGATTGTGAAGCGGTCAAGGCGCAGATAGGCGCGTATTTGGGGGATACCCTGAAACTGGAGTTGAGTGAGGAAAAGACCTTAGTAACCCACAGCTCCGAACAGGTGCGATTTCTCGGATACGATGTCAGCGTCAGGCGCAGTCAGGAAGTCAAAGGTTTCAAAAACGGCAGAAAAGCGCGCAGCCTGAATCATCGGGTAGAACTGCTTGTTCCTCTCAAGGAAAAAGTAGAGAAATTCATGTTTGCAAAGGGCGTGGTGGTGCAAACCGCCGATGGAAAGCTCAAACCCATGCACAGACCGTACCTGCTCAATCACTCCGACAGTGAAATCGTCGAGCTTTACAATGCGGAAATTCGGGGCATTTGTAATTACTACCGCCTCGCCGTGAACTATCACACGCTGGACTATTTCTGCTATCTGATGGAGTATAGCTGCCTCAAAACTCTGGCAAACAAGCACAAATCCACGGTTGCCAAGATGTGGGACAAATACCGCCACGGCAAAACATGGGCGGTTCCGTATATGACGAAAGCCGGAGAAAAGCATGTTCGTATCGTTAAGATTGTGGACTGCAAGAAAGGCTTCGTCTATGACGCTATCCCGCACAACGGCAGATTTCCCAAACGGCGGACAATACAGGAGCGGCTTAACGCTCATGTTTGCGAACTGTGCGGCGACAAAAACGCGGAAATGTACGAGATTCATCATGTGGGCAGCTTGAAAGAGCTTGGTAATTCCCATTGGGAAACGGTCATGAAGCAAAAACGCAGAAAAACGCTTGTCGTTTGCGGCAAGTGTCACGCGCAAATCCACGGTTGAACGATAACGGAATATGTCAATTACTTATGGGGAGCCGGATACTTCGAGAGGGGTATGTCCGGTTCCGGGAGAGGGAACGGGAAACCTGCCTGTAAAGGCAAGGCGCTTGGTCCCTACTCCACGACCTGCTTTCCTCCCGTGAAGTTGAGAACATTTTTGAAAACTCGGATTTCGTGTATATGCTCAACCAGGCGGCGGGCGACAGGGAGATACTTGCGAAGCAGCTTGGTATTTCCCCGCAGCAGCTTTCCTATGTGACCCATTCCGAGGCCGGTGAGGGCCTCATTTTTTATGGCAATGTCATATTGCCGTTCATTGACCGTTTCCCTCACGACACGGAGCTCTACCGCATTATGACGACAAAACCCGAAGAATTGAAAGGATCCTAACCTATGAAAAAAGAAAAATTCTATATCATCCCCGAAGATACCTACAATCAGCACATCGACCAGGAGGTACACCTTTACGGTATGCTCCATCAGCTCGCTTTCGTGGCGGGCAAGGTGAAAGACGCGGAGGATGTGGAGCATTTCCGTGAAACCGCCATCCGCTACGGCAAGATTGCGGATGAAATGTTTGCGGGCTGGAATATCCCCGGCCGCTATCTTGTCTACGGCGACAAGGCCGACCTCCACGCCCTGAAAGAAACGGAGATTGCTGAGGTTATCTTTGAGCCGGAGGACGACGGGGAAAATCCGTATTGCCTCCGTGAGATTATGGAGAATTTTCTTTCCCTACTTGATGAAATGGGGGCAGTCTTGGCAGAGGCGCTTGGTGAGCTCGACGCTTTGGACGAAGAGTAATGCCTATGACGGAGCTTACTCATGTAAGCCTGTTTTCCGGCATTGGCGGCCTCGACCTTGCGGCGGAGGCGGCAGGCTTTGAAACGGTCTGCCAATGTGAGTGGGCGGATTTCCCCTATTCCATTCTCAAAAAGCATTGGCCGGATGTGCCGAAATTCAGGGATATTACAACTCTCACAAAGGAGGCATTTTTTGAGCGAACAGGACTTGAAACAGTTACCATCCTCTCTGGTGGATTTCCATGCCAGCCATTCTCAACGGCAGGACAGCGGAAAGGATTTTCGGATGACCGCTATCTATGGCCGGAAATGTGCCGGGTTATTGCCGAATTGCGGCCCCGTTGGGTGCTTGGGGAAAATGTTGCTGGCTTCATTGATATGGGGCTCGACAAAACGATATTTGACCTGGCAAAAGCGGGATACGCTGTTCTCCCATTCGTATTTCCGGCTTGCGGCGTCGGCGCATGGCATGAGCGCCAGCGAACTTTTATCGTCGCGGCTGATGTTTCCCACGCCCCTTGCCTCCGACAAGGGCACGAACCGGGACGCGCAAAACCTGGATGTGTACCTGTCGGAAAATGGCGTGTTCCGAAAGAAGAACCGGAACGGCAGCATTTGGAGCCTTCCGCTCTCGGCGGCGGTGTTCTATCTGACCCCGGTAGCGTCGGACGGTTTCCGCTCGACGCTAAAACCCTCTGCTTTCGAGACGGCGAAGAAGAACGGGAACCTCTCGGCCCAGGTGATTTCAATGGAGAACTCGGTATCGGATACGGCGGCGCTGAATCCCGATTGGGTGGAATGGCTGATGGGCTTCCCCCAGGGATGGACGGATGTATCCTGTGGGCGCGGGAGCCGGAGGGTATCCCCCGCATGACGGAGGAAACGGCGAACCGTGCCCCACGGCTGAAAACCCTGGGGAATGCGGTTTGCCCTCCCCAGGCGTATCCCATCTTTCGGTATATCGCAGACATTGAAACCGGGCGCTGTAAAGACTGGTGCGCCTTTGGAAAGGTAGGTGATTGTCGTTGAAAGAATACAAAGCGCCGGATAAGGTAACGCAGAAAATGACCCGTTCCGGCGCCGTGGCGGAAAACCTCTCCACGGGTGAGGCGGAGCCGATCAGTTCCCGTCCTGCGGATAGCAATGTTTCAGAGCAGCCGGTGAATACGGCGGGCAAGATACTTGACCGGACTGACGCGGCGCATACCCGCCATGCTTCAAAGAGACAGAAAAACCTTTCAGCGGAAAAATAAAACACAATCCGCTTTCCCGCCCTGTGCAGGAGGTGGGCGCCCAGCTCCACGGCAAAATCCGTGAAGTGGAAAAGGATAATGTCGGTGTGGAGGGCGGCCATGCGGCAGAGCGGCTTGGTGAAAAAGCTGCCGGCAAGGGATACCGCGCCGTTCAGGGCAGTATCCGGCGCCATAAGCTGAAACCTTACCGGGCAGCGGCAAAGGCGGAGCAGGCTGCCACAAAAGCCAATACCAATTATCTCTATCAAAAGGCGCTCCATGATAATCCGCAGCTTGCCACGAACCCATTATCTCGTTTCATGCAGAAACAGCAGGTCAAGCGTAATTACGCAAAACAGATACGGGATGCCGGGAAAACGGCGCAGAAAACAGGCGGTGCGGTCAAGTCGGCAGCGGCCAAAGCAAAGGAGGTTTTGGAAAAGGCGGCGGGTTTCGTGCGCCATCATTGGAAAGGGCTGCTCGCCCTGCTCGGTATCGGGCTTATGGTGATGTTCCTTGTGGGCGGGCTGCAATCCTGTTCCTCCATGTTCGGCGGCGCTTCATCCTCCATCATAGCGTCATCCTATCTTTCAGAGGACGCGGATATGCTTGCGGCAGAGGCTGCCTATTCAGCTATGGAGGCGGAACTTCAAAACGAACTGGATAACTTTGAAAGCCTGCACCCTGGGTATGACGAGTATCGCTTTGACCTGGACGAAATAGGCCATAACCCCTATGTGTTGATTTCCATTCTCTCGGCACTCCATAATGGCGTCTTTACCATAGATGAAGTGCAGGGCGACCTTGCCATGCTGTTTGAAAAACAGTACATTCTTACGCCGACTGAGGAAGTGGGAGTGCGCTACCGAACCGAAACCGACACCTGGAC
>ENA-UOOI01002927-UOOI01002927.1-fermentation-metagenome-genome-assembly--contig:-NODE-2927-length-13742-cov-3.209688_pt1 | contig 13742 bp, 13 predicted proteins | sample MGYA00245779_ERZ724027 | MGnify/ENA primary metagenome ERZ724027 (study PRJEB28704, sample SAMN03018318) | fermentation metagenome | biome: anthropogenic terrestrial biome; feature: soil; material... | reverse complement strand
ATACCTCTCTAAACGGTCCCCCTGCAAGCGTTTTGCTTAGAGCGAAAATAATACGAACCAAAAAAAAGTTGCAACATTCCTTCTGTTGTGATAAAATGAAAAAGTATTTTGCCTTCCGAAAAGAGGAAAGCGTTTCCTCCGGGAACTGTTTCCCGGATGGGGATTCATCTGCCCGGGTCTTGAGGGCGTGAAGCTGATATTCCTCTGCCGCGTGCGGCATGAATATCTGAAATTGAGAGGAGAGACATTCCAAAATGGATGCATTAAAGACAATTGCTCAGGATTCCATGAAAAAAGAGCTGCCGAAGTTTGAAATCGGAGACACGGTCCGCGTGGACGTCAATATCCGGGAAGGCGACAGGCAGAGGATTCAGGCGTTCGAGGGAACCGTCATCGCGCGCAGAGGAAGCGGCGTGAGCGAGACTTTTACAGTGCGGCGCGTTTCCTATGGCGTAGGGGTGGAGAGGATATTCCCCATCCATTCGTCCAATGTCAAAAACGTCACCGTGCTCCGCAGAGGAAATGTCCGCAGGGCAAAACTTTATTTTATCCGCAAGCGGGTCGGTAAGGCCGCGAAGGTCAAGCAGCAGGTTCGGTAACCGGCCGCCGTGCCGCGTCGGAGAAAAGGACATTGCGGTGTCCTTTTTTTTCGCGTAGAATTTTTAAAACAGGTGGTAATGGCCTTGTCGGTTTCTGATATTCCCCAGAAGACGGATCCTGAAAAGGCACCCGTTCCTCCCAAAGCCGTTCCCCGGAAGAAAAGCCTTTCGGAGAGGTTTGTGGAAGGCTGCTATGAGTGCGTGGAAGAGATCATCCCCTCTTTTCTTACCGTCCTCCTGGTGTTTGTTTTCCTGTTCCGCCTGAACATCGTGGTTCTGGGCCCGTCGATGGAGCCAAACTACCACAACGGGTACCGCGTGTTTGTCTCCTGCCTGGATCGGCGCTTTTCCACAGGCGACGTGGTGGTTGTGGACGCCGGAGGCACCCGGCTGGGGGAGCGCATCATCAAACGCGTTATCGCCGTGGGCGGGCAGACCGTCAATATCGATTTTCAGACAGGCACCGTGTACGTGGACGGAAAGGCGCTCGACGAGTCCGCCTATCTGGAAAACGGGATTACAAGGGAACAGTACGACGTTACGTTTCCCCGTGCCGTCCCCGCCGGGCATGTGTTTGTGCTGGGGGACAACCGGACCGTTTCGGAAGACAGCCGTTCTTCGGCGGTGGGCATGATTGACAGCCGCTATATTATCGGGAAGGTATGGTTTGTCTTTCAGCCGCTGCCGGGAATCGGATCTCTGCCGGGCGGATCCCCTTCCGGAAAGGGAAGGGGAGTATCTTGAACGGGGAAAAGACCGGCTGGTTCCCGGGCCATATGGCGAAGGCGGAGAGACAGATGGCTTCCGCCATGAAGTTGACGGACGCCGTGGTGGAGATCCTCGACGCGCGGATCCCGCGGAGCAGCCGAAACCAGGATCTCGATAAGATTGCGGCCGGAAAGCCGCGTGTCCTTCTCCTCAATAAATGTGATCTGGCGGACGCTGCCGAAACCGCGCGCTGGCTGGCGGTTTTCCGCCGGAGCGGGGCAGCGGTGCTGGCTGTGGACTGCCGGACGGGAAAGAACGTGGGCGCCGTTCTTCCGGCGGTCCGCAGGCTGCTTCTGGGCAGGCTGGCGTCCTGGAGGGCAAAGGGAATGGCGGGGCGCCGGATCCGTGTGATGACGGCCGGCATTCCCAACGTTGGGAAAAGCTCGCTGATAAACCGGCTTGCGCGATCTTCCGGCGCGAAGGTTGAAAACCGTCCCGGCGTAACACTCTCTTCCCAGTGGTATTCCATCGGCGGGGGATTCGAACTCCTCGATACCCCGGGAGTGCTGAGGCCGAAAACGGGCCCCCGCCAGGATGCCGGGGCCCTCGCCTTGACGGGGGCCGTACGGGATGACATTCTGGACGGACCCGCTCTTGCGTGCTCCCTAATCGGAATTCTTTCGGAACGGTATCCGGAGCTCCTTGCGAAGCGTTACCGGCTGGAACCCGGGTCCGTGCGCGGATCCGACGGCGAATCTCTCCTCAAACGGATAGCGGGAAACCGCGGAATGCTTCTGCGGGGCGGGACGGCGGATATGGAGCGGGCCGCCCGGATGCTGATCGAAGAGTTCCGCTGCGGAAAAATAGGACGGATAACGCTGGAACGGGCGGGGGAAAAATGAGAGATCTCTACCGGTATGAACGCGGGGCGGCGGAAAAGGGATACCGCGCCGTCTGCGGCGTTGACGAAGCGGGCCGCGGACCGCTGGCAGGCCCGGTGTTCGCCGCGGCCGTCGTGCTCCCGCCCGGATGCCGGATAGAGGGTGTCGACGACTCCAAAAGGCTCAGCCCGAAAAAGCGGGAAGCCCTGTTTCCCGTTATCGAGGAAAAGGCGGAGAATTTTGGAATCGGCTTTGCGACAGAACAGGAAATCGACAGCCTCAATATTCTGAGGGCGACTTTTCTTGCCATGCGCCGTGCCGTGGAGGCGCTTTCCCAGGCGCCGGATCTTGTCCTGGTAGACGGCAACCAGGCTCCCCCGCTCAGCGTGGAAACCCGCACCATCGTCCGCGGAGATTCCCTGAGCGCGAGCATCGCCGCCGCTTCGATTCTTGCGAAGGTAAGCAGGGACCGTCTGATGGTTGAGGTGGACAAACTCTATCCGCAGTACGGCTTTGCAAGGCATAAGGGGTATGGAACCGCGTTCCACGTGGCCATGCTGAAAAAATACGGGCCCTGCCCCGTACACCGGAGAAGCTTTCTCCATAAGATCTTTCCGTGACGGATCCCTTCCGGCGGGCAGATGCCCGCCGGAAGGGGAGAATCTTTTGACATTTTCATGGCAGTTTGCTATGATAGAGCAATCCCTATGAAGCGAAAGGGGGCGGTATCGCCGTGAAATATTGTTCAACCAGGGGCGGATCCGCCGGCGTTTCCGCGGCGCAGGCTGTGGCGCAAGGAATCTGCGGCGACGGCGGTCTGTTCGTGCCGGAATCTTTTCCGCACTTTTCCGCGCGGGAGATAGACGCGATGGAAAGCCTTAACTACCGGGATCTTGCGGCCCGCATCATGGAGCCGTTTCTCTCCGACTTTTCGGAAAGGGAGATCGGCGCCTGCACCGGGGGGGCGTATACGGAGAAGAAATTCCCGGGAGGCCCGGCTCCGCTTGCTTTTGCCGGAGGTGTCCATTTTCTCGAGCTGTGGCACGGCCCGACCTGCGCTTTTAAGGACATGGCGCTCCAAATCCTTCCGCGTCTTCTTGCGCTTTCGGTTCAGAAAATCCAGGCGGGGAAGGGCGCCGTGGTCCTGACGGCGACTTCCGGCGATACGGGAAAGGCGGCGCTCGAAGGATTCCGGGATGTCAAGGGGACGCGCGTTGTGGTGTTCTACCCGAAAAATGGGGTCAGCGCTCTCCAGGAACGTCAGATGCGCACGCAGGAAGGAAACAATGTCTTTGTCTATGCGGTTCTGGGAAATTTCGACGACGCCCAGACCGGCGTTAAAAGAATTTTTGCGGACGGGGAAATTCGAAAAAAAGCCGCGGAACACGGATGGATGCTTTCGAGCGCAAATTCCATCAACTGGGGCAGGCTTCTGCCCCAGATAACCTATTATTTTTCCGCCTGGCTGAGGCTTCTCTCGGCGGGGGAGGTAAAACCCGGCGGCGCGGTGGATTTCTGTGTTCCAACCGGAAACTTCGGCGACATCCTCGCCGCCTATTACGCGAAAAAAATGGGGCTTCCCATCGGAAGGCTGATTTGCGCCTCCAATTCAAACGACGTGCTGACAGAATTCCTGACCACGGGGATTTATAACCGGAACCGCCGGTTCTATGCGACCATTTCCCCGTCGATGGACATCCTGGTTTCCAGTAATCTCGAGCGTCTGCTGTACGATCTGAGCGGCGGGGACGGGGACAGGGTCCGGAAATGGATGGACGAGCTCGCCAGAACCGGGAGATACCGGGTAGGGGGCGGAATGCTTCAAAAAATTCAGAGACTGTTTGATGCGGGATCCTGCGGCGATAGCGAGACAAAAGATGAAATCCGGGAAACATGGGAGCGGGATCATTATCTTCTCGATCCGCATACGGCTGTTGCTGCCCGCGTCCTCCGCCGTTACAGGGAAAAAACGGGTTCCCAGACGCCGTGCGTTGTCGTTTCAACGGCCAGCCCCTATAAATTTGCCCCGGATGTTCTGGAAGCCGTGACCGGTGGAAAACGCCGTCCGGACGGCGTTTTCCAGTGCATCCGGGAACTGTCCGACCTGACCGGGATCCCGGTGCCGGAACCTGTTGCCGCGCTGGAAGGAAAGCCTGTCCGGTTTTCCCATTCCTGCCTGCCCGCGGAAATGGGAAAAGCGGTGCTCCGCTCCGCCGGATGGACGGGGGCATAAGCGGATGGCGCTGTTCGCAATTGCTGACCTGCACCTGTCGCTCGGAGAGAATAAGCCGATGGATATTTTCGAGGGCTGGAAGAATTATGTCCCCCGTCTCGAAAAAAACTGGCGCGACACCGTTCGTCAGGAAGATACTGTCGTAGTAGCCGGGGATATTTCCTGGGCAATGAAACTGGAAGAGGCGGAGACGGATTTCAGATTTCTCAATTCTCTTCCGGGCCGCAAGCTGATTTTAAAGGGCAATCACGATTACTGGTGGTCAACGAGAAAAAAAATTGAGGAATTTTTAAGACGGTGCGGGTTCAACAGCATCGGGATCATACACAACAGTGCGGAGCGCGTCGGGAATATCGCGGTCTGCGGGACGCGGGGATGGCTGTGTGCCGCCGGGAGCGCGGAAGATCAGAAGATTGTCGCGAGGGAAGTAGGACGTCTGAAAACCTCTCTCGACGCCGCGGAAAAGACGGGGGGAAAACCTGTCGTGTTCCTCCATTATCCGCCCGTCTACGACGGAACGGAATGCGGGGAAATTCTGGGAGTCCTGCTGGATCGCGGTGTAGAGGACTGTTACTACGGGCATATCCACGGCCGCCTGGCCGCCGCCCGGGCCCCGGTGGGAAAGTACCGGGGAATCCGCATGCATCTGATCGCCTGCGATTATCTCGGCTTTCGTCCGCTCCCCGTAAAATAACAGAGTAAAATCGCCCGGACATTCCCGGGGGCGGTGGAAAGTTCTTTTGCCGTGTGGTATAATAATGATCGCCAACATGTAAACTTGCAGGAGGAAATAAAACATGAGTTTAAAGTCGTCCAGTCGGGTTGATACCAACCGCGTCCAACTTGAGATTGCGGTTGACGCCAAAACGTTTGAGAAAGCTGTGGAGCGGGCATACCGCAAAGAGAATAAAAAAATCGCCGTGCCCGGTTTCCGGAAGGGGAAGGCTCCCCGCAGGTTCATAGAGAAGTTGTATGGGGAAAATTTCTTTTATGACGATGCCATCAAAGACGTATACCCCGGAGCTGTGAAAGAGGCAGTCCGCGACGCAAACCTCAAACTGGTCGACGATATGCCTGAATTCAAGCTGGTTTCCGCCGGCAAGGACGGCCTTGATTTCAAGGTGACGGTTACCACGAAACCGGAAGTGAAAATCGACGGGTATAAGGGCATTTCGGCGAAAGAAAAAGACGTTGAGCCAACGGAAACCGAAGTGCAGAACGCAATAGAAAGGGTACGCAACCGCACTGCGCGCTGGGTGACCGTTGAGGACCGTGAAGCCAAGAAGGGCGACGTCGCGGACATTGATTATGACGGATCCGTGGATGGGAAACCGTTTCTCGGCGGAAAAGCCGAGAATTACAACCTTGTTCTCGGGGAGGGGAAATTTATCCCCGGATTTGAAGAACAGCTCATCGGCCACAAGACGGGCGACGAATTTGACGTCAAGGTAACTTTTCCCGGGGATTACGGGGCAAAGGATCTCGCGGGGAAAAGCGCCGTGTTTCAGGTGAAAATCCATGAAATCAAGGAAAAGGAACTGCCAAAGGTCGATGATGATTTTGTAAAAGACGTCAGCGAATTTGACACCCTGGAAGAATACAAGGCGGATATCCGCAAGCAGCTGCTTGACATGAAGAAAAAAGATGCGGATGCCGATATTGAAAATCAGCTGACCGACAAGTTGATTGCGCTTATGAAGGCGGATATCCCGGAGGCAATGATCCGGAACCAGGTGGATGATGACGTGAACGATTTTGAATACCGTCTGAGCCAGCAGGGAATGAATCTGCAGACTTATTTCGGATATACCAAGTCCAACATGGAAGATCTCCGCAAGAAATACCGGCCGGATGCTGAAAAGCAGGTTAAACTGCGCCTCGCGCTGGAAAAAATAGCCGAACTGGAGAACATCCACCCTTCCGACGAAGAAGTGGAGAAATATTATGAAAAGGCCGCCAAGCATTATGAATTAAAGGTCGAAGATTTCAAAAAGATGGTTCCCCGCGAAAACATAACGGAGGAACTTACAATGCAGAAGTCCCTTCAGCTGGTGAAAGATTCCGCCGTTATAACAAGGGCAAATCCGGCCGGGGAGAAAACAGCGGAAAAGGCTGCCGAAGCGTCCGGGGAGAAAACAGCGGAATAAAGGGATCAAATAAAAACAATACGGCCCGCTAGTGCTGTGAAGAGCGAAGGAGGCGGGCAGGGAGGTATACCGGTATGAGCAGTCTTGTTCCCTATGTAATTGAGCAAACAAACCGCGGCGAGCGTTCGTATGATATTTTTTCGCGCCTGCTGAATGACAGGATTGTGATGCTGACCGACGAAGTGAACGACACAACGTCCAGTCTGGTCGTAGCGCAGTTACTGTATCTCGAAGGGCAGGATCCCTCCAAGGATGTGAGCCTTTATATCAACAGCCCGGGCGGTTCGGTGACATCCGGTCTCGCCATTTACGATACGATGCAGTATATCAAATGCGACGTTTCCACTATCTGCATGGGGATGGCCGCCAGCATGGGGGCTTTTCTCCTGGCGGCGGGAGCGAAAGGAAAGCGTTATGCTCTTCCCAACAGCGATATCATGATTCATCAGCCGAGCGGCGGCACGCAGGGGCAGGCTTCCGACATCAAAATTCAGGCCGAGCACATGCTCCGAATTAAAAAGAAACTGAATGAGATCCTTTCGGAGCGCACAGGCCAGCCTCTGGACGTGATTATGAGGGACACGGAACGCGACAATTTCATGACGGCCGACGAGGCCGTCCGGTACGGCTTAATCGATAAGGTGATCGCAAGCCGATGAAATACAGGTGATACTATGGCAAATAATGACAACAATAACAGAAGCAGAGAGATCTGCTGCTCTTTTTGCGGAAAACCTCAGAGCGAGGCTCGCCGTCTGATTGCTGGGCCGGGCGTGTTCATCTGCGACGAATGCGTTGAGCTCTGCATGTCCATCCTGAATGATGAGAAGAACCTTTCTGCCCGGAAAGACGGCTACGGGGAATCTTTTTCCGAGCTGCCAAAGCCAAAGGATATCAAAAAGAAACTTGACGAATATGTCATCGGGCAGGAAAAAGCAAAAATCGCCCTTTCCGTGGCGGTTTACAATCACTATAAGCGGATTTATTATGGGCAGGACCAAAACGACGTAGAACTGACGAAGAGCAACATCCTGCTCCTGGGCCCGACGGGGGTCGGCAAGACCCTCCTCGCGCAGACGCTTGCGAAGATTCTGAACGTGCCGTTCGCGATAGCGGACGCCACAACTCTGACGGAAGCGGGCTACGTGGGCGAAGATGTGGAAAACATTCTCCTGCGCCTGATCCAGGCGGCGGATTTCGATATCGAGAAAGCGGAGCGCGGCATCATTTATATCGATGAAATCGATAAGATCGCCCGCAAGTCGGAAAACCCCTCCATTACCCGCGATGTAAGCGGCGAAGGGGTTCAGCAGGCTCTCCTAAAAATTCTGGAGGGCACGGTTTCCAACGTGCCTCCGCAGGGCGGCAGAAAGCATCCGCAGCAGGAATTTCTGCAGATCGACACGACCAACATTCTGTTTATCTGCGGGGGAGCATTCGACGGTCTGGATAAGATCATCGAAAGACGCAAGGCCTCCTCTTCCATGGGCTTTGGTGCGGAAGTGCACAGCAAGGCGGAGCTGGACGCCACCTCGTGGATGCAGGACGTCATCCCGCATGATCTCGTGAAGTTTGGAATGATCCCCGAACTGGTCGGGCGCCTGCCTGTTGTGGCAGCGCTGGACGGCCTGGATGAAAACACCCTCGTGCGGATCCTGACCGAACCGAAGAACAGCCTGATTAATCAGTACAAAAAGCTGTTTCAGCTGGATAAGGTACAGCTGGAATTTGAACCTGGCGCCCTGAGGGCGATAGCGGGGAAAACGATGGAGCACCATACCGGTGCCCGCGGGCTTCGCGCGGTCGTGGAGCAGATTTTGACTCCCCTGATGTACCGGGTTCCGTCCGATTATACGGTGGAAAAAGTAACAATAACGGCTGACACCGTGGAAAAGGGAGCCGAGCCGCTGATTGTCTATAACCCGGAACGGAAGCCGGTCAAACTGAAGATTTCAGTTCCCGGCAGGAGGGGGAGGAAAGATACCGCCTCCTGAAAAAAATACCGAAAGACACCCGGCCGTTGCAGTGCGGTACGCTTTATGCTTCGCCCTGTGACGGCCATTTTTTCCAAGGAGTTGCTATGAGCGAAAAAATCGAATTGCAGGAACAAAATACCGTGACCCTGCCGGCGCTGGCGCTGAGGGGACTGGTGATTTTTCCGGGCATGCTGCTTCAGTTCGATGTTGGCAGGAAGAAATCCATAGAGGCGCTGGAAGCCGCAATGAAGGAAGATCAGATGATCTTCCTCGTTGCCCAGAAAGATCTCGCTGACAACGATCCTTCGGGCAAGGGAATCTTCCGGGTCGGCGTCGTGGCGAAAATCAAGCAGATCATCCGCCGGAGCGACGAAGGAATCCGCCTTTTTGCGGAAGGAGAATACCGCGCTAAAATTATCTCCGTCGCCAAAGAGGAACCTTTTTTCCTGATAAATCTTATCCGCACGGATACTCTGCCCTACCGCAAAACGCGAAGGACCGAAGCGCTGATTCGGCATACCCAGAACCTGTTTCAACAGTATATCCAAAGTTACAGCCATATTCCCCCGGATATCGTGATCGGCGTGATTCAGAAGCGCGACTGCGGGGAAATGGCCGATTATATCGCGTCGAACATCATGTTCGACTACGAGGAAAAGCAGACTGTCCTGGAAGAACTCCATCCGGTCAGGCGTCTGGAGAAACTGTCGGCCATTCTTCAGAAGGAAATTCAGATCCTGTCCATCGAGTCGCAGATCAATGAAAAAGCGAAAGAGCAGATTGATCAGAACCAGCGCGAGTATTTCCTGCGCGAACAGATGCGCGCGATCTCCGACGAGCTGGGCGAAAGCGACAGTCCGCGCGAGGAAGCAGACGATCTGAAAGCCCGCATTAAGAAAGCAAAACTCCCGAAACTGCAGAACACCAAGCTGATGAGAGAGTGTGAACGCCTTTACAAGATGCCGGAAGGATCCCACGAGGGCAGCCTGATCGTAAGTTATATCGAGACCTGCCTCGAACTGCCGTGGCATACCGCCACGAGGGACCGCATTGATCTTAAGCGCGCCCGCCGGATTCTGGACCGCGATCATTACGGCCTGAAGAAAGTAAAGGATCGTATTCTCGAGATATTGGCGGTTAAAAAGCTCGCGCCGGATATCCGGGGACAGATTATCTGCCTGGTAGGCCCTCCGGGCGTAGGAAAGACCTCAATCGCCCATTCGATTGCGGAGGCGCTCGGCCGGAAATACGTCCGCGTATCCCTCGGCGGCGTGCGGGACGAGTCCGATATCGTCGGGCACCGCCGGACCTATATTGGATCCATGCCGGGCAGAATCATCGCGGCAGTGAAGCAGGCCGGAACCAACAATCCTCTTATTCTGTTGGACGAAATCGACAAGATGGGGGATAATTTTCGGGGAGATCCGGCGTCGGCTCTTCTGGAAGTGCTGGATCCCGACCAGAATCAGTCGTTTTATGACCACTATATCGACATGCCGTTCGACTTGAGCCGTGTCCTTTTTATCACGACGGCAAACGACGCCAGTGCTATCCCGGAGCCGCTCTATGACAGAATGGATGTAATTATCCTCGGCAGCTATACGCATGAAGAGAAATTTCATATTGCCGAGGAGCACCTGATTCCAAAGCAGTTGAAAAGGCACGGCATGACGGCTCAGATGCTGCGCATCACGCCGGAAGCCGTCCACAAGTTAATTGAAGCCTATACGAGGGAAGCGGGAGTCCGCGGGCTGGAACGGCAGATTGCGTCGATCTGCCGGAAATGCGCCCGCAGGTTCATAGAGGACAAAACGTCAAAGATAACCGTAACGCCCGAAAAGCTGAAGGAACTGCTGGGACCTGAGAAATTCAAGGACGAAAACCTGAACCGAAGGGACATTGTCGGTCTGGTAAACGGTCTAGCCTGGACGAGCGTCGGGGGGACGATGCTGCCGATTGAAGTCGCCGTGATGAACGGAACCGGCAAACTGGAACTCACGGGTTCCCTCGGCGACGTGATGAAGGAATCGGCGAAGACCGCGATCAGCTGTATCCGCACCCGGGCTTCCTCACTGGGGATCCGAAACGATTTTTACACGAAATACGATATTCATATCCACGCGCCGGAAGGCGCAATCCCGAAAGACGGCCCGTCTGCAGGGGCAGCGATGGCTACGGCCATTACGTCCGCCCTCTGCAATATACCCGTACGCCATGATGTGGCAATGACAGGGGAGATTACGCTCCTCGGGCGCATCCTTCCTATTGGCGGGCTTAAAGAGAAGACGATGGCGGCATATCGTTCTGGAATTAAGACTGTCATAATCCCGGCTGACAATACCCCGGATCTGGAAGAAGTCGATGCCGCCGTAAAGAAAAACGTTCATTTTGAGGCGGTCGATAAAATAGACGAAGTCCTGAAGATCGCCCTGACCAGAATGCCGGTGCCGCTACAAAAGCAGAGAGGGGAAAGACGGCCGCCGATTTTGTCTGCGGCGGCTCCTGTGCCCCCTGTCGATACCGCGGAGCATCCGACGGCCGGATCTTCCCCCAGCCTGCCGCAGTAAGGGAGAATGGAAACGTGAGCTTTGAGACCGCTTTTTTTGAGCGTTCTGCTTCCGATCAGAAAGATTTCCCGGCATCCCGACTTCCGGAAATCGCTTTTTCCGGAAGATCCAATGTTGGAAAATCTTCGATGATCAACCGGCTGCTGAATCGGAGATCGCTCGCAAGAGTCAGTTCTGCTCCGGGGAAAACAGCATCCGTCAATTTTTATAACCTCGGCTTCTGCCGGTTTACTGACCTGCCAGGCTATGGGTATGCGAAAATATCCCAGTCGGAACAAAAAAGCTGGGGCAGGCTGGTGGAAGGTTACTTTTGTTCCGGAAGGGATATCCGGCTTGTTGTGCAGATTATCGATATGCGCCGGGATCCCATGCCGGACGACCTCGAAATGGCAGGATTTCTGACCGCAAAAAAGATACCTTTTGCGATTGCCGCATCGAAAACCGACAAGCTGAAACGTTCGGAGCGGAAAAAGCAGGATGCCCTTCTCAGAGACCGGTTCGGAAGAGGGGCCCTTTGCTTTCTTCCGTTTTCGTCGGTAACCGGGGAAGGAATGCTGGAACTTCGCCGGATTATCCGGGATGTATGCAAAAATCCCAGGAAGAAAACCGGGCAGTAACGGGAGGGCAAAAGATCCGGCCTCCCACAGCCCTCCGTACCGTCCGGTAGGGGGAGGATCCCCTGCGTTCTCGCAATTTACGAATGTGCCCGCCCCTACCGGATGATCAGAATATCCGGAGGGAGCGGGCTTTTTTGTTTTGAGAATGGAGATGGGGCAGTTTAAAATCCGGCTTTTTTCAGGATTCCGGGTTTCCGCTGACTAAAAGCCGGTCCCCTGCGTTTTCTCTGCTGACCACGGAGTCTTTTGATCCCGGGCGTTTTCCTTTCTTCATATCTTGCTATTCTGGCTAAGGGGAAGAGATGCGGCCTTACGTTGTGAGTCCATGCCGATAGAAATGGGGAAAAAGTTGGCAGGCGCCGGCAGAAAAGCAAAAGCGAAGTACGGCGGAAATCCGGATGGAAATCTTGGTACGCCCTGGGGACCGGATGAAAAACGGTTTCTGGCATCCAAAACCGGTGGGCAGGGTTCTGCGTCAAAAGGGACGAAAACAGCCGGCTGCTTTACTTTCACACTTTTTTGTGCTAAAATACTACAGTCGAGGAAGATTCGGGAATAATTCTGGACTGTCGGTTGTCTGAGGGAGGGGAGTAATCGCCTTATGAATTCTAAACTGAAAAATCCCAGTACGGATTTTCTGTTCGAGGCCGTTTTAAAACTTAAAAATATCGACGAATGCTATGCGTTCTTTGAAGATCTGTGCACAGTGCCGGAGATTCGGGCGATGTCGCAGCGGCTTCTGGTGGCGCATATGCTCAGTACCAAAAAGGTTTACAGTGATATTGTAGCGGAAACGGGTGCTTCCACGGCTACCATCAGCCGGGTAAACCGGTCGCTGCATTACGGAGCCGACGGATATCAGCTCGTATTCCGCCGCATGGATGAGGACAGCGGCGGCTAAATGGCTTATTCTGCTTTTGCAAGATACTATGACAGCCTGACAAGAAACATCGACTATGACGCCGTCGCAGGCCATCTGTGCGATGCTATGAAGCGCTTGAACCATAAGCCTGGTCTTACCCTGGACCTCGCGTGTGGGACCGGAAGCCTGACGGTAAGGCTCGCGGAACGTGGAATTGACGTTTACGGACTGGATGCGTCACCGGAAATGCTTTCAATCGCCCAGAGAAAAGCCTCGGCAGCCGGGCATCCCCTTTTTTTTATCTGCCAGAAAATGCAGGAGATGGACCTTGCCGGAAAAGTTGACACCGTGATCTGCATCCTTGACAGCATCAATCACCTGATTTCCCCGGAGGATGTCCTGCGGACATTTCGGCAGGTATCGCGCTTTTTAAATCCCGGCGGGTTCTTTTTGTTTGACGTCAATACTCTTTATAAGCACTGCTTTGTTCTCAAAGACCATACTTATGTCTATGACTTGGAGGATATTTACTGCGTCTGGCAGAATATCAACGCCCGTGGTAAGGGAAGAATCGGAATTTCCCTTGACTTTTTTGAGCGCCGCGGCAGTGTGTACATCCGGAGTTCTGAGCGCTTTTATGAACGCGCTTATCCGATCAAGGCCCTTCTTGCCATGCTGAAATCTGCGGGAATTCAACCGGCAGCAGTGTGGCGCGGAATGGATTTTTCACCTCCAGGCCCGCGGACGCAGCGTGTTTTAATTGCCGCAGAAAAACCGGAGTGACGGGCGGGAAGGCCGGCAGAGGCCGGAAAAGATCGGAGAAGCCTCCATGGAATATGAAAACGAAATGACCGGAATTAAGGCCCTCAAGGCTTGAAAGGAATAAAAAGAATCGCCTCCCTTTATGACAGAACGCCGGGAGGGAATTTACCGGGAGGGAATTTAGTGGAAAATCCTTTTGCGGTGGAAAAAATCTTCCCTTTCCCATATCTCTCTGAATCTTTAATTTTAATTAAAAAATAAGTCCTCTTCTGTTGACATTCGGCTTAAAATATAGTATCATATAAAACGTCGCTGATACGAAAAACTCCAACGGCTGTGACGGGAGCATAGCTCAGCTGGTTAGAGCACCTGCCTTACAAGCAGGGGGTC
>ENA-UOOI01002925-UOOI01002925.1-fermentation-metagenome-genome-assembly--contig:-NODE-2925-length-13759-cov-3.916156_pt1 | contig 13759 bp, 13 predicted proteins | sample MGYA00245779_ERZ724027 | MGnify/ENA primary metagenome ERZ724027 (study PRJEB28704, sample SAMN03018318) | fermentation metagenome | biome: anthropogenic terrestrial biome; feature: soil; material... | reverse complement strand
TTATAACCAATATCATTTTTTTCTTTATACCATACATGTTCTTAAGTTTCTTTGAACTATAGAACACAAATAGAAATAATACAGGTATAAGCAGCAAAAAATAGGGTCTTAAAAATTTAATAGCCATGCACATACACCACCCACTCTGCACAAAGCAAAAATAAAAGCATGATCAAAAGAGGAAGCTCCATATCTTCGCCATAGCTTTTACTTCTTGATATTAATGAGTTTTCAGAAGTTTTAGCCGTATTTTTCTGTACAGATTCATACTCGCTTGGAAAGTTCACTGCAAAACTGCTTTTTATTTCCTTATCTCTGCTCTTCTGTAACAGGGTGTATATGCCGTTCTCATATGTATTGCCAAAGGATGTTGCCGGAAAACTTATTATGATGTTTTCTTCTTTCCCTGAGGGAAGCTTTATATTCCCGGCTTCTACATCTGCCGCAGGGCTTATGTCCATGTTATCGCCGCAGAAAATCGATGGTTGACTGTTATGGCCCAAGTCCAGCAGATATGAGATTATATTGTACATAAATATCGGATATTCTGTGGATAATGGAAAATCACTATTATGAAGATCAAACGATAAGGCACATATTTTTCTGCCTTTATATTCCCCTGCCACAGCTGCTGTACTGTCATCGACCTTTATAAGGCTGTTTCCCCAGTATGGAACATCCATCAATTTCATTGATAATATGTTGAATGAAGCATCTTCTATATATCTTGTTACAACATTTTTTTCAATATATGCCCTTCCGCCTTTACTACTGCCTTTTATATTTATGATACCATTTCCATCCGGAGGATTTATAAACACTATACTGCCTTCCTTGGGCATTTCTTTAGGAACTGCCCCATCAAATATATACAAGTCATATTTTCCTGTAACATCATCCTCGTCCGAAGTTTTGTACAAGTCAATATTGGAAAATAGAGAAATGGCTTTTTCTATAAAAATATTTCCATTCGTAAGAAGAAGGGCCTTTTTCTTCTCATATCCGTTTACTACTTCATATATGGTGTTATCCTCCATAAGGTCATCTTTTTCCGTTATCTCTGCCATAAGGGATAATGCATCCTTTGAAGCTCCGTCAAAATATATCGTCTTGCTGCTGTTTGCACTTATTTCAATCTCCCTAACATCTACAAGTCTTCCATCTGCATAGAGCGATATATCCCTATGTAAATCCTCCCTTGTCCTGTTTGTGACCCTGACCATTACCTTAAGGCTGTTATCCTGAATGCTAAACGATATGTAGTCAAGGCTTACATTGTTTGATTCCCCTCCAAAATATGAAATCTCCCCATTTATATCGGAAAGGTCGGCTTCTTCATCCGTATAGAATATCGCGCTTGATTCATTATCTCGGCTCTCCAAGGCTTTTACAAGAGAAAGGGCATCTTTTATTTCTCCTCTCGAATTTGTTGGTTTTATTTTTTTTAGTTTTGAGATGGCCTCATTTTTATCCGCTGAGTTTATTATGATCTCCGGATTGGCACCGCAGGATATGAGTGTAAATTTCCCACCGCCCTTTTTTATATCGCCTTCCGCTTTCTTAATGGCCGCACCGAGCCTTGTGGTTTCTCCATATTTTGTATCCATGCTGCCCGTTGTATCTATTACAACTATCAGGTTTTTGCCGCTTCCCCTATAAAATATACGCGGTCCTGCAAGGCACAGCACTATTAATACCGCACATAATATTTGAAGAAAAAGAAGCAAATTTTTCTTCAGTTTCTGCCATGGGGTATTTGCCTCTGTATCCTTTAGCACCTGTTCCCACAGGTATATGCTCGAAACTTCCCTCTCTTCGAATTTTTGCCTTAATATATACATCAAAATTATCGCTGGTATGGATATTAAAAAAATAAAGCTAAAAGGAGAAGAAAAACTCATGAGACCACCTCATATTATAATTCCTGAATTCTTGAAGTCATGCAGTATAACTTTTTCAATGGGTTCGCCGCCGGATACCAGAACATAGGAAGCACCGGTTTTGGCACAGCATTCTTTGATTTCGTTTATAAAGTTTTTAAGCTTTTCTGAATACTTTTTTAAAAGAAGGCTGGAAATTATAACCTCTTTTACACAACCTGTTTCACTGTCTAAAAGTTTTATACACCCCTCGAGGTTCGGGGTTAGTTCCTCGTCTGAGAGCACATGCACCAGCATCACTTCCTGCCTTTTATACATCAAGTATTTGACAGCATCCTGTATCCCTGCAGACGTAAAAAAGTCTGAGATGATTATTGAGATACCTTTTCTTGGAAAATCTTTTCCCTTTACACAGCTTCCAATATCCGTGCCTCCAGAAAAAGATATATTCTCCAGGAAATTTATGCACTTTCCGAATGCAGCATTACCTGCCACATTCTGAGATGAATATATTTCTTTTCCGTTCATTGCATTTATGCACACTCTGTCCAAGCTGTTTAATCCTATGCAGGATAAAACTGCTGCTATTTTAAGAGATAATATATCCTTCCCACCAAAAGCCATCGATTTGCTGGCGTCTATAAATATGTTAAACATAGCTTCCCTCTCCTCCATGGAGAGCCTTATATAGAGTCTGTCGGATCTTCCGTAGGCATTCCAGTCTATTCTTCTAAAATCATCTCCGGGTGTGTATTCTTTAAAGTCCGAGAATTCCACAGAGTTGCCTTTTGCCTTTGATTTTCGGTTTCCTGATCCTCCTTCTAAAAGAGGCATCCTTGTGTTTATAACAATGGATTGTATCTTTTTTAAAAAAACGCTGTCAAATATTTTCTCCGTCATGGCTGTTCTCCCAGGGTGCATACTTTATATTTGAAATAGATATATATACACCCGTTCTCTAGTATTGAATTTATTTTATCCTTTTAACCTTATGCAACAGATAAAATTTTGTTATAATTCCTCAACATCATCAAGCAATTTATCTATCACTTTGTCTGCCGTAATGCCGTCGGCTACAGCGTCAAAATTTAGAAATATCCTGTGCCTTAATGATGGGTATGCCATATATTTAATATCGTCAAAAGAAACATTATATCTTCCCTCCATCAGTGCTTTTACCTTGGAGGATGCTATAATCGCCTGAGCGCCTCTTGGGCTTGCTCCAAATCTTACATATTTTTTACATATATCCGGAGAACCTTCAATATCGGGATGGGTCGCAAGTACAAGTTTCAATGCGTATTCTTGTACAGGCTTTGCTATAGGCACATCCCTTATAACCTTCCTCATATATAATATGTCCCTTCCCGTTACTGTTTTTGCTATTTCAACTTTTCTATTTGTAACTGTCACATCCATTATATCCATAAGCTCTCCAAGTGTTGGAAATTTAACGTCCAGTTTGAACATGAACCTATCAAGCTGCGCCTCCGGTAGTGGATATGTTCCTTCCATTTCAATGGGATTTTGAGTCGCAATAACCATAAAAGGCTCCGAAAGAATGTATGTTTTCCTTCCGCTGGTTACAGTATGCTCCTGCATGGCCTCAAGAAGTGCCGACTGGGTTTTAGGGGTCGCCCTGTTTATTTCGTCTGCCAGTACAAGGTTCGAAAAAATAGGACCTCTCTGGAATTCAAACCTGTTGTCTCCACGCTCATCTTTTATGATTATGCTTGTTCCCACGACATCTGAAGGCATCAAATCGGGTGTAAACTGTATTCTTGAAAAGGAAAGATCCAGGACTTCCCCTAGAGTTTTTACAAGCTGAGTTTTCCCGAGACCTGGTACTCCTTCCAGGAGTATGTTACCACCTGAAAATACCGCCATCAAAACCGTTCTTATGACATCCTTTTGTCCTATTATGCCCTTTGATATCTCCATTTCAGACCTGTTTATGGTATCTATTACTCCCTCGATTGTTTTTTCGTCTATATCCATAGTTTTTCTCCTATTCTTCAAGAGAACTGAAATAACCCTTTACTATCTCCTTCATACCATTTGGTATTCTGGAAGACCCTATATCCTCCATAGCCTCTTCTTTGTACTCACCGTATACTTTATTATATGGTATGCTCTCTCCCCTGTCTGCATTATCATAATCCGACTTCTCCACATCCACATTTCCGCTTCCCGATGGTTTTCCGGAAATGTATGACTGTTCACCGTTTCCTCCAAGATTTTCAGGAGCATATACTTTTTCATACTCTCCAACCTTTTTCTCAGAACCATCCTTATGGCTTATGGAATTGCCATCCGTTCCTTGAGGAGTCATGTCTTCACCATCGGAGCCACTACTGCCGCTTGCCCCTTGGCCTTTGCTGTTTTGCCCTGACTCACCTGATGCCCCTTCCTTTCCGCTTCCTCCATCCGGTGCTCCCACACTTTCCTGTTGATTTTGCTCGCCGTTTCCTTTCTCGCCTCCATTCATATTTTCATAATCATCCGTTATCTTTTTTACGGCATCTGATGCATTAGACCTTCGAACCAGACTTTCAAGACTATTTGCAAGGTTGTCAAGATCATCCTCTCTTATGCTTCCTTCTGCATCAATATCGTCTGCCGCTTTATTCAAGGATTCTTCAAGCCCATCGGTGCTTTTAAGGTTTGATGAAATGTCTTTGAAATCTTTTGAAATTCTTTTTTTACTGCTACCATCCATATTCTTCAAAGTTTCGGAGAGTTTTTTTATTTCTTTCGATGACGCTTTGGCATCGCTGCCTTCCATGGCATCCGCCACCTTTTCAGTTTCATTTGTTTTAGAAAATATATCTATAGCTTTTTGAAGATCCTCTTTGCTTGCATCATATTTCTTTTTAGACAGTTCAATCTTTTTCTGCCCTCTGTTTAAAGCTTTTTTTACCTCTTCAATGCTCTCTGATTCATTTATTTCTTTTTTTAGCTCAGCTAGTTTTTCCTCTATCTCCCTTTTATCCTCAGTAGTAAGGGCATTGCTATTTTTCAGCTCCTTCTCTATCTTTTCTACAGAAGATATTTGGCCATCTTTCTCTACCTGAAAGTTATGCCTCATTTTAGCGATATCACCCATTGGGTTTTTAATGAAACCCGTTGCTGCCAGAGAGACAAAAAGAATAAAACACAGCATGATATATTTCTTATCAGGAAGCAGCGGTATCTTTTTGGAGCCTACATTTTTTAAATGTTCCAGTGCATCCTTTTTTTGCAGCATCGCCATGGAAAATTCATCCCCTATAAGCTCCATAGCTGTCACCACGCGTTCTTTAAGACCTATGGAATCTATCTTTAATGCAACCTCCTTTAGTCCGGGACTTTTATATATTCCAAAAGCTATCCCGAAAACTATAAATATCACAAGTAAATATCCGCACTTCATATAAACACCATATATGGGTAAAAATATGGAAACTATATATATAAGAAGACCCGCTGCAAGTGCATATGATGAAAAAAGCATGGCATATTTTATTATGGATGATGCACATATCCTTCTCTTAAAGGCTTTTATAGAAGCTATAAACTGATTATCGATGCTGCTCATGACGGCCTCCTTTTAAATATATTTTTTCTCACGGGATTTATCTTTACTATAGATAAAAGCAATGTTATCACTATTATGCAGCCGTCAAATATCATGTTTCCCTCCCACAGTGGCATTCCTCCGGCATTAGCACTGACAGAATTTCCAAATAACCTCATGACTGAAATTCCCGTACCGAATTGGTCAGCTAATAGTGAGGCAAAACCTGCCATAGGATTTATATAAAGCAGGATAGGAGTAAATGCCATCGGTTTTCCTGTTCTTTCAACATAAGAGTACATGTACATTGCAGAGAGCAATAAAGTCCCGAGGATTAAAAAAGCCATTGCTCCGTATGATGCTACACCAGATACGGAAGACCGCTTGAAGAACGTCGAGAAGAACAAGCCTAAGGCTCCAAGTGTTAAAGCCGTAAGAATGTAAAAGGCAAAAAGTTCTCCCATATCCAGAAGCGATATCCCTCCGAACAAAAACACCACTGAGAATACAGGAAGAGAAACAATTATAAGAAGCATTATCTGGCTTATGGATGACAATAATTTGCCAAATATAATAGATATCGGAGAAAGGGGAGTGCTAAGCATAATATCCAGAGTCTGTTTCTCCCTCTCACCTGAAATTGCTCCGGCTGTCAATGAAGGGGCAATAAAGAGTATGAGCATAAACTGTATTATGGACAGATATGTATAAGTTGCAGTGAATTTATCCGGATTTACATATATGAAAGAAAGATCCTTCCCTGTCCCTATTTTAAGCATAAAAATCGAAACAGATGCCATTATAGCAAGATATATTACAATTATGGCAGGTAATTTCCAGCCTCTCATCCTGACCCTCAATTCCCTTAAAAATACGGGATTTATATTCATCGTGTATTTGCGCCTCCTATGACCTTCATAAATATATCTTCTAAGTTTCCTTCAGTTTGCGTAAAGGTGATTACGGGGATCTTACATGTTATCAGACGCTCCAGTATAGCACGAAGTTCATTATCATCTCCTGTAAAGCCTGCCTCGATATATTCCCTTTCGATGGATACCTTATCTATGGTTATAAACTCTCTTAAAAGTCGTAAGGCTTCATCGGTTTTTCTCTTCAGCTTTATCCTTATGGTTCTCCTTCCATGTACCCTTGCATTGATTTCATCTACGCTTCCTTGCGCGACTATCCTTCCATGATCTATTATTCCGATTGTCGTACAGAGCTTTGCAAGATCAGAAAGTATATGGGAGCTTACAAGTATGGTTTTGCCCATATCTTTTAATGTTCTTAATATATCCTTCATCTCAATCCTTGATTTAGGGTCCATGCCAGAAGCCGGCTCGTCGAGCACCAGAAGCCTTGGGTTATGTACAAGGCAGCGGGCAAAGCACAGCCTCTGCTTCATGCCCCTTGACAGACTGTCGACATACTCCTGGCTTTTATCGGATAGCCCGACAAGGTCTAAAAGTTCATTTGTTATTTTTTTACTCTCAGCTTTTTTTATGCCATAAATAGAGGCATAAAATTGCAGATATTCGTCCACTTTCAAGTTATCATAGACTCCAAAAAAGTCGGGCATATACCCTATCTTCGATTTTGCCTTCCTTACATCCTCTATTATATCCGAGTCATCTATATATACCTTTCCGGATGTCGGTGATAAAAGCCCGCATACTATTTTCATAGCTGTCGTCTTTCCAGCACCATTGGGGCCTACGAACCCGAATATCTCCCCCTCGTCAATACTGAGCGACAAATTATCGAGAGCGTTAAATTTCCCATACCTCTTGCAGAGGTTCTTTATCTCAAGCATCACTTAGCACTCCCTTTCACGGCTATTTGAGGCAATTTTATATTTGCACTGGCGTTCGCAGATACGATTCTTATTTTAATAACATTGCCGCTTATGTATCTCGATATATCCTGACCGCTTAAATTATACGCTGAAAGATCTTTTTCTTCCCAGGAACTTGTTTTATTGTCCCACAGGTATTCCTTTAAACCAGCATTGGACGATGGCTTTATGCTTGTAGTGCATTCCACATGGACTTCTTTTATGCTTACATTCCCATCTACCTTGAAATCAACCTCCATATCGCCTTTTCCCATATATGAGTTATCATATGGATTATACTCCTTGAAATTCGATGTTGTGGATACAGGCGATAAATATCCTTTCGGGTATTCGGCCTCATTACCCTTCTTAAATGTGGCATTGACATTGGATATCACCATCAAGGTTTCATTTTTTTTGATTTCATTATCGTTTACAATCAAGCTTCCTTCTATCTGCGACCGACTCAGGGCCACAAATTTCATCCCTATATTTTTAAATTTATCGGATGTTATTATGTACTGTATAAGACTGGAGGCAAGACTTGCCTGCTTTAGCTTGAAGATATCCTTAGAGTCGAACCTTCCTGCGCTCATACGATACTCTTTCACAACAGGATATATGCTCCAGACAAGGTCTTCTGGAGAGTTAAAATCAACAGGTGAACTTGTTATTTCCTTTGTTTTGCCCTTTTTAACAGATCCTGTTGAAATATACCAGTTAGAGCCTATTATATAGCTTTCATCAAAGTCAAAACACGTATCATTTTTGACTGAACCTGCAAAAGCCCCATCGGCATAGTTTACACTGCAGTCAACCTTTTCTGCTTTAGGAATATTTATATCAAGTCCTGTTACCCTCATGTCCCATATTTTATTTTTATAGAACTCTGCTGTTGTTTTTGAAGCAAAAATATATTTGGAATCAACAACGGCTTTATCTGCACTAATATTGTAATTGCCCGGCCCTGAACTTATCCCGATAGGAGGTTTTATATCCATTCCATCTCCTGCCTGCACTTTTATAGAGCCCTTATACGGCGTAAATATGCCTGCATAAGATTCAATATTTAGTCCGCCATTGGACAAATCCATTATTGAAACTATATTTGCTATAGGCTTATTCATTCTCGTAGATGAACCCGCTATATACATTACAAACGCAAAAACTATGGATAACGCCGGCACTGTAAACCACATGAATTCCCTTCTGTCTTTCTTTTTCAGCACGAGATAATTTACAGGCCCTATAAGAAATATATAAGTTCCAAATATAAGCAGATATAGCATCGGATTAGGGTAGTAAATATCGGGAATAATTTTCAAGCCTCCGATTAGGGAATAAGATCCCATACCATATTTTCCATTCGGGTTGCTATTGCTCTGGTACGGAAAGGCTGCTATAATATTTGAGGCAAACGGTTTATTCCCATCCCAGTCCGAAATAGGCTTTAATCCGAAGTCAAGCAATGATACCACTATATTTCCCCTGCCCTTGCCAATCCGGAGGGCAATATTATTGTTCCCATCTTTTATCAATGGTATTGAACCTTCTATATCCATATCAAGTATGTCGATGTTTAGAGGCGCGCTGCTGCTCTTTTCCACGAACGAATACAAAGCATTCGTTGAAATCTTCTTTATGCCACCGATTTTTGCGGTTATGTAACCATCCTTAAATGCAGATAGCGACTTTGAATATGAAGGTCCTGTCCCTATTATAAGCAAACCTCCTCGTCGCACCCATTCTTTCAATATTTCATACTTTTTTTTGTCAAGCTTTGATGTATCAAAATTATTTACAACTATGGCGTTGAACATCTGTGCTTCTTCGATGCTTTCGGGGAAGTTGTCTTCATCCAATTTTACGCTTTCGCTATCCTGTCTAGCATCAGTGAAATAATTAACCGAATCAAAATCGTCACTCAATATGCCTATGAAGTATGTATTCTGGCTCAATCCTCCGCTTATATAAGCCTTCTGCCTGTATATTACATCCTTTCCCTTTGTAAGATTGAATGTTATATTTCCATAAGATGTTAAAGGCAAATCAAGCTGATATTTTTTAGTAGTACCTCTTGATATACTTACAGGTACAGAATATATGGTAAGCATGTTATCTGTGTTTGGAATCTCGGCTTGAAGTTCCCCTGCTATATTCCCGCCACCGTTTTCAACCTCTACAATGGCAGGAACCATATTGTTGAATTTAAATACTCCACCATAACCTATTTGTATATCGAATTTGATATCCCCTTTATTTTCTGCCGAAGCACTTGTACATAAAAAAAGAACCAAGGCCATTGAAAATATTATTACCCTCATGAACCTGGCTTTCATTGCTTTTCCCCCTCTACCTTTTTATACTCTATATAGAAATCATACCATATATTAACTAATATATTTATATATACCACTACATCTTTTAGACGTATGCATATGCCGACTTGTTCCACTATTTTTACCGCGTTTTTACATGCATTGCATATATCAAAATCATCTGAAGAATATTATTTCAGTATAAAATATGCACTCCATATATTCTGTCACCGTGATCTATACGAAAAGTATATATACACTATATAAATAAAGTAAAAACCACTATATATTATTATAGAAAAAATATTTTTCGAATAAATATTTATAAACTTATAACCGAACAGAGCAATTACCGCCAGAGATAATGCTATGTCGATTAACGTTACATGTTTGTCATTCCAGTACATCCTTGATTTTACAATAAAGAGTCCCGACGATTTTATATAGTTTATAAAAATCGAAAGAAATAATAAAAAGATACCTGAAAATATATCAGTATGACCAAATAATATCAGAATAAACCCTAACAGCGCAAGGATAACGATAAACATCACAATATGCCTGAAAAAATTCTCCTCACCTGAGAAAAGCGCCAATTTAACATGCTCCCGTCCATTTTATTATCTCATATTTAATATATGCAAAATAAGGCAAAAGGGCATTCATCGATATTCCTTAAAGCTTTTGACCGGGAGAATATTAAATAATCTTATGGACATGGACTGTGCAATTTATTAAAATGGTATAGGAGAATAAGAAATCTTAGCTTTTAAAATGCGTAATATAATGGAAGTTCAAAAAAATTCGATGGGTGGTACCGCACATGAAAGATATAAAAAATAACAGTACAGGAGTTAATATAATGAAGGATTGGCTTTTGCCTATAGCAGCAGCTATTTTAATCGCAATAATCATAAACAAAACATTATTTTTTATGATCGAAGTCCCGAGTTCGTCGATGTACCCGACTATAAAAATCGGAGACAGGATTGCTGTAACCAGAATATATAATACAAATAAGCTGCAAAGAGGAGATATAATAGTATTTAATTCAAAAGAGCTCGGGATAGTACTTGTAAAGAGGCTCATAGGTCTTCCAGGCGATATGGTAGATATAAAAGAGAATGGAGAATTGTACATAAACGGTAAACATAAAAGCGAACCATATGTTATACAAAACGGAGGTAAGTCCGGTACTTTTAAAGTTCCTGCAAATAGTTACTTTTTTTTGGGTGATAACAGGCGCGACTCTTTTGATGCAAGAGAATGGAAAAACCACTACATACCTGCAGACGATTTAGTGGGTAAAGCTCAGGTATTATTATTTCCGTTTAACAGGATTAAAATCGTTAAGTGATATATTCAAGTAATCTAACGGGAGGAAACTTATTTATGGATGAGTTTGATAAGATGCTGCGGGAATCGAAAAAATTTACAAAATTAAACCTTGATAAGAAAAAAAGGAAATTAAAAAAAGAAGTGGAGGAATACGAGTTTAAAAATCTGTATGATGCCGTAGAGTTTTTATTCGAGCTTAGGGCTAAGAGAGAAAAAAGCATAAAGGATAAAACATTGATTAAAATAATTGAACAGATTTTAAAGGATGAGCCATTTGAGTACAGGGATGAAGACTATATCCTGGAACAATACAAAGATGAAATATGCAAAGATAAATAGTGTAAAATATCCTGTGGGTTCGTTCTAAATAGTATCTAATTGGTATTTTTTGTTTGTTCCCTGTATCTTAGCTGTTCCTTTCTTCTGTTCATAATACTTTTTAGTATTTCCTTGATTAGTGCTGTAAAAGGTACGGCAAGTATCATCCCGGGCAATCCCCAGTAACTGCCAAACACAAGTATGGCGGTTATTACATAAAGGGGCTCAAGTCCTACTTTATTGCCTATAACCCTTGGCTGTACTATGTTCCCATCTATCTGCTGTATTATTACAAGCATGACAACCGTATAAAAAACTTCGGGCAGCCCCTGAAAAAGTGCAAGCAAGGCTGCAATTATAGTGCTTACAATCGATCCGAAATATGGTATCAAATTTAGCAGTCCCACAAGTACGCCCATAAGAAGGAAGTACTTATGCCCTATAATCTTTAAGCCTATCATGGCCATTATGAGAACAATTACCGCATCAACTAATACTCCTGAGATGTATCCGTTTAATATGGTATTGAACTCTTTAACCTGCTGGATAATCGGGTCGCTTATTTTATGATTGTTGAATAAGAGGATTACCTCTTTTATTGAACCCAATATCTTTTCTTTTTTCTGCAATATGTAAAAGGAAAGTATCATTGCAAGTATAAAATTAAAAATACCCTTTGTCAGGCCTTTTATAAATCCCATTATATTTCCCAGGACAACGGATGATATATTAGTAAATCGTGCAATATATTTTTCAATACTGCCGCTATCCACAGTCAACCCTGTAGAACTAAGGAGCTTTTTTAATCTGTCGAAGTCTTCAACTATTATATTTGAATAATCAGGCAAATCTATATTGGTAAGCTGGATTATATTCTTTTCTATTCCTGGAATGATAAATATTGAGATAAGCGTAATAGCACCTATTATTATCAAATATAAAAGTATTATGCTAAGGCTTCTTCTTATTTTTATCTTTCCAAAAAATTTTTCAAAAAACATGACAGGCCTGTTGAAAAGGAATGCCAATACTACCCCGATAATAAGCGGCGTCAATACCTTAAAAAACTTGTTTACAGCTCCTGCTATGTATACGGCTATTGTATCTAAGTTTTTAATTGTAAAATAACTTATAAATATGGCTGTAGCGACTACAAATGCAACTTTGCCATAATATAAAAGTTTTCTATCAAAAAATTTTTCATGTTTTTCATCGTCTTTCACAGAAAAAGCCACCCTCACTTCGTATTATATCATAATAATTCTACCCTATTGGACAAAATTTCTCTACATTTTTTAAAAAATTCTTCAGAGGGCGTATGTCTTATTTTCAATAACAAAAGGTAGGCAAAATGCCTACCTTTTGTTATTGATTTCTATCTATTCTACAATAATTCTATTATTCACCAAGTTGGCTCTTTCCTGCTTCAACAAGCCTCTGAGTGATTCTTCCACCTATACGTCCTGCATCTCTTGCTTTAAGATCAGGGTTATAGTCTGAAAGCTGAACTCCAACTTCGCTTGCTATTTCTTGAGTAAATCTCTTGCTGACACCTTTACGATCAGAATTATATAAATCTTGTTTATTTACCATTGCTGGCATATAATCCCCTCCCACATTGTTTTTTCAAGGATTCATTATCCTTGCATTAATTATATTGCCCACTATTTTTTTAATTATTTAATGTATATTTTTGCAATTATGTATTTTTATTCAACTGTTATTTATTTTTTAGCTATACTGGAATAAACAGTAACTCATAATACATGCTGTCTTACTGGCATAGTTAAAGGTAGGCAAATATACCTACCTTTAAAAAAATATATAAATCTAAGTTACTTTGAAAATTCACCAAGCTGATTTTTACCAGCGTCAACGAGCTTTTGTGTGATTCTTCCTCCAACACGTCCTGCATCTCTTGCTTTTAATTCTGGATTATAGTCAGAAAGTTGAACACCAACTTCTCCAGCTGTCTCCTGAGTGAACCTCTTGCTAACTCCTTTACGATCAGAAGTATTATAATCTGGCATAATAGTTCACCTCCTTTCAGTTTATGTAAAAAAATCTCCGATAATTGCAATCGTATCAATATGAATTTAACAAACTACATAAATCTTTACATATTTAATATCAAGAAATTTCATAAATGTTTTTTCTTTGCAATAGTATTATGCATCACATATCTGTATTATATAACCAGTATATTATAGCATATAAGGAATATTATATACTGTTTTACTTTTTAAAACTTTATTTGAATTTTATGTTATTTTTTAAACATAAACAAAATTTGATTTGCAGGTTTTCAAGAAATGCGATATGTCGATCGAAAAAGTATATATTAAAAAAGACCAGACATGCTATATGCCTGATCTTCTGGTGAGCCACCGGGGAGTCGAACCCCGGACACCATGATTAAAAGTCATGTGCTCTACCAGCTGAGCTAGTGGCTCATAAAATGGTGGAGATGAACGGATTCGAACCGATGACCCCCTGCTTGCAAGGCAGGTGC
>ENA-UOOI01002923-UOOI01002923.1-fermentation-metagenome-genome-assembly--contig:-NODE-2923-length-13759-cov-8.592309_pt1 | contig 13759 bp, 14 predicted proteins | sample MGYA00245779_ERZ724027 | MGnify/ENA primary metagenome ERZ724027 (study PRJEB28704, sample SAMN03018318) | fermentation metagenome | biome: anthropogenic terrestrial biome; feature: soil; material... | reverse complement strand
ACTCACGACCTGCTGATTACAAATCAGCTGCTCTACCAACTGAGCTACGCCAGCATTTGAACAACGCTCGTTTAGTTTACCACTTCGTTTTTGGGTTGTCAAGCGTTTCCGCCGGCGAAAAACGCGGATTTTGCAAAAATGTGTTCCTTTCACGCGGGAGGGCGGAAGGAAAGGCGGGTGAGGTCCCTGCTAAAGGCGCCAGCCGGAGCTCGCCGCCGGGCCGAAACCGGCTTCGCATTTGGAAGGTTTTAAGACCCCCTTTACACAATTTCAACATTGTGAAGATACGGGGCAATTATAATAAATACGGTTGGTCGTGAAAATCCGGATTTCTTTTGAAAAGTTTCCCGTTTATCACGACTTCCCGGAGGAAATTTCCATATCGCCTCAAAAATATAAAAGTGAGGGTCTGCAATGCAAGTGAAAAACGTCATCAGGCAGCGCGGCACAGGAGTCAGCAAGGACAAAAGCATTAAAAGTGTTTTGATGTTTATCAACGGGATCGGAATTTTATTTACGGCTTTTATTCTCGTCGTCGGGTTGCTGATCTCCCTGAGCATCGTGACAAAACAGGCGCGGACTGTGGCGGCAAACAGTCTTTACAAAAATGTCGAGGACAATTTAAAGTATGAGACGCAAGTTGCGATTTCCAGTGCCGAGTCGCTCTATAACAAAAATAAAGGCAAAATGACAAATCGGCAGTTACAGGATTTCGTATTGGAAAACATCAGAAATGCAAAGTACGGCGACTCCGGCTACTTTTTTGTTTATCAGAAAGATGGAATTCGATTGGTGGCCCCCGAAAACCGGGCGCAGGAAGGGCAGAATCTGATCGCTACGGTCGATAAAAATGGAGTAAAGCTTGTGGCCGGCCTGATCAACCGAGCCAAACAGGGGGGAGGCATTTTTACATATATATGGCTGAATCCAAAAACCAACCGGCCGGAAAGCAAAATGGCCTACTCCTCGCTTTTAAAATTGGGAGATCGGGAACTTGTGGTCGGAACAGGGACCTATATTCCCATGATAGAAGAAACGGAAATGCAGATCCAATCGTCGATCAATCAGATCACGAATAAAGTCCTGCTGATCCTGATTCCTCTGTGTGTAGCCTTCTCCCTTTTGATGCTGGCCTTCTCTTCTTCGTATTTCACGGGGAAAATTGTCAATCCGGTTAAAAATTTGACCCGGGTTGCCGGAAAACTGGCTCTGGGCGATGTTGACGTAACGATGGACAAAGCATCCGGGAACGAGATCGGCACGTTGATGCGGGCGTTCAACTCGATGGCGGCCAATATGAAAGGGCAGGCATTCTTGGCCGAAAAAATCGCCGGGGGCGATTTAACGGCGAAAGTGGCCGTCCGGTCTCAAAACGATTTGCTGGGAAAGGCTCTTTCCAATCTGGTGTCCCGCCTGCACGATTTGGTCGAGCAAATAGCCGGCGCCGCAAAGCAGGTGGACTCGGGGTCCCGAACGGTGTCGGAATTAAGCATAACACTGTCGCAGGGCGCCACGGAGCAGGCAAGCACGGTTGAGGAATTGAGCGCTTCGTTGGAAGAAATCTCTTCACAGATGAAATTGAACGCAAGAAATGCCGAGAATGCCGACAAATTTACAAAAGACGTCAAGAGGAACGCGGAAAGCGGAAGCGCCCAGATGAACAAAATGAGACATGCCATGAATGAGATCAGTTTGTCTTCCGCCAATATTCGCAAGATTTTGAAAGTAATCGACGATATTTCCTTTCAGACCAACATCTTGGCACTCAATGCTTCGGTAGAAGCCGCACGGGCCGGCGAGCATGGCAGGGGGTTTGCCGTGGTTGCGGAAGAGGTGAGAAATCTCGCCGCGCGTTCCGCCGAGGCCGCCAGGGAAACGGCAACTTTGATTGAAACTTCCATAGAAAAGGTGGAAGCCGGTACAAAAATGGCCGACAGTACCGCGGAGGCCCTGAACTTGATTGTGGAAGAAATCGATAAAACCGCAGGTTTGGTGAACGGTATCACTGCGGGGTCGAAAGAACAGGCGGCAAGCGTGGGGCAGATCAATCAGGGAATCATGCAGGTATCGCAGAACGTGCAGGCAACCGCCGCAACGTCCGAGGAAAGTGCCGCGGCAAGCGAGGAGCTGTCCGGCCAGGCGTCCCGGATGAATAAGACGATAGCGGTATTCCGGCTGGAGTAGGAAAAGAGATTGCTACGGAACAGGCGGGGCCGTTGCTGCCCAAATAACCGAAAGGCCGGGGCCTGTGCTGCCGGCCTTTTTGTTTCCGCCGTTGGGGCGGACCCGCTCTGCTTCGCGCGGGAAGGCATAAAAAAAGAGGCAGCCGGGAAATCTTCCCGACTGCCGCCGTCCCTGTCTCTTAAAGAGGCTGAACGTTTACAGCGCGCATTTTGCCGCTGCTCTTGGGGTCCGGCTCCACGTCAAACGTGACCTTCTGGCCTTCGGCAAGCGTCTTGAAGCCGTCGCCTACAATGCTGGAGAAGTGGACGAATACATCGTCGCCGCCCTCGTCATTGGAAATGAACCCGTAGCCTTTGCTTTCGTTGAACCATTTTACCGTACCGTTCATGAAAAAAGTACCTCCGTAAATAATTTCTGTTTCCAAATGTAAAAACTCACATGCATGTAACTCATGAAACGAACAACATGATTACAATACATGTGAGTCGATTCGTACATTCAAAACATCGCTTACAGTATATCATGCTTTTCTTAGGATGTAAAGGTTTTTGAAAAATATTCTTAAAAATCTTTTAGCGCCCGGTGCCGCCAAAATTGCGGAGCAGATCAAAACATGCAAAAACTCGACGCGGACCAAGAATATCGTAATTTTTTAAAGAAATCTCTTGCAAAGCGTTAAATAATATGCTATATATATAAATATATTGGTTTGGCAAAGAAGCCGACAGTTGTCCTCCCGGGGGATGATTGTCGGCTTTTATTTTTTTGTAACGGAATTATGAGGCGCCATATTCGTTACGCAAATTTATTTTGCCTTTTTTGGGAGGAAATACAAATGAATCATGGCGATATGGCCTGGATGCTGGTCTGCTCGGCACTGGTGCTGCTCATGACGCCCGGCCTGGCATTCTTTTATTCCGGGATGACAAAGAGAAAAAACTCCGTCAATACCATCCTGTCCTGCGCGTTTGCGCTCGGGCTGGCGTCCGTCCTGTGGGTTCTGGTCGGCTTTTCCCTTTCGTTCAGCGGGGACGTCGGCGGTTTTGTCGGGAACCTCAATTGGTTCGGCATGAATTTTGACGACCTGAAGGATACGACCCTTGCCTGCCCGAACACCCTGGCGTTTGCAATTTTCCAGATGATGTTTGCGATCATTACGCCGGCCCTCATCACCGGCGCGGTCGTGGAGCGGATGCGCTTTTCGTCCCTGTTCGTGTTCGTCGCCGTCTGGTCGGTTCTGGTTTATTACCCCATGGCCCACATGGTGTGGGGCGGCGGCTTCCTGATGAAGCTCGGCGCGGTCGATTTTGCCGGGGGAAATGTGGTACATATCACTTCCGGCGTCAGCGCCCTGGTGCTTGCGGTTCTTTTGGGCAAACGCAAAAATTACGGAAAAATTTCCTACCACCCGCACAATGTGCCGATGGTCTTTCTCGGCGCGGCGCTGCTGTGGTTCGGCTGGTTCGGGTTCAACGGCGGCAGCGCGGGAGCGGCGAACGAGCTTGCCGCGCATGCCTTTATGACCACCAACACCTCCGCGGCGGCGGCCATGCTTTCCTGGATGCTGATCGAGCGCGTCCGGGACGGGAAACCCACCCTGGTGGGAGCTTCGACCGGCCTGGTGGTCGGCCTGGTCGCCATTACGCCCGGCTCCGGGTTCGTCCCCGTCTGGGCGTCCATCCTGATCGGGGCGCTGGCAAGCCCGATCTCCTATTTCTTCATCTCCGTGGTCAAAAACAAATTTGGGTACGACGACGCGCTTGACGTTTTCGGGTGCCACGGCGTCGGGGGCATCTGGGGCGGAATCGCGACCGGGCTGTTTGCCCGGAAGTCCGTCAATGCGGCGGCACAGTGGAACGGCCTTGTGTTCGGCGACGGGAACCTGTTTATGCGCCAGCTCGCGGCCATCGGCGTCGCGGTTGCCATGGCGGTTGCGGGAACGCTGATTTCGGCATGGGTGGCGAAGCTGCTCACCAAAAACATCCGCGTTTCCCGCAAGGACGAGGAGCTCGGCCTCGATATTTCCGAGCACGGCGAGCCCGCCTATCCCGCGTTCAACGGGATGGATTGATTCCTTTTTCGGCTTTGTGAATTTACGGAAGGAGCATGTGCCATGAAAAAGATAGAGGCCATCATACGCCCCGAGCAGATCGAAGACATCAAGGAAGACCTCAAGGCGCTGAACATCAAGGGGATCAGCGTCAGCCAGATCATGGGGTCCGGGTGCCAGCGGGGATACCGGGAATATGTGCGCGGGACGGAAGTAGATTACAATTTTCTTCCGAAGATGAAACTGGAACTGGTCGTCGCGGACGAACAGGTCGAGAGCGTCGTTCAGCGCATTGTGGAGACCGCCAAGACGGGGAACATCGGCGACGGAAAAATTTTTATCACCGATGTGCTGGACGCGGTGCGCATCCGCACCGGGGAACGCGGCAGCGCCGCGATCAAATGAGAATTGCTGCCGGCGGCAAGCGGCGCCCTGTGGGGGAACCACAGGGCGCCGCTTGCCGTGTCCGAGCATATTAAAGTTGAAACCTTGGGAATGTTTTGCTATAATGAGTTCAATTTCAATGAAAACCGGGCCTTGTGTCAGAGAGCGGAACATTCCGCGGCGCGGGACGCCGCCCCCGGAAGGGTGCGCGGCTCCGGCAGCCTGCGGGGATTTCCGCGGGGTCCGGACGGATGGGACGAATGGGAATGCCGAAAGTTACTTTGCTGGCTTATACGCCGGACCCGGAAAAGGTCGTCGCCGCGGCGGCCAAGCTTTGCTATTCTTCCGCGGGGATCCGGGACGTCGCGGATGGCCTGACGCCGGAAAAGACCGCTTCCTTTGTGCGGATGATCGCGGAACTGGGACATGCCAGCACGCTGGAGCACGCTTCGTTTACGTTCGGGATCGAGGGCGTGTCGCGCGCGTTCCTCGCGCAGATCACCCGCCACAGGCTTGCTTCGTTCAGCGTAAAGAGCCAGCGGTATGTGGGCGAGGCGCAGTTCGGCTATGTCGTCCCTCCCGCGGTCGAGGCGATTCCGGAAGCGAAGCGCGAGTTCCTGGCCGCCATGGAAGAAGACCGGCGCCATTATGAAACGCTTTCCGCGCTTTTGACGGAACGGCGGAAACAGACCCTGCTGGAGTCCGGGAAGGACGAGCAAACGGCGGCGCGCGAGGCCCGGAAAATGTCCAATGAGGACGCCAGGTTCGTCCTTCCGAACGCCTGTGAAACCCAGATGATCTGCACGATGAACGCGCGGGAGCTGCTGCACTTTTTCTCCCTTCGCTGCTGCCTGCGCGCCCAGTGGGAAATCCGCGGAGTCGCCGGCCAGATGCTCCGCCTCGTGAAGGGCGCCGCCCCGGACCTTTTCCGCACGGCGGGGCCGGGCTGCGTGCGCGGCGCCTGCCCGGAAGGCAAAATGTCCTGCGGGAAGGCCGCGGAGGTCCGTGCGTCGTACCGGAAGACGGGAGCGGGGCAATGAGGGGGAAGCTGATTTCCCTGGAAGGCCTCGACGGAAGCGGAAAGGCGACGCAGGCGGCCCTGCTGGAGCGGGAGCTCCGGCGGCGCGGGGCCGGCGTCCGCCGGGTTTCCTTCCCGGCATACGGCGAGCCGTCCTCGGCGCCGGTCCGGATGTATCTGGACGGCGCGTTCGGCCGGGAGCCGGGCGACGTCAACGCCTACGCGGCTTCCACCTTCTTCGCCGTCGACCGCTACGCAAGCTTCCGCAGGTTCTGGAAGAAGGATTACGAGGGCGGCGCCCTGATCCTCGCCGACCGGTACACGACGTCCAATCTGGTTTACCAGATGCCGAAGCTGCCCCGGGCGGAGTGGGAAGATTTCATCCTGTGGCTGGAGGACTTCGAGTATGCCAGGCTGGGCATCCCGAAGCCGGACCTAACGGTTTACCTGGACATGCCCCCGGAAATTTCGCAGAACCTTCTCGAAGAACGTTACCGCCGGGACGGCGGACGGCGGGACATCCACGAAAGCAACGCGGCGTACCTCGCCGCGTGCCGGCGCGGCGCCGCCTTCGCGGCGGAGCGCCTGGGGTGGCGCGTGGTTTCCTGCGCCGAGGGGGGAGCCCCGAAGAGCGTGGAAAAAATCCGGGAGAATATTCTGGAAATCGTTACGAATCCATGGAATCCGGCCGTAAAATAGCGGTTGAGGGAACGATAATATGATTGAATTCGCGCGGTGGGACATGCGGCGGGACCTTTCGGCCCTTTGGCAGGAATGCTTCCACGACCCCAAACGCTACCCGGATTTTTTTCTGAACAACATTTTCTCTCCGCGGGACTGCCTGGTCTGCCGCTTCGGAACGGAGATCGCCTCGGCGGTCTATCTGCTGCCGGCGCAGGTTGCCGCGGGCAGGCGCACGCTGCAGGCGCACTATATCTTTGCCGCGGCGACGCTGCCCCGGTTCCGCTCGCGCGGCTGCATGTCGTCGCTCCTTGCGTATGCGGCTCTGGCCGGAGCAAAGCGCGGCGACCGCTTTTCCCTCGTCCTGCCGTCCGGGGAAAGCCTTTACCGGTTTTACGGGGCCGCGGGCTACCGCGGTTTCTTTCAGGCCCGGGAGCTTTCGGTGCCGGCCGGCCGACTGCGGGCGCTGGCGAAAGCAGGGAAGCCTGCGGGCCGGCTCCTTCTGGGGAGCGAGCGGCTGAATTCCTTCCGGAACCGGCTCCTCGCGCGCTGCGGGGGTTCCATGCTCTGGAGCGGCCGCATGTTCCACTTTGCCGTTTCCATGAGCAGGGTGTACGGCGACCGGCTCATCTGCGCGGAGGAGAACGGGCGGCCCGCCTACGCGCTGTGCCGGACGGAAGGGGACCTCTGCTCCGTCCTGGAGCTGATGAGCGGCGAGGCGGCGTTTCCCGCCCTCGCGGCCGCCATCCTGCGGGAAGCGCCGGCCTCCGGGTACCGTTTCCGGCTCCCGGTTGCGTTCGGGCCGTTCTCCGGCGAGGGGGAAACCGTCCGGTTCGGCATGGCGAAGCCGCTCGGCGGGACCCTGCCGGGGGACGTGGAACCGCACGGCCCGTATCTGGGGCTTGCCATGGATTAAAATGAAGATCCGGTACGATGTCGAAATAAAAAAACAGGAGGCTTTCCCATGATTTATCTTTTTCTGGAAAACGGATTTGAAGAGATCGAGGCGTTCGCCCCGGTTGATCTTCTTCGCCGGGCCGGCGCGGAGCTGGCCACCGTCGGCGAGGGCGGCCGCACCGTGACCGGTGCGCACGGCGTGAAGGTTACGGCGGACCTCGGGGAGAACGACATTTCCCTCAAAAATATGGACATGGTGATCCTTCCCGGCGGCCCCGGGACGGCGAACCATGAAAAGTCGCCGATGGTCCGCGCCAGCCTGGACTACTGCGCGCACAACGGCAAATATATCGCCGCCATCTGCGCGGCCCCGTCCGTGCTGGGCCATCAGGGCCTGCTCAAGGGGCACAGCGCCGTCTGCTTCCCGGGCTACGAGGATGAGCTCGGCGCCGACAAAGTCCTGCACGACCCGGTCTGCATCAGCGGGAAGATCATCACGGCCCGCGGCGCCGGTGTCGCGGTGGAGTTTGCCCTCACCCTTGTGAAAATTCTGTATGGCGCCCGGAAGGCGCAGGAGATCAGGAAAAGCATTCAATGTATCGAAAAGACATCCGGGAACTGAAAAAAGACCTGCGGGCGGAGAGCCGCCGGTTTCGCGAGGAACTGGACCCCGCGGCGAAGGCCGGGCTGGACGCGGGTGTCCGCAGGCGGCTCTTTGTCCTGAGGGAGTACGCCGGGGCGAAAATCATTTATACGTATGTGAGCAAACCGCTGGAAGTGGACACGGCCGGCATAATCCGGTCGGCGATCGCGGCGGGGAAACGGATTGCCGTTCCGCGCTGTCTGCCGGAAACGCTCGGCATGGAATTTTACGAGATCTCGTCCCTGGCGGATCTGGAGCCCGGATGCTACGGCGTCCCGGAGCCGGTTCCGGGGCGTTGCCGCCCCGCCCGGGAGACGGACGGCGCGGTGTGCCTTGTGCCCGGGCTGAGTTTTGACGCGCAGGGCTACCGGCTCGGGTACGGCAAGGGGTACTACGACCGTTTCCTCGCGGTTTTTCCGGGGGTTACCGTCGGCTTGTGCTATTCCGGCTGCACCCGGTGGAAACTGCCGCACGGGTATTACGACCGCCCCGTGGACATCCTGGTCACGGACCGGGCGGTCCGCAGGACCGCGGGCGGGGCCTCCGGCCGCTGAATCGAGGAGGGTTCTTATGAAAGACGAGCAGAATATGGACCGGGAGCACCAGAGGAAGGTGCAGAATTTTAAACTCCAGCTTCATGAGGACGACCTCGGGGATCCGAAGGATTATCCGGAGACCACCATCAGCAGCTACAGCGACCCGCGTCAGGCGCGGGAAAAGCGTTCGCCCCGCGCGCCTGACGCGGCAGCTGGCCGGGCGCGGCTCGCGCACGAGCTGCGCAGCGAGGAAAAAGGCAGGAAGAACCGGCGCTTTTTCCGCCTGATCTGGTTCTCTTTGGTCCTCATGGCATCCCTGCTGACGGCAAAATACGCGGTGACCGGCGTCAACGATATGCTTGCGGTGGGCCGGCAGCCGGTCAAGGTTACGGTGGAAGTGCCGAAGAACGCGACGCCGTCCCAGCTCGCGCGGATCCTTTATGACGGCGGCGCCATCCGGGACGTCCGCTTTTTTGAGCTTTACGGGGCGCTCACCCGGGCGCCTAAGCAATACGGCGGCGGAAGCTACCAGATCACGACGGGCATGGACTACGAGGCGCTCATCAATACCATCCGGTCGTCCAAAAACCGTGTGGATACGGTGAAGATCACGTTCGCCGAAGGCATGGACGCGCTCGAGATCGCCGCCAAGCTGGAGAAAAGCGGGGTGTGCTCCGCCAGGGACGCGCTCAAGGCATTCAACACCGCCGCGCTGGACAGCCGTTTCGACCTGCTCGGCGCCGTCAAAAATGCGCCGTCCCGTTACTATAAGCTGGAAGGGTATCTGTTCCCCGACACATACGAGTTTTATAAGAATGAGGAACCGGCGCAGATCGTGGAGAAGATGGTGAGCAACTGCAACCAGAAGCTCACCAAGCAGATCCGGGACCAGGCGAAGGCGAAGAACATGACCGTCGACCAGATGCTGACGCTGGCTTCCATGATCCAGGCGGAAGCGGCCGATAAGGACGACATGTACCGTGTGGCGTCGGTGTTCCACAACCGGCTGGAGAGCAAAGATCCGGCGCTGCTGCACCTGGATTCCGACCCGACGACGTATTACCCGTACCGCCGCAAGTCGCTTGTCCCGGAAAACATCCGCAATACCTATAAAAGCCGGTACGACACCTACACCGTCAAAGGGCTCCCCGCGGGGCCGGTCTGCAACCCGGGCATGGACGCGGTCAACGCGGCTCTGAACCCGGCGTCCACGGATTACTACTATTTCTGCCACGACAGTAAGGGGAAGGCCTATTACGCGAAGACTCTGGCCGCGCACGACGCCAACCTGAAAAAAGCGGGGCTGAAGTAATGCGGACGATGCGGTGGAGCCGCGAGTCCGGGCTGCCGGAGCTGCTTTCCCCCGCGGGGGACCGCGAGCGGCTCGAGGCCGCCGTTCGGTTCGGGGCCGACGCGGTCTACCTGGCGGGAAAGGAGTTCGGCATGCGCACCGCCTGCCCGAATTTCGGCATGGATGAGCTGGCTTCGGCGGCGGAGTATGCGCATGGGGCGGGTGTGCGCGTTTATCTGGCCTGCAACAGCGTGATGCGCAACGGGGACTATGACCGCCTGCCCGCCTTTCTGGCCGGGGCGAAGGACGCCGGCGTGGATGCGTTCATCCTGACCGACCTCGGCGCGCTGGACCTCGCGCGGAAATACGCGCCCGGCGTCGCCGTCCATATCTCCACGCAGGCGGGCGTCGCCGGCTGGGCGGCGGCAAACGCGTTTTATCGGCTCGGCGCGAAGCGCGTCGTCCTGGCCCGCGAGCTCACGCTGGAAGAGATCGCGGAGATCCGCGCGAAAACACCGGAGGACCTGGAGCTGGAAGCCTTTGTCCACGGGGCGATGTGCGTGTCGTTTTCCGGCCGCTGCCTGCTTTCCGAGTATCTCGCGGGGCGGGACGCGGACCGCGGGAACTGCGCGCAGCCGTGCCGGTGGAAATACGCGCTGGTGGAGGAAACCCGTCCGGGCCGGTACATGCCGGTTGCGGAGGACGGCGGAGGCTCCTATATTCTGAACTCCCGGGACCTGTGTATGGTGCGGCATATCCCCAAAATGGCGCGCGCCGGGGTCGGCAGCCTCAAGATCGAGGGGCGCGCAAAGTCCGCCTACTACACGGCGGTCGCCACGAACGCCTACCGCCGCGCGCTGGACGAGTTCGCGCGGGACCCGGACGCCCCGCTTTCCCCGTGGATTCCGGAGGAACTGGAAAAGATCAGCCACCGCGAGTACAGCACCGGTTTTTATCTGGGCGGAACGCCGGGGCAGGTTTCCGGGAACGGCGGCTATGTGCGCGGCTGGGAAGTGATCGCGGTCTGCGAGGGCATGCGCGGCGGGTACGCGGTGCTTTCCGAGCGGAACCGTTTTTTCCGCGGGGATACGGCCAGCGTTCTGGAACCGGGCGCCGCGCCGTATGAGCTGCGCCTCGCCGAGCTTTTCGACGATGAGGAAAATCCCCTGGACTGCGCCAACCGCACGATGATGACCGTGCTGGTGCGGACGGAACGCCCTTTGGCAAAAGGCGCCATTCTCCGGAAGCGGACCGGCGATGTTTAAAAAATCCCCCGTTGGGCAAAAATAGCCCCACGGGGGTCTTTTTATGGCAAAACGTACGGCAGTCCTGTTTTTTACCTTTACTCTGGCCATGTTTTTCTGCGCCCTGACCATTTTCCGGCTTTCCGGCGGTGTCCAGCTTGCGGAAGCCGCCGCGCAGCAGCAGACGTTCGACGTCACGGTCGCTTCCCTGCGCGGCACGGTCTACGACAGCAGCCTGAACGCCCTCACGGGGGACGGCGAAGCGGAGTACGCCGCGGCGGCGGTTCCGTCGATCGAGGCCGCGAACGCGCTGAGCCGGGTCCTCTCTCCGTCCGAAATGAAGCCGGTCTATACGCTGCTGACCGCGGGCAGGCCGTTTACCCTGAAGCTTCCCAAAAAAATTTCCGTGCCCGGCATCGACGTCTTTTCCCTGAAAAAGCGTTATGCCGACCGCCAGACCGCGGTGCATGTCCTCGGCTACCTTGACGGCTCCGGGAACGGCGCCGCCGGGGTTGAGAAGGCGTTCGACCGCCAGCTCTCCGGAAATCGGGGGAAGATCACGGTTTCCTATCCCGTGGACGCGATGAACCGCGTCCTTTCCCGGGAGCGGCGGACCGTGTCCGACGCCTCCGCCCTGCAGAACGGCGGCGTTGTCCTCACGCTCGACCGGTCCGTCCAGGCCCTCGCGGAGCAGTCCGCCGCGAAGTACCTCAAAAAAGGGGCGGTCGTCGTGCTGGAAGTCCCGTCCGGAAAGATCCGCGCCATGGTCAGCCTGCCGTCGTTCTCCCCGAACCGGGTGGCGTCGGTGCTGAATTCCGCGGATTCCCCCCTGCTCAACCGCGCCACGTCCGCCTACAGCGTCGGGTCCGTGTTCAAGCTGGCCGCCGCCGCGTCCGCCCTGGAGTACGGCATCTCCCCCGACGAGACCTACACCTGCACCGGCTCCATCGAGGTCGACGGTGCGGCTTTCCATTGCTTCAACGGCCAGAGCCATGGGACGGAGAACATGAAGCAGGCCATCGCGAATTCCTGCAACACCTATTTTGTCCATCTGATGCAGAAGGTCCCGCAGGCGGACTTTCTGCAGATGGCGCGGAAGCTGGGCTTCGGCCGTTCGTCTCCCATCGCGCCCGGCATGAGCCCCGACCCGGGCGTCCTGCCCGATCTGAACAGCCTGAAGGTTCCCCGCGCCCTGGCAAATTTTTCCTTCGGACAGGGCGATCTGACCGCTACGCCGCTCCAGGTCGCCGCCATGGTCAACGCGATCGCCTCGGACGGCAAGTTTACGCAGCCGTACCTGTACGAAGGGCTGGTGAACGACAAGAAGCAGTTCACCGAAAGGGCCGGGCCGCAGCAGGGGACGCGCGTGATGTCCGAAAAGACCGCGGGGCTTCTGCGGGATTTTATGAAGGCGTCCATCGACTCCGGCACCAGCCGCAAGGGCAAGCCGTCTCTCACCACGGCCGGGGCGAAAACCGCCACCGCCCAGACGGGCAAGTTCGTAAACGGCGTCGAAACGGTGGAGTCATGGTTCGCCGGCTTCTGTCCCTATGAAAACCCGCGCTATGCCGTCGTGGTCTTCGCGGAGGGCGGCGACGGGGGCGGAGCCACCTGCGGCCCGGTTTTCCGCGACCTTGCCGACGGGCTGTACCGCCTTTCCGCCGGGTCATGACCGGTGTCCCGGCCCGCCGCATCTGCGCGGAAAAGGGGGGCGTCGTCTTTTTCCGCGCGCCCGGAATACCCGTTGACTTTTGCGCCCTTCCGGTTTATACTGAAAAAGCATTCAAAAAATGAATCAAAAAGGCGACGAAGGGCAAAAAACACGGGGATTCCGGCAAAGAGAGGGAACCGGCGGTGGAAGGTTCTCACGGAAGCCGTGCGGAAGCCGGCCCCGAGCCCCGTGCCGGAGAGGCGCGGCGTTTCCCGCGTTAAGGGATTCGAGCGGCGCCGATCCTGGCGCAATTTGGGTGGTACCACGGATTTTTCCGTCCCATGGGGCGGGGAAGTCTTATTTTTTTGCACGGCGGTCAGGCTCTGCGGGGAACGCCGGAAGGCTGTCTTTTTCCATATTACCGGGGCCGAACGGGACAAATTGGGGAAAAATAATTTATTGTTTAAAAATTAGCTTCCACGGGCTAAATTTTCCCCCTGTTGGCGGGTATTATGGAAGGACTTTTCAGCGGGCAGACCATGGAACCGGAAATGCGTTCTTTTCCGGGGCGGGGCCGGGCCGATACGGACGGAAATGGAGAGAAAAAAGCGTATGAAATGGACGGGACTGAATGAACTTCGCGAAAAGTATCTGTCGTTTTTTGAGTCGAAGGGGCATCTGCGGCTGCCGAGCTTTTCCCTGATCCCGAAGGATGACAACAGTCTGCTGCTGATCAACTCCGGCATGGCGCCGATGAAAAAGTACTTTACCGGCGAGGTGACGCCTCCGCGCAGGCGCGTGACGACCTGTCAGAAATGCATCCGCACGGGCGACATCGAGAACGTCGGCATCACGGACCGCCACGGCACGTTCTTCGAGATGCTCGGCAACTTTTCGTTCGGCGATTATTTCAAGCACGAGGCCACGGCCTGGGCGTGGGAGTTCTGCACCAGGGCGCTGGAGCTCCCGGTCGAAAAGCTGTGGGTCACCATCTACCGGGACGACGACGAGGCGTTCGACATCTGGACGAAGGAGGTCGGCGTGGACCCGGCGCGCATCGTGCGCCTCGGCAAAGAGGATAATTTCTGGGAGCACGGCTCCGGCCCCTGCGGCCCTTGCTCCGAGATCTATTTCGACCGCGGGGAGAAATACGGCTGCGGCAAGCCGACCTGCGGCGTGG
>ENA-UOOI01002919-UOOI01002919.1-fermentation-metagenome-genome-assembly--contig:-NODE-2919-length-13773-cov-4.305147_pt1 | contig 13773 bp, 14 predicted proteins | sample MGYA00245779_ERZ724027 | MGnify/ENA primary metagenome ERZ724027 (study PRJEB28704, sample SAMN03018318) | fermentation metagenome | biome: anthropogenic terrestrial biome; feature: soil; material... | reverse complement strand
TTGAATCTGCCGAATGAGTGTTCAAAATAACATAAGTTCATATTACGAATCGAAGGAACTATTGTAATTTAATACTTTCATAATGCTCATTTATGAAATATGCGGCAATTTTACTCCTTGACATTTATTAGCTCTGTTTATATAATTATCTATGTGCCGTTTGAGGTGAGCGTATGAAAATCAATGTTTCAAAAATATTAAAAAATCAAGATTCAAGCATGGAATTTGACGGAGAAGTACGCTTGAAAGATTTTGTTTATATGGGCAGCAATATTCATATCGGTTTACCTGTTAAAGTAAAGGCATTGATTACTAATTTAGAAGATCATCTTTATATGAAAGGCAATTTAAAGGCCGAATTGATGCCGGAATGTTCAAGATGTCTTCAAACATTTAAATATAAAATGGATGTTGACTTCGAAGAAGAATTGTCTAATAAAGATGCGGAAGAAGACAGGGACGATGTATTGTACTTTGAAGGTGATTTCGTAGACCTTACTGAAATAATAGAAAATAATATATTGTTATCGTTGCCTATGAAATTTTTGTGTAGAAAAGACTGTAAAGGTTTGTGCCCCCATTGCGGTGCCAATTTGAACCTGGGGAAGTGCAAATGTACTAATAAGGAAATAGATCCCAGGCTTTCTGTTTTGGGGGATTTTTTCAAAAGTAATTAAGGAGGTGTCATTATGGGTAATCCAAAGAGAGGGTTTTCAAAAGCAAGGACTGCATCAAGAAGGGCAAATTGGAAATTGAGTTTGCCGAACATAATTGAGTGTCCTCAATGTCATGAGCCTATGCTTTTGCATAGAGTATGCAAAAACTGCGGTTATTATAGGGGTAAAGCTGTAATAGAAGTAGAAGAAAATAAATAATATTATTGAAATAATTTAGATGTACCCGCTAAAAGAAAGTCAGTTGACTTTCTTTTTTTGTATGGGTTATGATATTATATAAAGCAGCGACAAATATTCCAAAGTAAGTTCATATTACGGTTGAAGGTGGATAAATTGGGCCACAGGCAACAATAAAATGCCCCAAACAGGCAATTAGGAAAGGAGGGACAACAATGAATATAGTAATTGATGGAATGGGAGGAGATAATGCGCCTTCTGCTATCGTCGAAGGATGTATTGATGCCGTCAGGGAATATGGCGTCAATATCATACTCGTAGGAGATAAAAGTGCAATAGAAAATGAGCTGTCGAAATATGAATATGATATTTCAAAAATACAGATTGTACATACTACCGAAGTTATAACAAATGATGAGGATCCTGCAATGGCTCCAAGAAGGAAAAAAGATTCTTCCCTATCCGTTGGAATGAAATTGGTGAAAGAAGGCAAGGGCGATGCTTTCATTTCAGCAGGCAGTACAGGCGCAATATTGTCTGGCGCAATCATGTATATAAAAAGAATAAAAGGTGTGAAAAGACCTGCATTAGCGCCTATTTTCCCTGGTAAAAACGGTTCATATATGATTTTAGACATAGGTGCAAATGTAGATTGTAAACCGGAATATTTAATGCAGTTTGCGATTATGGGCGCTATTTATTTTGAAAAAGTTTTAAAATTCAAGAATCCTAAAGTCGGACTTATAAATAACGGCGTTGAGGAAGAAAAGGGAAATGAACTTACAAAAGCCGTATACCAGCTGCTTAAAAAATCCGATCTCAATTTTATAGGAAATGTTGAACCGAGGGATATACCGAATGGTGATGTACAGGTCTTGGTATGCGACGGTTTTGTAGGCAATGCGATTTTGAAATTTTTCGAGGGTACCGCTTTCTTTATATTTGACAGTTTAAAAACCGAATTGATGAGTAATACTGTATCCAAATTTGCAGCGCTATTGTTAAAACCATCTTTTAAGAGGCTGAAGAAAAGATTTGACTTTACTGAAAGGGGTGGTGCTGCATTTCTGGGAGTCGATGGTGCTGTAATCAAGGCACATGGAAGCTCTAATGCAAAGGCGATCAAAAATGCCATAGGACAGGCAAAACTGTTTGTGGAAAATGACGTTACAGCACAAATAAAAGCCAGTATAAAGACAGACGATGATACCGGGCTTGACACTCAGATTTGATATCCAAAAGATGGAAGACCAGTGTTAACGGTGCTGCGGCATGGTTTGTCATGAAAATATGGCTTATAACCTCCCTGCCAAAATAAAAAATGAATATATGGATAAAATACCTTTGAAAAGCATGGATGTATATATTCTTCAAATATAAAATATACACCCGAAAAGCATTGGGACATTGAAAGATATCGCAAATTGTGCTACCATTTTAAGCCGTAAAGACTTAAATTATAAACCGGGCAGGTAATAAATATTGACGGCAGCATAGTTATGTAATATTATCATTATATAAAATTTCTTCCGAAAGATAAAGATTATGAAGGGAGGTGAATTTTATGGTATTTGATAAAGTAAAGGAGATAATTGTTGAACAATTAGGGGTAGATCCTGAAGATGTTACGACGGAATCATCATTTGTAGATGATTTAGGAGCTGACTCCCTTGATATAGTTGAACTTATTATGGCTTTAGAAGAGGAATTTGATATTGAAATACCTGATGAAGAGGCAGAAAAGTTCCCGACTGTCGGTAAAGTGGTTGATTATATCAAAGAACATACGGACAATGAATAAAATAATAAAGTCCCGGATAAAGTTTATTCGGGACTTTATTATTTGAAAACCATAGCAGTTGAAGCTTGCGGTATATTTTGAAATAAAAGGAGGCTATTGCATGTGCATTTTAGAGATTTGACGGATAGTTACGTGATACCGGCAAATAATATTCGCCAAATAATCTGGATACACAAATCACATGTTTAAAATATTGAATCCTAGAAAGATTGAATTTGAAGAATTTGAAAAGAAAATAGGATATGTTTTCAATAAAAAATATATATTAAATAGGGCATTGACCCACAGTTCTTATGCAAATCAAGCAGGCCTCAGCTACATAGAGCATAATGAAAGGCTCGAGTTTTTGGGAGATTCTGTATTAAGCCTTATTACAAGCGAATTTATATTTAATAAATATAAAAGAAAACCCGAAGGTAAACTGTCAAAAATCAGAGCTTGTATAGTTTGCGAGACCTCGTTATATGAAAGCGCCCAGAAAATAAACATCGGCAGGTATTTGCTCATGAGCAAGGGAGAGGAATTAACAGGGGGAAGAGATAGGACATCGATTCTTGCTGATGCATTTGAAGCCTTAATTGCCGCCATTTATTTGGATGGCGGTATTGAAAGCGCACGAAAGTTTATTTTTTTGCATCATCTTGATAATATAAAAGATATACGCAAAAACAAGAGGATAAAAGATTACAAGACTATTCTTCAGGAATACGTTCAGAAAGAAACCGATTCGAAAATTAGATACGAGCTGATAGATGAAATGGGTCCCGACCATGATAAGACTTTTTATGTGCAGGTGAGCATAAACGGCAATATTTCAGGCAAGGGAAATGGGAAGAGCAAGAAAGAGGCAGAGCAGGAAGCCGCAAAGGATGCATTAAAGCGTGTTCCTGCCAAAAAATGATTACCCGAAAGACAACTTTTAACCGGGTAAAAACAATGCTCAAATAATTCGGGTTAATCCTTATAGCTGCCATGTGGCAGGTTTTTAATCATGTTATTATTTTTTCCTGGAGAATTCCAGAATATCGCCGGGTTGGCAATCAAGTACATCGCATATTTTATCCAGCGTAGAAAAGCGAATGGCTTTTGCCTTCCCGTTTTTTAAAATAGACAAATTTGACATCGTAATTCCAACCTTTTCAACTATAATTGCCATATTCACCACCTCATATCGTCAGATCGTTTTCTTGCTTTAAGGCGCTTGCCTTTTCAACAAGATGTGAAAGTGCAGCGGACGTGACAGAAATCGAAATACTGATAAAGATGATAAGAACCGCAATCAGTAAAATACCGGGATGGAGCATATTCAAAGCCATAAGTGCTATTATAGCCGCCAGGTAAAATATACATTCGCATAATGCTAATTTGCTGATGGACTTAAGCCTTTTAGCATTTTGATCGCAGAAGGAATTATCGTTTGAAATATCACATGATATAAGCCATGATTCCCAAAGCGCCATATATAAAGGAACAGCGGTAATCCAGATAAAAATTAAAGAAGGCCAGAACATAAATTTAAGTTCCGGGTTTGCTGATGCCGCATCGCTGCCTAACAAAGGCGCAATCAGCCCACATAAGAACAAACCGATAAAAGCAGAGATAATTATGATGCATTTAAGCCACTTTGCCAATTCCGATTGTTTCATATTATCTATCATCTCCCTACGGGAAATATTATATGCCGATTACTAATAAAACTCAATATAAATTTATTGAATATCAATAAATTTATATTGAGTTTAGAAGAGTATTCTTTAAATATAAAATATTCGCAAATTTATTTCTATAATACTTGACAAAGCATTATCAGTATGCTAGTATACAAGATAGACATTAAATTGATAGATGTTAAATTATTTTATTTCAAAGGAAAAATTACAAATGAATGTAGAATTATTAGAAAAAAATTCATCAGAATCCATAGGAGATTATACCTACAGAACTGTAAGAAAAAACATTATTGACCTTAATCTTAAACCCGGAGAAGCCATTACTGAAAATGAAATTGCAAATATACTCAATATAAGCAGAACTCCAATCAGAGAAACTTTTGCGAAACTTGTCAGAGAAGAATTAGTGGAAATATATCCCCAAAAGGGAACATTTGTGTCGCTTATAGATTTAGAACGTGTTGAGGAAGCAAAATTCATGAGATTAAATTTGGAAAGAGCCGCTATGAAATTAGCATGTAAAGATTTTCCCGACGATGTATTATTTGATCTAGAATCAAATTTTAACCAGCAGGAATTCTGCTTGAGCAAAAAAAATTATATACTGATATTTGATTTGGATAATGAAATGCACAGGCTTATTTTCAAAGGCTGCAGCAAAGAAAGGGTTTGGTCCTCGATACATTATTTAAATGGAGATTTCGATCGATTGAGAGTGCTCAGGCTTTCATCCAACCTTGACTGGAATAAAATCATCAGCCATCACAGGAATATAATAAAGGCAATAAAAGAAAAGAATTGCGAGCTGGGTATAAAAACAATGGAAGAACATTTAACATTGGTTGATTCAGATAAAAAAGAACTAAAAGGTAAATATCCTGAATATTTTAGATAATATTCAGGTAAAAAGGTTGCCGCGAAATTCAAAAAAGCTATTTTTTTAATATATAATGTATGCAAGTATAATTAGGATACTTGTATGACAATGCTAATAAATTTATTATTTTAATAATAATTCAAGAAATAAACTTCAGCCCAAGTATTACCATTAAAAAACGTGTCTATTAGTAATTGATCAATATAATATATGTATAATCTTGATGCAAATTAATAAGCATATAACAATTTGTACAATATACTTATAATGTAATACCAGTCGTTACTGGTAAACAAACTTTATTACATCTTTTAACTAATATTTCCTGAGCAGTTTAGAAAGGTAATTAAAATTTGTAAAATGGAGGCTGCAGCTTATGAAAGCAATGAATATTAGTATAATTTTGGATAAAAAGAAAAACATAGGGAAGCCGTTGGGCAAAAAGAAGGGATTGTTTTACTATATTAAGCGTGATATTGTACTCTACCTCATGTTAGTTATCCCCGTTGCATATATACTGATATTTAAGTATGGCTCTATGTATGGCATACAGATTGCTTTTAAGGATTATAACTTTTTTCAGGGTATGAACAAGAGCCCATGGAATAATTTTGCAACATTCAAACAGATTTTTTCATCGCCACAATTCTTTCAGGTTGTTCGAAATACTTTAATGCTTAATGGTTTAGATTTGATTGTGGGTTTTCCAGCGCCAATAATTTTGGCAATTCTAATAAATGAATTGGCATGGAAGAAATATAAAAAGATTAGCCAGACAATATTATATCTACCTCATTTTCTTTCTTGGGTTATCATCGGCGGAATTGTTGCACAGTTACTTTCTCCCACAGGGATGTTAAATTCATTAATCAGCCGCATAGGTGGACAACCAATGCCATTTCTTACGAACAAATATGTTTGGGTTATATGCTATTCTGTTATAGGCGTATGGCAGAACGCAGGATGGGGAACAATTTTGTATCTTGCTGCTATGACAGGAATTGATAAACAGTTGTACGAGGCTGCCGATGTGGATGGTGCAGGAAGGTTAGGAAAGATTTGGTACGTTACACTGCCAGGTATAAGGTCGACTATTGCGATACTTTTGATATTGCAGCTCGGTAATATTATGGCTATCAATTTTGACCGTCCATTTAATATTCAAAACAACCTTGTTATGGATTTTGGTGATGTTATCAGCACTTATGTTTATCGTATAGGTATTCAATCTGCAAACTTTTCAGTTGGTGCAGCTGTAGGCTTGTTCCAGTCCGTTATTTGCTTGGTATTTCTGCTAATCTCGAATTATATAACTCACAAATTAGGCGAACAGGGAATATGGTAAGGGGGTATTGACAATGTCACCGAAAATACAAAATAAAATTTTTGATTACGTAGTAGCACTTATTGTTTTAATTGCAGTTTTTGTATGTTTGGTTCCTTTTCTCTATATTTTTTCGGAATCACTTAGTTCTAACAGGGCGATTATATCCCAAGCAGTTACAGTTTACCCTATAGACTTTAATATTGAAGCTTACAAAGTTGTATTTGGTGATGCTGGCATGTTGTACTCATTGTTTTACACGGCGGTCCTGACACTTGCATTTGTACTTGTTAGCATGACGGTCACCATATTGGCGTCGTATCCACTCACTAAAAAGAGGCTCAAGGGCAGAAATGCTATATTGTTATTAATGCTGGTTACCATGTATTTTACAGGTGGTTTGATTCCGGATTATATGCTTGTAAAGAATCTAGGCCTCTTGAACACTCCATTTGCACTGGTTCTTCCAGGTATGATGAGCGTATATTATATGATTATAATGAAATCTTTCTTTCAAAACTTACCAGAAAGTTTGGAGGAAGCTGCATATCTGGATGGATGTAACGACTTGCAGATTCTTTTTAAGATTGTGTTGCCTCTTTCCAAGCCGGCACTTGCCACAATTAGTTTATTATATGCAGTATTTAGGTGGAACTATTTCCAAGATGCCCTTTTCTACATTACGAAGCAGAATCTATATACAATACAGCTTAAACTGTATAATGTTATCAATATTACCCAGCAGTTGCCTGGTGAGAATGCTAACGTGAATCTACCTTCCGAGGCATTAAAAGCGGCAAGTATTGTATTTGGTACAGTCCCGATTCTTCTAGTGTATCCGTGGCTCCAGAAATATTTTGTATCCGGTATTATGATTGGCGCTGTTAAAGGTTGATATAGGTTTATGAAATGGATTATTTTAATCCAATTCACAAATTTATATAAATAAATCTATTTAGATTATAAAAGGAGTGGTTTCTTTGAAGGTAAAGGCGCTAAGATCTATCTGTGTTTTTTTGGCTGTACTGATAATTGTTCTTAGTTTGTCAGGTTGCCAGAATAAAGGATCAAACAGTACGACGGGTACTACAAAAGCCCATCGAACATTGTCTGTTGAAGTTTTCGACAGAGGTAAACCCGGCCAGCCGGATTTGAACAACAACTTTTGGACAAAATATATCAATGATAATTTCGGCAAGCAATTTAATGCAACAGTAAATTTTGTTGCAGTTCCTAGAGCTCAGGAAATAGATAAGCTGAATGTATTGATGGCAGCCAATCAGGCTCCAGATATTGCATTCACTTATAACCAAGGTATTGTTTATAATTATGTACAGCAGGGTGGTCTTGCGGAACTTGACTCAGATCTCAAGCAGTATGGCTCTACCCTTACAAAGTATCTTGGCGATGATGTATTAAAGTATGGTAAGTTTAACGGTAAGCAGTATGCGGTGCCAGGCAAGAGAACTGTACTTGCGACTAATAATACATTTATCCGCAAAGACTGGCTCGACAAATTGGGACTCCCTCTTCCAACGACAGCTGATGAGTTCTATAATGATATGGTTGCATTCAAAGAGAAGAACCCTGGAAATGTAACCGGTATAATTCCTTATGGATATGCACTTAATGCTACATGGCCCGGAATAGGTACTATCTTTGAAGCTTTTAAACCATCGAACCTGACTGAAGAACAGTATGCCACATTGCAGCAAAGTAACAACTGGAATTTACCCAAATATGAACAAGCTGTTCAATACGTAAACAAGATGTATAATGCAGGCTTGATCAGCCCTAACTTTGCAACTGACAAGGATGGGAAAATGTTGGATGCAGATATTTCCAATGGAAAAGTTGGAGCATTTATCACTAATTGGGATGGTCCATACAGGACAGCACCTGGTGACTATGCCAATCTTAAGAAGAATGTTCCTGGTGCTGAAATTGTACCTTGTGATCCATGGGCTAATGATGCAGTCAAGCATCCTAAACAAGGGTACAGCCCAAATGGTATGTTTATAATCATACCGAAAACGAGTAAGAATACTGATCTTGCGATACAGTACCTCAACTGGATGTCTGACAGTAAAAATACACTCTTTCTCCAGAATGGACAAGAAGGCGTAGACTATAACATGGTCGATGGTATTCCAAAGCAAACAGGAACAACCAATTCAGGTGACAAGATGATGACTGTTGCAAATAACCTTGACTATGATTTGCTTTCAAATGGTATCGAACTTGGAGATCAGCAGAAGAATAGTATAGCTATTTCTGCAGGATATCCTGGTTATGAAACAGATGTAGAGAATGCACTGAAAATTAGTTTAACAGATTATTATGAGCCATACTATTATTCAATACCAAATTCTGCAGATGCAAAATACAACGCGGCGCTTACTAGTTTATCAACCCAAATGCTTGCAAAGTTGATTACAGCTAAACCATCTGATGTAGACAGCTTGTATAAAAAATTGGTTTCACAGTATATGACACAGGGTGGACAGGCGGTTTATGATGAGTATGTAAAAAATTATAAGACTCAGAATAATAAATAATTAATTAACTGATAGTATAGAAATTGCCTTATTATACTGACGGCTTGTTGAACCGATATGAATTAATTGTGATTAATCTTTGCAAAAATGCAAGAGGGGCATGCCTGTCATGGGCATGTCCCTCTTGTGCTTATTTAGTATCAGTTTAAGTATAGTTCAGTAATTTTTCCTATTAAACCGTACTCTTTGTCAGGTTCCCTTTATTTAACTAACGATTATTTTTTTTGATTTTTAAACGACTGTTAATTTTGCAGCAAATTTATTTTTTATATTGGATGGAATAATATTCTTCAAATAATCTTAATGCACTCTGCAACTTTTTTCATATCACTTGACAAGATATTACAAGTATGCTAGTATACAAGATAGATGATAGATTATATTACTCTCCGGTATTTATGAAAGGAAGAAGTGTTTCATGCTAAGCTTAAATAGAAAAGAATTAAAAAATGCGAATTCGTGGAGGCAGGCAGGTATAGAATTGCCTGAATTCGATTATGGGAAGATGGCGGACAAAACATTTAAAAATCCTGCGTGGGTGCATTTTGGCGCAGGCAACATATTCAGAGGCTTTCCTGCCATGCTGCAGCAGATGCTCCTCGATTCGGGCAAAACAGATACCGGCGTTGTCGCTGCGGAAGCGTACGATTATGAGATTATAGACAGGATATACAGGCCTTATGATAACTTAAGCCTTCTGGTAACTATGAATCCTGACGGAACGCTGGATAAAAATGTTGTAGGAAGCATAAATGAAAGCCTTGTATGCGATACATCAAGGGAAAGCGATTGGAAGCGATTGATGGATATATTTACAAATCCTTCACTGCAGATGGTAAGTTTCACGATAACGGAAAAGGGATACAATCTGAAAAAAATTTCCGGAGATTATTCTGACGATGTAATGGAAGATACGTCAAAGGGGCCAAACCATCCTAAAAGTGTAATGGCAAAGGTTGCATCCCTTGCTTATGCCAGGTTTAAGAAGGGAAGGCTTCCAATTGCTTTTGTAAGTATGGACAATTTCTCTCATAATGGGGAAAAGCTATACAGTTCCATAAATACAATTGCAAAGATGTGGGTTGAAAACGGATTGGTAGAGGGTGGATTCCTTGATTACATAAATAATCCCGATAAAGTATCTTTTCCATGGAGCATGATAGATAAAATAACTCCAAGACCCTCTGCGGACGTTAAAAGGAAACTGAACATGGATGGCTTTGGAAGCACCGATATTATATGCACATCAAAAAATACGTATATAGCTCCATTTGTAAATACGGAAAAACCGCAGTACCTGGTGATAGAGGACAAGTTCCCCAACGGCCGCATGCCGCTGGAAATGGCAGGAGTATATTTTACCGACAGGGAAACGGTAGAAAAGGTTGAAATGATGAAGGTTTGTACATGCCTAAACCCTCTCCATACGGCTCTTGCGATTTTTGGATGCCTGCTCGGCTATAAATCCATAGCTGATGAAATGAAGGATGATTGCTTGAAAAAGCTTGTTAAAAAAATAGGTTATGAAGAGGGAATGCCTGTTGTTGTAAATCCGGGGATACTGAATCCTAGAGATTTTATAAAGGAAGTGATTGAAGTCAGGCTGCCAAACCCTTATATACCTGATACACCTCAAAGAATCGCATCCGACACGTCGCAGAAGATCGGCATAAGGTTTGGAGAAACAATAAAGGCATATTGCGAAAGGTCTGATTTAGATGCAGGAAGACTTCAATATATCCCCCTTACTATAGCAGGGTGGTGCAGGTATCTTATGGGTATAGACGACAATGGAAATAAAATGGCATTAAGCCCGGATCCTCTTTTATCTACATTAAAGAAGTTATTTTACAGGATAAAAATAGGTGATGTAGTTTTAAAAGGCAGCTTAAGACCGTTGCTATCAAACAAATCGATATTTGGAATAAATCTCTATGATGCCGGATTGGGTGAAAAGGTGGAGGGATACTTTAAAGAGTTAGTTTCAGGAAAAGGGGCCGTAAGATTTACATTGCAGAAATATTTAAATTAAAAGCAAATATATTAAAGAGAGATGATTAGCTTGAAGATGACATTTAGGTGGTTTGGTGAAAAAGATGACAGTGTTTCTCTGGAGCAAATAAGGCAGATACCTGGAGTTACCGGAGTCGTAGGTGCATTATATGACGTTCCGATTGGGGATGTTTGGCCCCTTGAAAAAATACTGAAGTTAAAAAAGACCGTTGAATCATCCGGCCTCAAGTTGGAAGTAATAGAGAGTGTCAATGTACATGAGGATATAAAACTTGGTCTTCCATCCCGGGATAGATACATTGAGAACTATAAGGAGAGCATTAAAAATCTTGGCAAAGCCGGCATCAAAGTATTATGTTATAACTTCATGCCTGTTTTTGACTGGCTCAGGACGGATTTGGCGGAAAAGCTTCCTGACGGTTCCAGAGTACTTTCTTATGATGACAAAAAGGTAAAAAATACAGATCCAGTCAAACTTATCGAAGATATGGAGAAAGGTTCAAATGGGTTTGTGCTCCCCGGCTGGGAGCCGTACAGATTAAAGGAACTTAAAAAGGTGCTTGAACTATACAAGAATGTCGATGAAGAGAAATTATTTATGAATTTAAAATATTTTCTTGAAAGGATTATACCGGTATGTGAAGAATATGATGTGAAGATGGCTGTTCATCCGGATGATCCGGCATGGTCCGTTTTCGATCTGCCGAGGATTGTTACGAATAAAAGGAATATCGAAAGGCTCCTGAAACTTGTGGATAGCCCGTATAATGGTTTGACACTTTGCAGTGGTTCCTTAGGATGCAATCCGGAAAATAACATACCGGAGCTTATAAGGTATTTTGGTAGTATGGGCAGGATATATTTTGCGCATGTCAGAAATATAAAATTCATTGCAAAAAGGATTTTCAGGGAATCATCCCATCTTTCAAGTGATGGATCCTTTGACATGTTTGAAATAATGAAAGCATATTATGACATAGGATTTGATGGTTATATGCGTCCTGATCATGGCAGGATGATATGGAATGAAAAGGCGAGGCCGGGATATGGATTGTATGACAGGGCACTTGGAGCAACTTACTTGAACGGTCTGTGGGAAGCCATCAATAAAATGAGCAAATGCTGAAGCTAGCAGATATTTATATTTTATTAGTTTGCCTGTATGGAGGGTGATTTACAAATGGTAAATGTAGCTATAGTCGGAACAGGAAATATATCTCAAGCACATATAAAGTCGTATTTGCAGTTTAAAGACAGATGCAAGATTGTCGCTTTGGTAGATATTTATCCTGAAAAGGCGGAAGAGAAGAAAAAGAGATTCGGCCTTGTGGATGCAGATGTTTACGACGACCACAAAAAAATACTGGGAAGAGGCGATATCGATCTGGTGGACATATGCACTCCGCCATATGTACATGCTGAAATCGCAATAAACAGCTTAAATGCAGGGAAGAATGTGCTATGCGAAAAACCCATGGGAGCATCTCTTGGAGAATGCGATGCTATGATTGAAGCCTCCAAAAGAAATAACAAGCTCTTATCCATAATAGCCCAAAACCGTTATAGGACAGCTTTTATGAAATTAAAAAAAGTACTTGATTCGGGCATTGCCGGAGATGTCGTACATGTTCAGGTAGATTCACTATGGTGGAGGGGCCATAACTATTATGATCTATGGTGGAGAGGCACATGGGAAAAGGAAGGCGGAGGATGTACATTAAACCATGCTGTACACCATATAGACATGGTAGCATGGATGATGGGAATGCCTGAAGAGGTACAGGCTGTTATGAGCAACACATCCCATGACAATGCGGAAGTTGAAGATATATCGATTGCCATATTGAAATATAAAAGTGGGGCGCTGGGGCAGATAACAAGTTCTGTTGTACATCATGGGGAAGAACAGCAAGTCATATTTCAGTGCAAAAATGCAAGAATATCGGCTCCATGGAAAGTGTATGCTTCAACACAAAAATCAAATGGTTTCCCTGAAAGGAACGAAAAGCTTGAAAGGGAAATACAAGAATTATATGATAGCCTTCCGGAGGCAAAATATATCGGGCATGCAGCTCAGATAGATGATGTGCTGAACTATTTTGAAACCGGTAAAAAAGTTTTGGTATCTGCACAGGATGGCAAGAATGCCTTGGAGCTTATAACGGCCATATATAAATCCGCATCCGAAAGAAAACCTGTGAAACTTCCGCTGTTAAAGGACGATCCATTCTATACGGTTGGAGGAATACAGGCCAATGTACCACATTTCTATGAGAAGTCAAAAAGCATTAAAAATTTTGATAATGAAAATATAACATTGGGAAGAGAGGTATGATTTATGTCTAAAGAGAGCGGAATGAACTATGCACCAAAGGGAAAACCAAACAAAGTATGCAAGGAAGGGGAATTCGTTTTTGCTGCCATAGGATTGGACCACGGCCATATTTATGGCATGAGCAACGGCCTTGTGGAAGCAGGAGCCCAGTTAAAATGGGTTTATGACAAGGATCCTGCAAAAGTTGAAGCTTTTTGCAAAACTTATCCTGGAGTTAAAGCCGCCTGCTGTGAAGAGCAGATACTGGACGACAGATCCGTAAACTTGGTTGCAAGCGCTGCAATACCTTCAGACCGATGTGATGTAGGCCTTAGGGCAATGGATGCGGGAAAGGATTACTT
>ENA-UOOI01002918-UOOI01002918.1-fermentation-metagenome-genome-assembly--contig:-NODE-2918-length-13777-cov-3.964437_pt1 | contig 13777 bp, 12 predicted proteins | sample MGYA00245779_ERZ724027 | MGnify/ENA primary metagenome ERZ724027 (study PRJEB28704, sample SAMN03018318) | fermentation metagenome | biome: anthropogenic terrestrial biome; feature: soil; material... | reverse complement strand
CGGGGCGTTGAATTCGATAGTTTGTCCGGTTGCCGTCTTTTTCCCTGTTGATCTCCAGCCATTGTCCGCCCAACAAAACAACTCATACCCGTATCCTTCATAAATACCGATATTTGCAAGCCGTGGGGAATAATGGATGGCTGCTATTTTCCTATCTTCCCCGAAGTCTAAGCCTGTCCATGATTCTTCCGGGCCGGCAGCATCGTAAAATGTAGTAATATCCCCGTCAAACGCTTTGTCTCCGGTATCCCCCAAATCTTTGTGTGATCCCCGAGATCCGACATGCATACCTTCGAGTTTGTTACCCGAAAGATCATACAGGACGATCTCGGAAACATTGCAATATGAATTTTCCGGCGCTTTGTACCGGACATAACGGCAAGTTTCCGGACGCTTAGATTTTACCTTATTATAAAGTCCGGGTATTTTAGTTATCTTATGTATCATCCGTGTTTCGGAGAAATCAGGTGTTTGCGAACTTTCAAAAACCGCATTCATCATGCGCCCGCTGAGTAAAAGATCGTTTTCCGGAGTTATTGAACCGAATGACATCAGGCTGTCGGGGGAATCGGGTGTCAAAACATGTGTCTTTCCATCGGTGTCAATGTAGAACGGATTACCGGCCGGAGTCTGATTCCCATTTGTGTAGTAAATCGGGAGATAAAGGATATCTTTCCCGATATGCTGGAAACGGATACTGTCGGAATCAACTTCACCATGCCCTGTCAAACGCCATTCAAAATCGTAGAACAGGGCAAGGAAGACACGCCCCGTCCGGATTTCGGAGTGGTGTTTTATCGGGATGGCAGCGCTTGTCATGTTATTATGTTCCGAAGAAATATCATATAAATTGTCCTGAAACAATGGCGGGGTATGTATTTCATCCGTCTCAACAACCCTGTGGTTCCTGAAGGTTTTCCTGTAAGCCTTTGCTTTCTGGAATGTGTTGCCCTGATGAGAGCCGTAAGGATTGGTCTCGGTACCCATAAAGGATATGTGCTGACCGGCACTGTCGCAGACACTGTTCCAGCTATGTCCGGTAGGGTGGCTTTTCCACTGCGGGGTAAAATCAATGGTTACGGGAATCCCTAACCCCCTCATCACAAAAGCGGCCAATGCCGCCTGGCTGTCGCACATCCCCCTGGTTGTTGCCATCAATTGGGTGAAACTCATGTTTGAGAAGTCCTTGTCCAGACGGAAGCGTGGTAAGAGGTCATTTACTTTGCGGCAGGCTTCTACAGCCGTAATTGTTGAATCTTCCTTTAGCGATTGATTGATATCGGCAAAGCTTGCGAGGACTTTTTCACGCCAATTTTCGAGCGGCTCGGTTCCGATCCTGTACGGAAGGATCTCCTCGCAAAAGGTATCGAATGAAATATATTTCCCCCACGGCTTATCGTTCCAAACCTGAAAGGCCAGATCGATATTGGAGATCAGGTAATCTGCCGTGATATGGTTGACATCGTCCCTTCTGACCGGATTGCCCATTTTATAGGTATCCAACACTTTTGATTTGTCCGAGGAACTGCTCCACCGCAGGTTTACGGTCGCCACATCTTCCCAGGGGGCCTCATAATATTCGGAATATTTCCCCGGCATGTTCAGGATAAGAAATCCGGCTGCTTTTAGTTTCAGGCTATCCGCAGGATTGGCCTTGTAATGAGCAATCACCTGTTCCAATTCGTTCCGATTTGAACCGGCAAGTATCAACACCTCTTCCAACGGGCTGTTTTTTTTATGGGAACAGCCGGGAAAAAGAAGAAAGAAACAGAAAAAAAGGATTCCGTATAGATGTTTCATTGTTATCGCCTCATTAAATATGGATAATTTGAAAAGATTTACCGGACAATAATACAACTCATCCGATAAATCTCCTGAATTGTTCTTTAAAATTCATATTATGTTAGCTGTTTTTTCTTTTAAATCTTCAAAAGATAAGAGAACTTCCCTTATATTTTTTCCTACAAATACCCTTTTTATTATTCTATTGTTATCTATAATGACATTTAGAGGGAGAATATGTATCTTGAGAATGTCAAAATATTCCTGACAATCAGGAACAATAATTAAATTTTTCCATTCAAAACCTCTTTCTTGAAAGAAATTATTTACATCTTGTAGAGGAGTAGAAGTTAATGCCATGAAATTCACTTCCGGATATTCATTGGCTAAAATATTAAATACAATTAGTTCTTCAATACATGGCTTACAAGTTATATCCCAAAAAGTAAGTAATGTAAGTCCTGTTTTCTTTCCTATATTTATTTTATTTTGATTTATATCTACTAGTTCCAGCGGAGGAAACTCTTTATCCAACTGCAATTCCGGGTATCTTTCCTCCGAATATCTTTTCTTTAATTGAATCTCTATCCCACCGGGTATCTTCTTCAATGATACATCGTATTTTCCCGTACTCAAAGAGTCTTGATGTAAATTTTTATCTAAATGATTCCCTGATGAATCAAGGTAAATCATCGTATCAGCTATAATAGAAACACTGCCATCTGCATTCTTTATCATTTCTTGCGAAAACAGAAAAACAGGACAAATGAAGAGCAAAAAAATGAATTCTAATTTCATTACTATGTTGCTTGATTATATTTCCTAAAATAAAAAACGTAATTATTAAGTGTTTCCACTTGAAGAATAAAAATGTCGTATCTGTTCAGAGACATTTATGTTATTCTTTTTGACATTTGATATGAAACTTGATACTTTCTGTTTAACTTTGACCGACCTGACGTCTCTCTCAGCAAAACTGTTGTTAAAAGACACCTCTCTGTTTAATGCAAAAGCTAATACTGCTGCTCTTTATCCATAAACCTTTCCACAAGATTTCTTCTCTCTATGCGTTTAGGTCTGTCTTCTTCTTCCGGGTATATACTCGGGGAGAGTTCTGATTGAATTGCAATATTCCAGATATAATCATATTGGTTATGAATACTTTTTCGTCGTTTGACAAATAAATACACTCCTCTTTATATATCCAAATTTCTAACAAAAAACATAGAAAGACCAATACAAATATCGAAAGAGTGCTATTTAGATAATCTACAAAAGATTTATAAAAAATCTAAATAGCAACTCTACTATTATTTATTTATGAAATAGTAATTTCCATTTTACATTCACTACAACTACATGTTATAGTATGTTCTCCAGTATTCGGATCATAACTTCCTTGAAGAATACAGCTAGAGCAATTACCATGTGGTTTGCACACAAATTTAGTTGATCCGCCACCCCCATCCTCTGATCCTGATTTTAACCTACAATTTGAAGATTTCAAGATTACATTATCTTGTGAATAGTTTATCTTTACATTTTTCGACATCACATAAGATCCATTTAAACCATCCTCCGTTTTGTACTCAATAAAAACAATATAACCTTTTTCACTTGGCAAATAATCTAATTTTGTTATTTCAAAAGCCTTATCAATTCCATAAGCTTCAGCCACAATTAGTGCAGTTTCATTTTTTAGATCAGCAATATTGTCTGCTATTTTCTCACCACTTGGAGAGATAAGATTCAAATAATGTTCTTTTTCTGTAACTCCTATTTCTATCTCTTCATTACTACAGCTATAGAAACAAAATAGAGAATAAAATCCTAAAAAGAAAATTATTATATTAATATATCCAGAAACATTTTTCATAACATATTTTTTAATTAAAATTCGACTGTCATTTCGCAACTATCACAATCTCCACAACTATATGTTGTTATACCGTCTTTATAAATCGCAGTAACTTTACAATCACAGCTTCCTAGTTTTTTACAGGATACAGTGATAGTTCCGCCACCTCCACTTTCGTCACCACTCTTTAGTCGTGTGGATGTATTTCTAGTTTTTACAACTAAATCTTTAGAAATGCCAAACGAAGGATTATTTGTTTTTACTATATTACCTTCATACCCATCTTCAGTTATATAACTTATAATAGCAGAAAATCCTGTTTCTAATGGTAGATACTTTATATCGGTAATAGTAAAAACTTTATTGGCTTCAAACCCTTCAGCGATTGGTATGGCTAATTCACACTTTAGCGATGAAATATCCGAAGCAATCATTTCTCCACTCGGAGATTTTAGATTTAAAGAATATTCATTTGCGCTCACTTCATTTATGTATACTTCCTCATTATCACATGATTGTATAAAAATGCCAACAAAGAATATACATACTACAATAAAAGATTTTAAATTATTTTTCACAAAAAGGCCCATATTGATTTATTTTTATATTATATATTAAACTATATCTATAAGCACATCATATCAAATAGTTTACATTAGTCAAGATAGTAAGATGTTTATTTTAAGCACATATGAATCAATAAATAATATAAACTAATTCTTCACATTTATAAAGAATGATAGAGAACTAATCTCAATTTCTGTATGTATCATTTCAACAGATTATGAAAAATAAAAAGTTTCGCTTTACATTTTGACCTCCTTCTTTTTTAGTTTTTATTCGACTAATGCCTTTATTTTAATCGATTCTAATCTATTATTTGCATTAGAAACGAAAAATATTTCTCTTTCTAATTCTCCTATTTTATCTGGAGTGAATTCTAAACTAATAATCATCGAATCTCCAGGGTTTATAAAATATGTCATACTGGGATCTTTTAATTTTACACAGCTACAACCAATATCTATATTTTCAATTTTCAACATGGAGTTTCCTTCGTTTGTTAATTTTATTTTAAAGTGTTTTGATTGATTTATGATGCAATGATTAAAATATATATTCTTTTCATCTATTGACAGTATTGCTCCATTGTCAGGATCATAAGTAGGATCAATAATATGCTTAACCTGATCATATAGGTCTGAATATATTTTCAAATATGGAATATCATCAAATGTCAGTAGTTGTTTTGCTCTATATATAGCTTCTTCTTTCTTACCATGCTTTTGGGAGTTTAAGCATTTTAAGTATAGATTATAAGGATATTGAACCACATCTAAAGTTTTATCTATTTCTGTCCCAATATCTTGACCTTGATCTATCTCTATTTTACAATTTAGTATTTTGCTTAAAATATCCATTTTGTTAATATTATCAGCAATGTTAAATAATGGACTATAACCAAATTCATTACAAGATAAATCATCTTCTAAAGATTTATTAATACAGTTGAAAGAGTATGACGATGCCCCTGTTATTGTAGCAAGTAATATTCCAGAAGACGAGAATACACATGTGACAACATGATTTTCTACGCCTAACCATTGAGTATACCATTTATTTTCAGGCAAAGCAACATTAATAATGTTAAAGATTAAATCTGATAATCTTGTTAATGTCCCTTCTTCAAGCTTTTCCAAATAAGAAGAACTTATTGAGGAGCTATCATTAAACAAAACAATACAAAATGATTTTTTTCTATCATGCGCTAATCTAATAATATTTTCAATATCTTCATTGTAATGTATCTCTGCATTCTTATTATTGCAAGATGCGATGGCAAAAAATATTACACTAATAAAGAATACTTTTATAAAATTCAAATAATACATATCTATCATTTTTTATTATAGCAATAAATCGGTGAATTTTCTCTTAACCACTAGATTTTCAATCCAGAGTGGTTAAGTTGTGGCGAATCATCCAAACTATCAAGTTCATTCAATAAGCTTCTCATTTTACTTTTAATACTGTTTATGACCGGGGAAGGAACCTTTACATTTTTGTCCAATATCTTTTGAGCCAATACCCGTGCTTCTTCTTTTCGCCCGGTTTCCAGATAAAGTTCAGTCAACTGGTATAACGGCATAAATTTCACAGGACACATTGCCGCTGCTTTTTTGAGATGTTTTTCGCTATCGCTGTATTGCTGTAGTTGCAGACAGTTATCCGCCATCAGCATCTGCAGGTCATAATCGGCCCAAAGGCTGTCACATTCACGCGCGATTTGCAGGCTTCCTTTGTAACGTTCCACTACATTCAACTCCGCAGCATAATTGTAGAGGAACAGGTCTTTGTAGCGTAAGTGCATATAAAGCGATTTATACAGGGGTAACATCTGGCGTGTTTCACCCCTTAACGACTTATGGGCTATCTTATGCCATGCGCGTTCATAAAAAGTCTGGTAAGCGGTTGCGGATAAAAGTCCCAATGAAAACAATAGGGCTACCCCCTTTGACAAATAACCGTTGGGTATCGTGATACTTTGAGGATTGGCTGCTAACGCGAAAGCGAGAAGCATTACTGTCATGAGGCGGACAAACGGATAATTGAAGGGATAGGAAAATAATGCGCAGATGCCTATAGACAGGAGGCTTAACCGGATAAAGAACTGTTCCGGAGAATTGTTCTTCCATGAAACCGATAATGGGATAATGACCAGTATTAATGTAAGGAATAACCCAGCCAGGCCATAATTGACCATCCATTTCAGGAACTCATTGAACGGGTGGCGAACATTGTCGGCAAGCATCAGGTATTTACTGTCGGGATGTTTGGTAAAATACGAAGCCTGCTCATTCATATAATTTGCAGTGAAACCATTGCCGCCATATCCGCATACCGGTTTACGGGATATCAGTTGTGCCGAACACTGCCAGATCAACAATCTCCCGTCAGCCGAATCTTTTTTCATGAAAAACAATCCGGCAAGCAACAGTAGGCAACTTACGGATATAGCGGTATAATGGACGGGGAGCGGTTTTATATTCCGCTCTCTCAATAACCGGATAAAAAAGAGAAGAAAAATGACAACGGTTGCCAAAACGGCCGCCCGTGCTTGCGATAATATGATAACAGTTACAATCAGGCATACTACAATTATTGCGATTTCGCGATACTTTTTTTGCAGGCATCCGTATAGCAGAAAAGGTAACAGGAGAGCCAGTGAAGCCGATATGCCGGCAGGATTGTCGAACGGGCCGGTTACGGCAAAAGAGCCGTTGTATGATGGGAATAGCCGTGCAAATTGCCCTAATCCCCACAAAGAAAGCGCTAACGCTAAAAACGAGAAAAAAAGAAACAGCAACTTCTTATCTTTCAAACGCGACCAAATCGCATAGGACAAAAAGAATGCAGAGGTAAGCGTTATAATTGTTATCCTGTTTTCAACATTTCCTCGGCTTTGCCATAAATGGTAGATCGTCCATATCATCATTAAAAAGATAAAGGTCTTGGGAGGAAGAGGAATCCGTTCTTTTGTCAACAAAACATATCCTGCTATCCCGATGCTTATCCCGGCTTGCACCCACAATGCCGGTGCGGTAATAAACCTGTTTACGAAAATAGCGGGGATAAAGAAAAGAGTACCGGCTAAAAGGGTAAACAGGTAAAGAAACGGGATATGTTTTACAGTTGATTTCATTTAATTCTTTTTATTTCCCTGAAATTCAGTGCCATTGGATCGAATATTATACTCATATCTTTAATTAAATATTGTTTTAAAGATTAAATCATTAACATAAAATGATGCTATAAGAACTATAACTATCCACACCACATTGTAAACAATTTTATAATTTAAATTTTTTATCATCACGTAGTAATATCCCGCAATTACAGCAGACAAATGAATGATATATTCTAAAAGTGTTCCCAAGGTCTCACTGAAATGAATCATATGAAAAGGAAGATTGACCAACGATATACCAAGCAACCCCATAAATAATATGGCGGGTGCTGATATTTTACCAGTATATCTCTTAATCAGGACTGTTGTCAATAGATAAAACAGCACAAAACCGATTAGCGAAGCCAACTTTACCCCAATATTTCCCAATGCCCTTATAGGAGATATCACAATGGCGAGTGCTAAGTATACCAAAAGTATTAAAATATTTTTTTTCATTTTTTTGATCTCAGTATAACCAAATTAAGACACTATTTCAGGCAATGGGCGCCTTGCAAATTCCGTCACATGGATACTGCCAAAATGCACCACAACCACTTACTTGCTTACAATTATATCCGCTACATGACAAAACCCAGGGAGGTGTTCCACCAGAAATATCGCACCAGTCACTCCTTTGACTACAGCTACAGTTTGAATATCCGCTATCTTCCGAATTAGTTTTCATACGTATTTTATTATCAAACTCTTCGTCAGATATGCCTGCGGTATCTCCACTTTTATTAAGTAATCTGTCTCCGTTTGCAGTTATTGCATAAATCAGTTTTCTTGTCCATTTTAATTCATTGATAGCGTATTCATTCCATTTGTAAACAAATAATTCAAAATCTTCAGAAACCTCTTTTCTGTTAAAAGTATCAGTTTTCTTAACGTAGTCAAGAAGTAAACTTAAATGATCCTTTTCTTTTTCATTCCAACTAAAATCACTCATCACTTCCATAATTTTATCCGTCCAGAACTTTTTCTTTATTTCAGGATAAAATGCCACATAAGCGGCTTTTTTAACTGACTCCCTTTCATTCAATTTTAACCAGGCACCTCGGGTCATAATTTGAACTTCTGTTAAATTCTCTTTTACCCAATCATCAGCCAGAGGATCGCAACTATAATATTCACTGTCGCATGATATTAAATATCCCGCCAGGATAAATATCAATAGGCCATAAATAAACTTTCTCATAATATAGTGATTTTAATAAACCGTCCCTTTTACCTTTAACAAGTCCACCTCATTCATTGAATTAGAAGTAACAAAAACGCTTTTATTGAAAGACCCGTTTAATAATGTAGGATTTACCGCCACCCTTATAAAACCTATAGAATCTTTTTTTATCGGATATTTTGAATAATTAGCAGACAAGCAGCTGCATGAAACGTCTACTTTCTTAATTATCAACGGATTTTCTCCAATATTAGTAAAAACAAAATCAACCACAATAGTGTCAGATTTCGTTTTATGTATTTTACCGAAAGAATGCGATGTTTTAGAAAACGCAATCTGTGGTTGAATTTTATCTGGGATTACGGTTTCTTCTTTTTTTGTTTTTTCACGAAAGGATAATCCTGGTTTATCTTTACAACATATAATAAAGCACGATATCATAAAGAATATCAAAAATTTGCCTATAATCCTGTTTTTCATCTACGTTCAATTAAATCATGTTTGGTTATTACTGTTTCATTCTTTTTCAGAGGAAGTTTATTTCAGATGATTAGGTATATTTTCCTTCTTCTCTCACCAAAATCCGAAAAGGAAATAATATCATAAAAGACAAAGGTATTCATTAAGGTTTATCCTTACAACAGGATATGAGTCAAAGCAAAAAATTAACAACCCTATAAAAAACAACATCCTGGTTATCAGAAAAAAAGAAACAAAAAAGATGTGCCATGGCAAAAAATTAACAATCCAAACAGTTTATTTGAGGTCGTAATATGTCATGATGGGGAGGGGGTACACTACCCTCTGAGTTTATTGTTCATCGAATTTATTGTAATTCATTCAAGTTTCGCAAGTTCTTAACTCGCTGTCTTTAATTTGTAAAGATCGATAAAATAAGCGATTTCGTCCGATTTATTAATCATCCCCAGATAATGACACCTTATGCGTCTGGAACTGATAAAACGGGGATTGTACACATTTCTGAATCGTCTGAAATCATTTTTGTAATTTAGCAAAATTCAAGTAATTCATTTAAACTACGATTGACTAATAGTTCAATAAAGTGATTAGTAAAGGCCTAACTCCGAGAGAAATTTCTGATAATTATTGACGAAGTATTTCATCAACCTGTATTGCTCTGTACTTTCATAATCAATCAGTTCGATACCGGTATCCGAAACTACGTATATATCAGCATCCGGATAAGCCATTAAAAACGGGGAGTGCGTGGCGATGATGAACTGTGAATTTTTGTACACCAATTCTTTCATCCTGATCAACATCTTGAACTGGCTGCTTACCGACAATGCGGCTTCAGGTTCATCGAATATGTAAAGTCCATTCCCATATAACCTATGCACGAGTAAAGCCAAGAAACTTTCCCCATGTGATTGTTCATGAAGTGATTTTCCCCCGTAATATTGCTTTATCGGGGTACCACCGGGTTCAGCGTCTAATGCATCCATATTCGAAGCAAAATTGTAATAGCTTTCTGCTCGAAGAAAGAAACCATCCCTATTACGCAGAGACCAACCCAGTTTTAACTGATTAAATAGATTTGAGTGTGAATCTTGCGTCCGAAAATTAAAATTGCGACTTCCACCCTCAGGATTAAATCCGGCATTGATGGCTATTGCCTCAACCAATGTAGACTTACCCGACCCGTTTTCACCTGTGATAAAAGTCACACTCTTCCTAAACTCCATTTTTTCTAAATTCAGTATTGATGGAATATTATAAGGGTAAGCATTCCTTTCTTCAACAGGTTTTATGTTTCGTACGTAACTGATGTAAACCATGCCTTATCTGTTAATACTATTCGTCACTTGACAATATACCTTCTTTAATTAAGATACTTCTTATTTCATAAAACGTCCTCCTTTTTTCATTCCACTCCCATTCCGATTTTCTATCAGATAGCATCCTTAAGTATTCCGGATCAATTTCAACACAATTATTTTCTTCTGAAATTGGCAATGAAATGTCCGTTTCGTTTATGTCTGAAATCTCGACCTCAAACTCAATTCCGTCCCTTATTGTCTGAAATGAGGCAACCACTCCTCCTTCAAGAATAAATTCATTTCTGTGCATAACTATAAAAGAACTGATAAAAACTCCCTTATCAGAATTTCCAACTTTGTATACCTTTCCATTGTACTTAATGAGTAATCCTATCATAAATTTCTATATTAGTCCTTTTTCTTCAAGCTCTTTTTTGAGGTTATAATATTTTACTTTCAATTCATTTCTGTCGGAAGGAGTTCTCTCTTTCAAGGAAGAAATTCTGTTTGTCTCATAAACTTCGACCTTTATCCGGTCTCCAATTTCAAGGCGTCTGTCAAGCCAGGTTAGATTGTACGAGTCTGAATCCATCCCCCCAATGTGAATATAGTTATCTTGAGGGAGATTTCCAGCACCTATAAAAACACTTACGATCCTATCTGATGCTGCAATTATCTCTTCCTCATTTATTGTAAGCTTAAAACTCTTCATTTCTGATAATTTATTACAGGTGATGCAATGCCATAACGTAAGCGGAATGATGTGTATACATTCCCATCTGAACTTAACGCACATTCGATTTATCGTTATTCTGTTCGAATTCTTCTCTGAGGACAGAGCAAAAATTATGTCCGATTTTCCGGTTTATTCCCGACCGGGCTTTATAAACGGAGTTTTCATTGTCATTAAGTAAAAAGCTGATCTCCCCCACACTCAGACCGGCAAAACACAAGAGGCATACACTATATTCTTTTTTCGAAAGGTGGGGATACCGCTCCCGGATAAAGCACTGTAACCCGGGATAAAGGCTCTCTACTACAGATAGGAATTCGGATAATGGCGCTTCAGTATTCCGATCAAACACAATCTTATCGAATTTATCGAGTATAGGTTGATTCTCTTCCCGTACCTTTTCAGGCATATGGTATTTCAATTGTATTGTCTCTTTCATAGCGGTAAATTTCCACTGCAACATTTCCTGCATTGTGATAACTTTTTGACGATTATCAACATCGGATTCCAATAAGTCATTTGTGGTTTTTCGCAATATATCCATATTCCTCATCATTTTTAGTTTGGTATTTTTTTCCCTCAACATTCCGCCTAATACAAATAAAAATGCAACAGCCACAAAGAACAATACCGTTATCAACATCAGAAGCCATTGTTGAAAACGGACAAACCGGGTATTATACATGTTTTGGAATCGTGTATAATCGTTTTTCTTTTGTATTTCATATACCAATTGTTTTTCTACCTCTTCCCTATCACGCATGAATGTTTCTTCAAGCTCTTCACGGTAAAAGAGCGCCTCTTCAAAATTTCCTAAAGATTTACTAAAATCCGCAAGATGACTATATGCACTCACGATAACATGGTTATCGTTGGAGAAATCCAAATTCTCCTTTAATTTTCGGGTATATTTTTGTACCGAATCATTTTCTTGCAACAAACCGTACAATGTAACAAAATTCAGGTAGTAGAAGGCTAATTTCGTACTGTCCGTATTCAATAAAAACGATTTCCTCAGAAAAGCTTCTGCTTTGTCGTACTGCTTGTTTTCGCTGTATGCCTCGCTTATATCTTGTGCCAGCATACATTCAAGGTTCTGGTCTCCCATTGCTCCGGCAACTTCTAACCCTTTTTGAAAATACAGGGATACACTATCGGAGAGTTGGCGTAACATGTACATTTTCCCGATAACAATGTAACAATATGCTTGTTTTTCAGAAAGATCATCATAAAACCGGGCTGCCGCCTTATAATTATCAATTGCTTCGGAATAAGAACCCTGTGAGGCATGCAGTAAACCCATATTATATTGAACCAACCCATTCAGTGCTGTAATATCGGTTTTCAGGGCATACTCTTCAGCCTTTTGGAAATAAAGCATTGCGCGTTCATAATACTTCCATTCAAAACAGGTACAACCACTATATAGATGCGCCAATGCACTCTGGCAAGGACTTTTGTCATTGCGGAAAAAATAACGCGCTGCTTCAAAAATGAGCGTGTCTGATGTAAGTGCACGATGATTTTCATGGCGTGCCTGTGCACGTGTAACTATGTAACGCATACATTGCTCACGGCTAAGTCTTTCTTCAGGATAAAAAAGGAAATCAATCAATATCAGGGCACTGTCGGGACGGCTCTCCATAAGCCGTTCTGCATCTTCCAGCAAGGCTGAAAACCCGGACTGCCGGGAGTTACATCCGGTCATCACGACTATAATGAGTATTGCGCCGGCAAGATAATTAAACATCAGTTTAAACATGATTTATAATATAGAGAAACATAGTTTTTACAATACCGACTATTATCCCTTTTAGTAACATGTAAAAGATAACATGGTAACTTTTTTCATCAAAAAATAAGATAATTCATAATATCCAAAGACGAAGTTAGCAACTTATTTTTTACTTATCACTGAATTAACAAATTTACAATATACAAAAATAACAACATGGGAAGTTAGATTTCAACTTTACACTATATCTATATCTACTTTTCGTCAGAATTCGGAATGAGGATCAAATGGCGGCCTTCATCTATTTTCTCACAGTCTCTGTGTTTTTCGCTCCGGTTGCCGATGACGGCATTAGCTGAGTTTTCCTTATAAAAAGAAGATGCTCGCTCCCGCGATACTGATCACCGCTCCAATCACCTGACGGACGGTGATCTTCTCTCTAAACATAAGGGCAGTCGGCACGATGATGAATATGGGCACCAGCGCCATCAGCGTGGAAGCAATGCCTGTTTCGGTATGCTGCACGGCATAGAGTGACAGGGTCACGCCGATAAAAGGTCCGAAAATGGCTCCTACGGTGATGGATTTCATCGATGACCCATCCTTTACAGCCCGGAAAACACGCCTCCACCGATTCAGGAAAGTGATCAGGAGGATGAAAGACAAAAGCCCGAAAATAGCGCGGATCTGCGTGGCTGCCACGGCGTCATAACCGCCCATCCCCTTTTTGCTGAGTATCAGTCCCATAGCCTGCCCTGCCGCCCCTCCCAGCGCGTAAAGAAAACCGTGTAACGGCACGTTCAGTTTCAATCCCTTTCCCGCGACGGCGATCATGATCCCCGAAACGCTCACCACGATACCCAGGATGCTTTTCACCGAAAGGACCTCGTGCAGAAAGAACCATCCGATCACTGCCGTGATCATGGGGGCGAGGCTCATCACCAGTTGAGAGGTACGGGAACCGATAACGGTATACGA
>ENA-UOOI01002915-UOOI01002915.1-fermentation-metagenome-genome-assembly--contig:-NODE-2915-length-13781-cov-3.188256_pt1 | contig 13781 bp, 8 predicted proteins | sample MGYA00245779_ERZ724027 | MGnify/ENA primary metagenome ERZ724027 (study PRJEB28704, sample SAMN03018318) | fermentation metagenome | biome: anthropogenic terrestrial biome; feature: soil; material... | reverse complement strand
AAAAGCGTCTACCGAATGGGCCTTGTTCCTCGAAAGGAATGTATCGGCACCTCCCGTAATCACGCCCACATTCTGCTCATGGCCTTCCTGCAGCAGAACGATGATTGTGATGGCGACCGAAAAGATCATCAGAATAATTCCCAGAACAATCTCAGCGACTGACAAAAGGCACCCCTCCACCTCGTAGACAAGAAATCATGATGGTTTTATTTTATCATATTATTTCGTTTTTTGCAAGACATTTCGCAAAATTCCGAAGAAACGGCCCCGGCCTTTCAGGCGGCAGTTCTTATGGCTGGATGGAGCGTTCGAAAGCGCTGGGGTTTTCCAGCGTCTCTTGGAGGATTTCTTCCGGTAAAATTCAGCTTGAGAGTCCGGCCGGCGTCCTGTCAGAGGATGCGGGTGAACATGAGCTGCCCCCTGCGGCATTCTGACGGGATGATTGCATGATCCCTTCCGCGCGGGGACCGAATCTGCTGCTCTTGGAGCTCTTAAAAAAATCGAAAATTCAGGTCCATTTCTCAAATTCCCTGTCCGTGCACCGGATATGATGGGTACCGCTTATCAGATGATCGGTCCCTTTCGCGTAGTCAATTCCCGATGAAGCATAATCATAGAAAAGCGCCGTCCGCTTCTTTTCAACGATTGGATTCGGAGACGGAATGGCGGAAAGAAGGCTCTTCGTATAGGGATGAGCCGGGTGCTCGAAAATTTCTCTTTTCGTACCGGTTTCCAGCAGATAGCCGTGGTGCAGCACCCCGATGCGATCCGAAATGTACTTCACCATGGAAAGATCGTGCGCGATAAAGAGATAGGCGGTTCCCGTGTCGCGCTGGATATCCTTCATCAGGTTGACTACCTGCGCCTGAATGGAAACGTCCAAGGCCGAAATGCATTCATCGGCAATGATGAGTTTCGGATTCATGATAAGGGCGCGCGCAAGGCCTACGCGCTGCCTTTGACCGCCGGAAAACTGGTGGGGATACCGGTCGGCGTGTTCCGGCGCAAGGCCTACTTTCCTCAGCATCGTCTTTACCCTTTCCCGTCTTTCCTCAGGACTTTTGCACATATGATGGATGACCAGTCCTTCGGCGATAATATCCCCGACTTTTTTCCGCGGGTTAAGGGAAGCCATTGGATCCTGAAAGACCATTTGCATCTGCGTTCTCAGGATGTTTTCCTGACTTTTTGTCAATTTTCCGCTGATATCCTGGCCGTCGAAGATTATTTTTCCGGACGTGGGCGTGTAAAGCCGGATAACACTGCGTCCGATGGTCGACTTTCCGCTGCCGGATTCTCCGACGAGGCCATAGGTTTCACCCGGATAAATGCAGAAGCTGACGTTTTCTACCGCTTTAACCGTATATTTTCGACTGATTGGAAAATATTGGCTCAAACCTTCTACTTTTAAAATGGGAGTATCATGGATCGCCGGCAATGAGACCAGCCTCCTTTTTCATGCGTTCAATACGCGCCCGCAGTTCAGCCGGCATATCAATTTTCGGTGCGCGGGGATCCAGCAGCCAGGTGGCCGCATAATGCGTATCGGTAATACGGAACATCGGCGGGCTTTTCCTGCTGTCGATATTCAGTGCCTGCGGGTTTCGGGGCGCAAAAGCGTCGCCCGGTTTTTCGTGAAGCAGGTTCGGCGGTGAACCGGGAATGGTATAGAGGCGCTCGTCATCCGTGCCAAGATCGGGCATGGCGGAAAGGAGCCCCCAGGTATACGGGTGCCGGGGATCATAGAAAATTTCATTCGCGGTGCCCTTTTCCACGATGCGTCCGGCATACATGACGTCGATATAGTCCGCTACCTTGGCTACGACTCCGAAGTCGTGGGTAATGTAGATGGCCGAGATACCGCGCTCCTTCTGGATATGGCGAATCAGATCCAGAATTTTTGCCTGGATTGTGACGTCAAGCGCTGTGGTCGGCTCATCGCAGATCAGGAGATCCGGATTGCAGGAAAGCGCGATGGCGATCACAACACGCTGCCTCATGCCGCCGGAAAGCTGATGAGGATAGTTTTTCATCCGTTTTTCGGCGTCTACGATGCCGACTTCCTGCAGCAGTTTCAGAGCACGGCGGTAAGCCTCTTCCTTGGACAGTTTAAAATGCCAGATCATGCCTTCCATCACCTGACGTCCGATCGGCATCGTGGGATCCAGGCTTGTCATGGGATCCTGGAAGATCATGGCCATTCTTTTTCCGTTGATGTGCTGCCGAATCCATTTCCTTCCTTTTTTCAGGATGTCTACGGTTTCGGGAGTTCCGTCCGCGTGGTGATAGGAAAAGAGAATGGTTCCTCCGTTGACCGACGCGTTGGAAGAAAGGATTCCCATGGCTGCCCTCATCGTAACCGATTTACCGCTGCCCGATTCGCCGACAATCGCAACGGTTTCGCCGCGGTAGAGATCAAAATTGATTCCCCGTATGGCGTGAACAGGGCCTGCCGTTGTGCGAAAGGTGATATCGAGGCCGCGTACGGAAAGAATTTTATCGTGTTCTGCCATTTCGACCTCTCCCTTCACATCTCTTTGAGCTTTGGATCGAGCGCTTCGCGCAGACCGTCCGCGACAAGGTTAAAACTGAGCATCAGCAGCGCCATAACGACAACGGGGGGTACAATCTGATACGGGTGTGTTGTGAAACTGTTGAACCCTTCCGAGATAAGCGAACCGAGCGAGCATTGCGGCACGGGAATTCCGAGGCCGACAAAGGAAAGGAAAGCCTCGGTGAATATGGCCGTCGGAATGCTGAACATCACCTGGGTGATCACCGGTCCGATAATGTTCGGGAGAACCTCACGGAAAATGATAAAGAAGCTGCCTGCTCCGAGCGTGCGCGAGGCGAGAACAAATTCCTGCTCTTTCAGCTTCAGCATCTCCGCACGCGTGATCCGGCTCATGCCAATCCACTCGGTAAGCATCAGCGCGAAGATGATGGTCAATATCCCAGGATTCAGCACCAGAAGGAGCAGTGTAACTACGACAAGCCTCGGAATGCCGTTCGCTACCTCGAGAAAGCGCTGCATGATGCTGTCCACTTTGCCGCCAAAATAGCCGGAAATGAGGCCGTAGCTCACGCCGATAACCATGTCGATCAGAGCGGCCGCAACGGCAATGATCAGGGAAACCTGCGCCCCGCTCCAGGTGCGCGTCCAGATATCCCGCCCGAAGGTATCGCTGCCGAACCAGTAATACACATTTCCCAGTTTTTTCAGCTTATAGTAATTTATCTTTTTTGAACCCGTCGTTGTTGTGATTGTCTCGTCACCGTCGAAGAGCCCGGTTTTTTCAAGAACCGGGATGCGGGGAGCCAGGTTTTTTCTCAGCAGGTTCTGGCCGGAATATGTATAGGACGTCATGCCGGGGCCGAAAATGGCAAAAACCGTGATGAGAATCACCATGACAAGCCCGAATACCGCGCTTTTTTTGCGGCAGAACCGGATTCTCGCTTCCTTCCAGAAACTCTGCGCCGCAAAGTTCGAATCAATATGGATTTCATTCCCGCTGTTTTTCAGCTTGAAGTCATCCGGATAAAAGACCATTCCACCGGTTTTCTGAGATTCTGTCTGCACCGGTTCTTTCATGTGTTTTCCCCCTTTGCGAGACGGATGCGAGGATCAATGACGCCGTAAAGAATGTCCACGATGAGCATGATGCCGATGTACATGGCACTGTATATGAAGCTGAGGGAGATTACCACGTTGTAGTCATTGGACTGAATCGCCGTGACCAAAAGGCTGCCGATCCCCGGAATCGCGAATATTTTTTCCACAACAAGCGAACCGGTCATCAAATCGACAATCAGGGGAGCAAGAACCGTGATAATCGGGATCAGCGCGTTGCGGAGCGCGTGGTGAAAAATGAGGGCGGAGCCTGAAAGCCCCTTGCTTTCGGCCAGCAGCATATAGTCGCTCCCGAGAACTTCAAGCATTTCGCTCCGAGTAAACCGTGCGATGGAAGCCATGGTAAACATGGAAAGAGAAACGCTGGGAAGCACGCTCGAAGAAAAGAGCTGCTTTGCCGTAAACAGCATCGGGAACCAGCGGAGCCGGAACCCGAAATAGTAGCTGAGGGCCAGCGCGAATACATACGACGGCACCGAAACGCCGATGACGGAGATAACGGTTGCAATGGTGTCGGCTGCCTTGTCGTGCCAGATAGCCCCGATAATGCCCAGGACAAGACCGACGACCGTTCCAAGCACAACCGCCATGCCGCCTATTGAGATCGAAATTGGAAGCCTTGTCCGGATCAGCTGAGAAATCGGCGTGTTTTTGGAGATGCTGTAGCTGACGCCGAAATCCCCTGTCAGCATGTTTCCCACATAACGGATAAACTGTACGAAGACTGGCTGGTCAAGTCCGTATTTTGCATAGAGGTTAGCCTTCTGTTCCGCATTCAGCTTTTCATCGTTAAACGGCGATCCGGGCATCAGCTGCATCAGGATAAACAGGACAAGCAGGATAACAAGAAGCGTGAACAGTGATAGAATGATCCGCCTGAGAGCGTATTTTTTCATAAAATCTCCTTTTCTCGAACCTCTCGGCTGGTTTATCAGCATATCCGGTTACAGCATGCTTAAAAAGAAACATGCACAGCGGCTCGAAGAGCCGGCTGTGCGTTTCTGTCCGAATTTTTTAAGGCATTTTTTCAGGAAGTTTTAGAGGCGTTTTTATATACCCGGTTCAGGGCCACCGGATGGTATTCAATTCCCTTGACCTTTGAACTGACCATTTCGGCATTGCATTGAGTGTACAACGGGAAAATGACAGCCTGCTGCAGCGCTATTTTTTCAGCATCGTACATGGCCTTCCAGCGTTCCTCGGGTTTTGTGCAGAGGTCTCCGGAAGAGCATCTCTTCACGATTGCGTCAAAATCCGCGTTGGACCAGCCGCCGTAGTTATTGGAATTCTTGGTTACCCACATGCCGAGATACGTCATTGGATCGGCATAATCCGGACCCCAGCGAGTAAGTCCGAGTTCAAAATTGCCGTCCTGCATGTCTTGCACGCGCTGTTTCTTCGGTTCTACGACAAGATCAATTGTTACACCCTGAAGTGTCTGCTCAATCTGTTCTTTTACTACCTGGGCAACTTTCTGTGGGGCGTCGTCGGCATCCACGACCATCTTGAAATGGAAAGAAGACGCCTTCAGTTCACTTTTTGCCTTTTCGTAGTATTCCTTCGCCTTGGCGGAATCATCCGCGCAGAATTCGGAGAACTTTTTCTGATCGGAAGAAAAATCCGTTCCGTCTGGGCCTGTGGCAAACTGCGGCGGAACCGCGGTATAGGTAGGCGTAGAACCGTCTTTCAGCACGTCCCTCGTGATGCTTTCGCGGTTCATTGCGAACGTGAACGCATAACGCAGATTCAGGTTTGCCAGAGCCGGAACCTTGGTGACATTCGGAGTGATATACCACAGATATCCGGCACCGACGCTTTTGTAGGAAGGATCATCCTTTACTTGGTCGACCTGATCCCCATTGAGGAGCGTCGTGTCCAGCGAACCGGTCTGATAGCTCATCAATGCCTGCTGGCTGTCCTTAATGACCTGATAATTTAGGCCCGGCAGCTTGATCTTGGAATTGTTATAGTACTTTTCATTCTTCTTAAGATGGAAAGAAGTTGCCGCTGGTTCGTAGTTATCCAGGACAAAAGCCCCGTTTGACAGGGTTGTCGATGGACTGGTAGCAAATTTACCGTTGCAGCTTTCGAAAAATTTCTCGTTGACTGGATAATAGGTAGGGAAATACATCAGCGACGGAAAGAAACTGACCGGCACGTTCAGCTCGGCCTCCAGCGTATAATCATCGACCGCTTTTACTCCCAGGGTTGATTTGTCGGCCTTCTTATCGATTATGTCCTGGGCGTTTTTTACCTGACCGATATCGCTGAGCATGTAAGCGTATTCACTCGCGTTTGCCGGATCCACGGCGCGCTGCCACCCGAACACGAAATCCTTTGCGGTAACAGGATCTCCATTCGACCATTTCGCATCCTTGCGGAGGTGGAACGTGTAGGTTTTGCCGTCCTTGGAAACCTCGTAGGATTCCGCAATGGCGGGAACCGCTTTGCCGGAAGCATCCAGCTGCATCAGCCCGTCGGTGTAATCCGCAATCACCTCAAATGAAGTTCCGTCCGTTGCAATCTGGGGATCCAGGCTTTCCACTTCCGTCTCTAGCATGATGTTAAGATCGGAAGTGCTTTTGGCGCTCGCCGTTTCCGCAGAAGAACCGGTGGAAGTCCCTGCGCTTTCCTCCGTCTGTGCCGACTCGCCGCCGGCAGGAGCCGCACAGCCGGCCATTCCGAACAGAAGGGCCGCCGTCATGCCCCAGGATAAAAGAGCCCGCGCCTTTTTCATTTTCATAATTTTTCCATCCCTTTTAATTCATACATAATCCAAACGCCTTGCTTCTTCCGCATACATTCTGTCCATTTTAGCATCAAATTTCGTCGATGTAAATAGAATTTGAATCCATAAAGCCCCTAAAATTCATATTCTGCGAATTCAATACATTCTTTCCTGTCTCATAAGATATTTTGTCGTTCCTCATAAAAAATGTCGGTTTCTTTCACAGAAGACGGCCGTAAATCTCTCCGCCTGACTTTTTCCATGGGTAAAGGCATAAAAAAGCCGGTGCAGCAGGGTAAATTCCCATTCTGCACCGGCTTTTCAGAGGAGCGGCACGCTGGAAATAAAATACAGTTTACCTTGAAAAATGGCATATGTGATTTCGAAACGATCCTCTCTTCTGTCCGATGGTCAACTGCGGCATGGAGAGTTTACCGGAAGAAAATGATTAAACTTATGCATCGAAGCAGATGATATCCTGCAAAAGGCGGAATCTTTCCGGCGCGGTACCTTCCAAAAAGGACTGACAAGGGCTTTCTAGCTTCTGAAAGTCGGACCCAATTTTTAGGACAAATCATGCAGAGAGGAGACTGCCATGAAATACCGCTTTTCTATCCGACAAAACTACGGGTGCATATTTGGAATATAATCAGGAAAGAATACATTCCGGATAGAAAAGCGTTTGCGTTTGCCGCTTCTCCTGTCCCGCTGGGGAAAATCCATTGGGTTTTCCCCAGCGTTTTTTATAGAATCAAATTAATCCTTAAACGTCAGCTGTTCGCCTATTTCTCCGGAGAGCGGGAACGAACCCGCCGACGGTATTTTTTTCCGATAGCGTTCCGGTTTTTTCAGCATTCCCTCCCGGTAAGGGACGGCTTTGACAAGGCGGGCATTCCGGCTGAGGGACATTACGGCGATTCCCTGGTTCCCGCGCGTCTCTTTCCGCGGAACGGCTCCCGTATGGATAAGGAGCCTACGTCCCCTCGAAGAAGTCAGCAGAAACTCGCAGTCCCGTAGAACCTGCCACGCCGCGACAAGGGGCGATTTTCCCCCGTAAGCCTTGACAAGACGGCGGCGCTTCGTTTTTGTCTGATAGGAATCCAGCCCGACTTTCGCGGCTTTGCCGTTTTCAAAGAAAAACAGCATATAGCCCTGATAATCCTTGGTCACCGCCATGAAAACTGCGCTTTCCCCTTCCTCCATGCCGAGGCGTGCGGGGATATATTCGCCCAGAACACTCGCCTTGGTATCCGGAAAATCGGAAGCTTTCGCCTTATAGACATTGCATTGATCGGTAAAAAACAGCAGATCCGAAGAATTGACGCTTTCCATTTTCTGGACAACGGCGTCGCCGTCCTTCATCTTCTGCTCCCCGCTCATCCTCAGGGACTGCGGCGTGATTTTTTTAAAGTAGCCGTCGCGGGTAAAAAACAGAAAGACAGGATAATCCGGTATTTCTTCTTCCAGCGGTTTTTCGAACTCATCCGGATAAATCAGTACGGAACGGCGCGGTTTTCCATATTTCTTCGCGACAGATTCCAGTTCGGAAAGAATGATTTTCCGAATTTCCAAATCGCTTTCGAGTATTTTCTGGAGATTTTCGATCTCCTTTTCCATCTTCTCGGTTTCCTGCGTACGCTTCAGGATATATTCCCGGTTCAGATGGCGCAGCTTAATCTCCGCAACGTATTCCGCCTGAGCGCGGTCGATTCCAAACCCGATCATCAGGTTCGGGACGACCTCGGACTCTTCTTCGGTGCGGCGAATGATGGCGATAGCTTTGTCAATATCCAGCAGAATGGCTCTGAGCCCGCGGAGGAGATGGAGCCTTTCCTTCAGGTTTTTAAGGTCAAAGGCAGTTCTGCGGCGGACGCAGCGGATACGGAACGCCGTCCACTCCTGCAAAAGCCCCCGCACTCCCAGTACGCGCGGCACACCGTCTATCAGCACGTTGAAGTTGCAGGCAAAGCTGTCTTCCAGCGGCGTCAGGTGGTAAAGACGCTGCATCAGCCGGTCCGGATCGGTCCCGCGCTTCAGATCAATCGTGATTTTCAGGCCGGCAAGGCCGGTTTCATCCCGCACATCGGAAATTTCCCTTACTTTCCCCTGTTTGACCAGGTCAACGATTTTTTCCACAATCGCCTCAATGGTCGTCGTCGGCGGAATTTCGGTAATATCGATACAGTTTGCTTTTTTTTCATACGAGTACCGCGCCCGCACCCGGATACTGCCGCGTCCCGTCTGATAAACCTTCTCGAATTCTTTCCGGTCAAAGAGGATTTCCCCTCCGCCCGGAAAATCCGGGGCGGGAAGAGTCGACAGAATATCATGCTCCGGGTTTCGAATGCAGGAAGCCGCCGTTTTGCAGACTTCTGCCAGATTGAACGGGCAGATGGAGCTCGCCATCCCGACGGCGATGCCGGTATTGGCGTTGACCAGGACCGTGGGGAACGTCGCGGGAAACAGCGTCGGCTCCTTGGTCGTATTGTCGTAATTATCGACGAAGTCAACCGTATCCTTTTCGATATCGCGGAACAGCTCTTCGCAGATGGGGGAAAGGCGCGCTTCGGTATACCTCGAAGCCGCGCAGGCCATATCCCGGGAATAGGCTTTTCCAAAGTTTCCTTTGGAGTCGACATAAGGGTGCAGAAGCGCCTCATAGCCGCGGCTGAGCCGGACCATGGTATCATAGATCGCCCCTTCCCCGTGCGGATTCAGTTTCATCGTCTGCCCGACAATATTGGAGCTTTTCGTCCGCACCGATCCCAGAAGCCCCATCTTGTACATGGTGTAAAGCAGCTTGCGGTGGGAAGGCTTGAACCCGTCGATTTCCGGGATAGCTCGCGAAAGAATCACGCTCATCGCGTAAGGCATATAGTTAGTTTCCAGCGTATCGGTGATTTTCTGCTCCACGACGTCGCCCGCGCCCTTGATGACGCCGCGAATTTTCGGCGGGCGCCCGGACTGCATCGAAGACTTTTTCTTCATTTTCTCAGTCCCTAATCTTCTTCATTCTTAATCCAGATAGTTTTTAATTGAATGGTAAATACTCCCCGTATCTATTTTGCGCCAAACTGAGGGGACATTCAGCTTAAATCGGCAAGTTCCAGATAATTCCGGCCGTTTTGTTGAATAAAATTTTTCCGTCCCGAAAGGTTGTCGCCGAGCAGCAGATCGAACACCCCGGCGGTCCGATCCGACTGTTCCGGGACTACCTGGATCAGCCGGCGGGTGGCGGGGTTTATCGTCGTGAGGTTCATCATATCCGGCTCGTTTTCCCCCAGGCCCTTCGAACGCTGGATCGTATATTTTTTGTCTTTCAGCCGGTTCAGGAATTCGTCCTTTTCCTTTTCCGTATAGGCAAAGTACGTCTCATTGCCGGATCGAATCTCAAAAAGAGGGGATTCGGCGATAAAGACTTTTCCGGCATCTATCAGCGCCGGTGTCAGCCGGTAAAGCATGGTCAGAAGAAGCGTGCGGATCTGATAGCCGTCCACGTCAGCGTCGGTGCACAGAATGATTTTGTTCCAGCGGAGCGCCTTCAGGTCGAAGGAGGAAAGATCCCTGTTCGCCTTTGTTTTTACCTGGACGCCGCAGCCGAGCACGCGGATAAGATCCGTGATGATTTCATTTTTAAAGATTCGGCCGTAATCTGCCTTGAGGCAGTTCAGAATTTTCCCCCGGATGGGCATGATCGCCTGGAAATTCGGATCACGGGCCTGTTTGCAGGCACCGAGGGCGGAATCCCCTTCCACAATGAAGATCTCACGCTTTGAGGGATCGCGGCTGCGGCAGTCGACAAACTTGGCGACGCGGCTCGCAAGGTCCATATTGCCCGTCAGTTTTTTCTTAAGGTTCTTTCTGGTCTTCTCAGCATCCTCTCGGCTGCGCTTGTTGACAAGGACCTGGGACGCGATTTTTTCCGCCTCCAGGGGATTTTCCGTAAAATAGATTTCCAGCTGATGGCGCAGAAATTCCGTCATCACATCCTGAATTCCCCGGTTGGTGATGGCCTTCTTCGTCTGGTTTTCGTAGGAAGTGCGGTTCGAGAAGGAGGATATTACCAGGATAAGGCAGTCGAGAACATCATTAAAGGTTATCTTGCTCTCGTTTTTGTTATACTTGTTATTCTGCCTGAGGTAGGAATCTATCTGGGAAACAAACGCGCTGCGCGCCGCTTTTTCGGGCGCTCCGCCGTGTTCCAGCCAGCTGGAATTATGGTAATACTCAACCGTCGGATTCCGGTTGGAAAACGCCATCGCCACATTGATTTTCACGTTGTATTCCGGCTTGTCCGCTCGATCCCGGGCCTTGCGCTCCGCCTGCCAGAACTGCACGGAAGTCAGGGCATCGTTTCCCGCGATTTCCTTCACGTGATCGACGATCCCGTTCCGGTACAGAAACTCCGATGTCTCAAATCCGGACGCAGTCTGATCCCGGAACCGGAAGCATAGGCCCGCGTTGACGATAGCCTGGCGTTTCAGCGTATCGGCATAATATTCCTGCGGCACATGGATATCGGTAAACACCTCGAGATCCGGCTTCCACCGAATCCTGGTACCGGTGTCCTTTCCGCTGTACGGTTCTTTTTTAAGTCCGCCTACATTTTTCCCGTGTTTGAAGTGAAGGGTGTAGCGCATTCCGTCCCGGCGGATATCGACATCCATATATTCCGAGGCATACTGGGTGGAGCATAGCCCCAGCCCGTTGAGTCCGAGGGAATATTCATAGCTTTCGTCGGCCGCGTTATTGTATTTTCCTCCGGCATACAGTTCACAGAACACCAGTTCCCAGTTAAACCGCTTTTCCTTGTGGTTGAATTCAACCGGGATTCCCCTGCCGGAATCCTCAACCTCTTCGGAATCGTCCAAATAGCGCGTCACGGCAATCACTTTTCCGAACCCTTCGCGCGCCTCGTCAATGGAGTTCGAAATAATTTCAAAAATAGAATGCTCGCAGCCCTCAATCCCGTCGGATCCAAAAATGACCGCCGGGCGCCGACGTACACGGTCCGCTCCCTTGAGGGCAGAGATGCTTTCGTTCCCATATTCTCTTTTCAAATTTCCAGTCAGTCCTTCCCCGAAAAAGTACAATTTCCGGACGCACAGCAAAAAGGGAATGTCGCCGCATTCCCTTTTTTCCCTATTCGGCTGTTTCCGGCTTTTTGTCCGGCTGATCCTTTGACGGAGGCAGATCCGGCTTCTTTTCGGGTCCTTCCTTCATGAGCTTTTCAAATTCGTCCCCGTTCATTTTTTCGGTCTCATACAGACGCTTTGCAATCAGGTGCAGTTTGTCCATATGCGCATTCAGAATGGCTTCCGACTTATGGTACGCATCCGTAATCAGGCGCTTGACCTCCCGATCAATCGCGTAGGATGTCTGCTCCGAATAGTCACGGATATGCCCCATGTCACGGCCCAGAAACGGTTCGCTTTCGTCGCGTCCGTATGTGATGGGACCGAGCGCGTCGGACATCCCGTACTTTGTCACCATGCTGTGCGCGATTTTTGTCGCCTTCTCGATATCGTTCGACGCTCCGGTCGAAATATCATCCAGAGTCAGCATTTCGGAAACGCGTCCGCTCAGCATCACGACAAGGCTTTCCTCCATCTCCTTGCGCGTCCGGTAGGAGCGATCTTCCACAGGAATCGACATGGTATATCCGCCCGCCATACCGCGGGGAATAATCGAAATCTGATGAACCGGGTCCTGCGTGGGGCAGTAATAGGTGGCAACGGCATGCCCCGCCTCGTGGTAGGAGGTCAGCTTTTTCTCTTTTTCCGTCATGACATGGCTCTTTTTCTCCGGACCGACGACGACCTTGATCGTGGCTTCCTCGATCTCCGACATGGTGATCGCTTTACGGTGCCTGCGCGCCGCAAGAAGAGCCGATTCGTTCAGCAGGTTTTCGAGATCCGCCCCCGTGAACCCGGCGGTCGATTTCGCAATCGTCTTCAGATTGACGTCCGGCGCAAGGGGTTTATTGCGGGCATGAACTTTCAGAATGGCTTCCCTTCCGCGGATATCCGGATATCCAACCATGATCTGCCGGTCAAAACGGCCGGGGCGCATCAGCGCCGGGTCGAGGATATCGGGGCGGTTGGTCGCGGCCAGCATAATGACGCCCTCGTTTGCACCGAACCCATCCATCTCGACAAGCAGCTGGTTCAGCGTCTGCTCGCGCTCGTCGTGCCCTCCGCCGAGGCCGGCTCCGCGCTGGCGGCCAACCGCATCGATTTCATCAATAAAAACGATGCAGGGCGAATTTTTCTTCGCTTGATCGAACAGATCCCGCACGCGCGAGGCGCCGACGCCGACAAACATCTCGACAAAGTCGGATCCGGAAATGGAGAAAAACGGCACGCCCGCTTCCCCCGCGACCGCTCTTGCCAGGAGAGTCTTGCCGGTCCCCGGAGGGCCGACGAGAAGCACCCCTTTCGGAATGCGCGCGCCGAGCTCGTTATACCGGCGAGGATTTTTCAGGAATTCCACGATTTCCTGAAGTTCCTCTTTTTCCTCGTCTTCGCCCGCCACGTCGGCAAACGTGGTCTTCCGTTTTTCATCGGCCATCTGCTTGATTTTCGCCTTGCCAAAGTTCATCTGCTTGGTAGCGTCGCCCATGGTGGTGTTCAGGCGCTTCATGATGAACCACCAGAACCCGATGGTAACGGCGAGAAAAACCAGCATGGGCAGCAGGTTGGAAAGCCAGGAGGTCTGCGCCGGAGGCTTGATGTCGATACTCATGCGAGCATCCGGGTGGTCCTTGTTGTATGCCTCGACGTAATCCTTGATATCCTCGCGCAGAAGAAGGGCGTTCGGCGCCACATAGGAAATATGAGTGCCGTTTTTCAATGTGATAGCCATATCCCCGCTGCCAAGGTCCAAGGTATACTGGGTGACCTGCTCATCCTGAAAATAATAAATGATTTCGGAATATTTATGCGGTTCCGTCGTCCGCGTATTCAGTACCGAAACAAGCAGGATCATCAGCAATACGGGAATGCCGATAAACAGCGCTATATTTTTCAGTGCTTTTTTGTTATCCAAATCAAGATCCACTCCTTATACGAGCGATATGGTCCGCCGGTTCCTGCCCCCGGATATCATCCCCCGTAAACCGTCGGCTTCAGGACCCCGACATAAGGGAGATTTCTATATTTCTCGGCATAGTCCAGCCCGTATCCCACAATAAATTCATCCGGAACCACCGTGCCGACATAGTCCGCCTGGACGGGAACGGTACGGCGGTCCGGCTTGTCAAACAGCGTGCACAGGCGGATGCTCTTGGGAGAGCGCCCCTGCAAAAGTTCCAGTATGTAGCTTAAAGTCAGTCCGCTGTCCAGAATATCCTCTACGACCAGGACGTCATAACCTTTCAGATCGATGTCCAGATCCTTGATGATTTTTACGACACCGGACGTC
>ENA-UOOI01002914-UOOI01002914.1-fermentation-metagenome-genome-assembly--contig:-NODE-2914-length-13788-cov-2.753149_pt1 | contig 13788 bp, 10 predicted proteins | sample MGYA00245779_ERZ724027 | MGnify/ENA primary metagenome ERZ724027 (study PRJEB28704, sample SAMN03018318) | fermentation metagenome | biome: anthropogenic terrestrial biome; feature: soil; material... | reverse complement strand
CGAACTAACAGTCCTGGTCTTGCAGGATGGTTCCCACATGACCGCCCATCTCAAACAGGGAATGCTCTGAAGGAATTGCTCCATCCACAAGAATTTCACCCGACAGCTCTCCCTTGTAATTAAACGGAATCAGTCCATTCATACAATGCGCTATGGTAGACTTTCCGCTTCCGCTCTTCCCGGTGATCAGGACCTTTTCGCCCTGCTGGATTTCAAAGCTTATGTCTGTCAAGGTATATTCGTTCAAATTACTATATTTAAATGAAAAGTTCTTAAAAGAAATCATGCTCATGCTGTCAGTCTTCCTTTACCAGTCCCTTGCTCTTGGATCTGCTCTTTGCGATCAGACCGATTGCCGGAATTCCTATAACAAATATAACAACAAGATTGGAAATATTGGCAAGTGTGACCTGAATAAACAACTTTTCCGCAGGCTCTCCGTACAGATACACGTCTCCGAAATACGCCATCAGGCTTCCGGCAGCCATACCTACCGCCGACCATATGTACATGCTCAGCATATGAACCTTAGTGCAAACGCCGTTCAGCGGATCAAACCTTCTGTCCAGACGAACGAACCCGCCGAAGAAGCCCAGCATAGCTGACATGAATACCCAGCTCCACCATACGTTTCCTCCCAAAAAGGCATCGTTCAGCGCATGTCCGATAAATCCAACGAGAAAACCCGCTGTAGGGCCAAAGAATGCTCCAAAAATAGGCAGCAGTATAATGGCTAGACGAAACGTCGTGTTCGGACCGATGGGAATGGAAAGAGCCGAAAGTGCCGCATAAAGAGCCGCACCAATTCCGATTGCCACAACCGTCTTGGTACTCATAGGCTTTCCAAACTTTTTACCAAAGAACAATACAACGGCGCAAAGCACCACTGCAATTACCACTGCAACGATGCCCTGCGTGGTTGCGATCGAACTAAAAAATCCTTTAATTCCTTTCATATTCATTCCTCCTAAAAGCTGTTATTCTCTCCAAACCCAAACCCAAATCTGAACCGGATATCTTCCCCTGATTTTTCCAATATAATTTGACATAAGTATACCATTAGTGTCCTTGAAGTTCCAGCCTTTTTCGCTTCCCTCCGACTCTTTTCCGCAGCGTTCTGCTCCCCTACTGAATTCTTCTAAATAAATACGCTCACGAGCTGCACAGCCAGCGGCACGGTCGCTGCCGATAATACAGTGCTTAAAAACAGAATCTCACTGCCAAGTCGTGCATCCTGCTGCTCCTGTTCGGCCAGCATCGGCACGGTCGCCGCTGTAGGAAAACAGGCTCCCAGTACACAGGTTATCTTAATCAGATTGCTGACCGGCAGAAACACGACCAGCCCATAGGTCAGAAGCGGCAGCCCGATTAATTTCATCAGACTGCATTCCACGATCTGCTTATTTTTGATGATCCCTATAAAGTCGCTTTTTGCCAAAGAGGTTCCAATATAAATCATGGCCATAGGCGTAGACACATTTCCGATATACAGAAAATAATCCTTCAAGGGTACTGGGAGTTTGACGCCTGTGCCGCACAGGATCAATCCAGCCGTAAGAGCCAGAATATTTGGGTTCATGATCAATTCCGCCGCTGCTTTAAAAAGGCTTCTTCCCGTAATCGGCGGTTTATCTGTTTGATTCCTTTTCATCATGCAAATGCCTAACGTAAAAAAGTACAGATTCAAAGCCGCATTGTGGGCCAGCATGAACAAAAGTCCCATATCTCCGAAAAATAGCAGGGCTACAGGAAAGCCCATAAAGCCATCATTGGGACTGGCCATGGCAAATTCTGCTACGTTGGCATTTTCCCTCGGAAATTTCCGTATCCTGCCATATAAGTAAGAGGCTCCGTAGCCAATATAGAACAGCAAGGTAGAGAGTACCAACGTCAAAATAAAATTGAGAAAGGTCTCTCGATTCATTTCCAGTGCACTGATCTTTTCTACGATCAGGCAGGGATAAGCGAAATAGACGATAAAACGGTTTATGGCATGGGTAGAATGACTGTCAAAGATATTCTTTTTTGCCAGAATATATCCGGTTATCATTAAAGCGAATAAAACTAAAAAACGCCCATACATACGGTCTGTTTCCTCCTTTCTGAGGCTGTCACGGTAAAAGGCTGTCTCAACGGACAGCCTTCTTATGCTTTTCTTTTAATATATCAGATTTTAGCCAAAATACAAGTTCGTTGTTACATATTCCGGATCGCAAGTCACATCAAGACCCAAAGAATTTAATAGCTGTTCGTCCTTATCACTTAAAATGGCTGTACAGTGCGCCTTGCACCCCTTCAGCAGAAGCAGCTTTTCCGCAGCAATCTCAGCCGGCGGGTTGGTCGTAGCTGAAATCGTCAAAGCACTTAAAATCTCTTCACAGTTCAAGCTGGATCGGTCCTGATTCAAGATGTCTTTTCTGAGGTGCTGGATCGCTTCCAGTGCAGTATGGGAAATGAGCGGCATATCATCCGCAATACCCGCCAGATATTTGATGGCGTTCAGCACAGCAGCGGCCGCCGCAACCATTCTTCGGGAGCTTCTGCCGGTTATGAACTTACCGTCCGACATCTCGATAGCCATGACCACCACATTTTCATACCTTGGATCACAATTCCTCTTGCCTTCGGCATAGTCTCTGGCAGGCTGAACCACGGCTCTGTCCAGTGGCTTAAGACCTAGGTCGTCCATTAAAAGCTTACATCTTTCCAATGCGCCCCCGTCGATCTTCCCCTTCTTATAGTTACATTCGGCAATAAAATACCGACGGATGATCTCTTGTCTGGCGGCCTCTTTACAGACCTCGTCATCGATGATCCCAAAACCGGCCCGGTTTACACCCATATCCGTAGGGGACTGATATTCGGACTCTTCTCCGGTTATCTTCTCAATGATTCGTTTCACCACTGGGAAAACCTCCAGATCTCTGTTGTAGTTTACGGCTTTTTCTCCGTATGCTTCTAGATGGAAGGAATCGATCATATTAACGTCCTTCAGATCTGCCGTGGCTGCTTCATATGCCACATTGACAGGATGCTTTAAAGGCAGATTCCAAATGGGAAAGGTTTCAAATTTAGCATATCGGACTTTTGCTCCGCGCCTGTTGTCGTGATAGAGCTGAGAAAGACAGGTCGCAAGCTTTCCGCTTCCGCCGCCCGGACCTGTGACCACCACCAGAGGCTTTGTCACCTCGATATATGGGTTTGCTCCGTATCCCTCTTCACTCACGATAACCTCTACATCCGTGGGATAGCCTTTCGTAAATTTGTGTTTATAAGTTCGGATTCCTCTGCGGTTCAATTTGTTAATAAACATATCTACCGCCGGCTGCTCTTCATATCGGGTCACGACTACACTGTTAATGGACAGATCATATTTTCTGAATGTATCAATTAAACGGAGGACTTCTAAATCATATGTAATACCAAAGTCCTGACGTGTTTTATTCGTTGTAATATCACCCGCATAAATACAGATGATGATTTCTGCATGGTCTTTCATTTTTTCCAATAATTTTACTTTTGCATTTTCGTCAAATCCGGGCAGAACTCTCATGGCATGCTTGTCGTGAACCAGCTTGCCGCCAAATTCCAGATACAGCCGTTCACACTTCTCCGCATTAATTCTTTCCAAAATGTGCTGTGACTGTTCCTCAATATATTTCTCTGCACTAAACCCTACTTTATTCATGGTCCTCACCTCTTCCTAAGCTTCTTTTTTTAAACAACAGCCACTATTATACCATGCACCATTGTAATTTAAAAGTAATAATCTATTGTTTTTTTGGAGGGATTTCATGCTGTAGTACTATTTCACAGCTTGTCTGAATACTCTTAATCTGGAGGTGAATTTATATGTTGTTAAACTCAGGCAATGTAACATTGGATTCTCTTGTGGGACTAACGGAAGAAGAAACCGCCTTATCCAGAGACAAGCATGGAAGCAATCAATTAGGCCAGCGGAAGAAAAATCAATTTATGAAACAGTTTATCCAGAATTTTAATGATCCTATCATTAAAATTCTGTTAATAGCCTTAGCCGTTAATGTGGTTCTGCTCTTACATAACTTTAATTGGTATGAGTCGGCGGGAATTGCTATCGCCATTTTCCTGGCTACCTTCGTATCCACTTTATCTGAATATGGAAGTGAATCCGCTTTTGAAAAACTGCAAGAAGAAGCGGATGCGACTTTTTGCAGAGTAAAACGAGCTGCCGGACTGCTGGAATTGCCGGTGAATGATGTGGTGACCGGCGATTATGTCCTACTGCAGGCCGGTGAAAAAATTCCGGCTGACGGATTGATCCTATCTGGAGAGCTGTACGTGGATCAGTCTGCTCTGAACGGAGAAGCTAAAGAAGTGCTGAAAATTCCGCAGGGAAGCAGCTCATCCGCTTCAAATCAATCCGCCGTAGATTTCATGCAGCCAAACAAGCTTTTCAGGGGCAGCGTCGTCTGCTCCGGAGAAGGTATCATGCAGATTACAAGTGTAGGTCTGCATACCTTTTACGGCCATATCGCCCATGAAGTGCAGGATGAGACTAGAGACAGCCCGCTTAAACACCGACTGAAAAATCTGGCGGAGCTGATCAGTACCTTCGGATATGCGGCGGCGGCAGTGGTGGCTATAGCAGATCTGTTCAATTCCCTAATTCTGGATCAGGGATATAATATGAGCAGAACTCTGGAAGTCATTCAGACGCCTTCTGCCATCGTTCCCGCTCTTCTTCATGCGCTGACGCTGGCTATTACAGTAATCGTAGTAGCCGTGCCGGAAGGGCTTCCCATGATGATTACGGTAGTCTTATCCTCTAACATGAAAAAAATGTTAAAGGACAACGTTTTAGTCCGAAAATTAGTAGGAATTGAAACCTCCGGCAGCTTAAATATCCTGTTTTCAGACAAGACCGGAACCATTACCAAGGGCAAGCTTCAAGTCGTTTCTTTTATCAGCGGAAAGAATACCGAATACAATCCGTCACAAATTGTAAACAAAAGAGAACTTTACAGTCTGCTGGAGCTTTCCTCTGTTTATAATACAACAGCGGCTCTCTCCTTAAAAAAGGGTCACAAAACTGTCATTGGCGGGAACTCCACAGAACGTGCCTTACTGGAATTCAGCATGGAGCATTCCGTCATCGACCCGAGAAATATCAAGGTGCTCTCAAAGCTTCCTTTCAACAGCACCAACAAATATTCTGCTGTTACTATAGCAAATAAGGGGGTTCCCCTTACCCTTATAAAAGGTGCACCGGAAAAAATTCTGCCCAAATGCACCAAATATTATGATGAATACGGCCATACGCAGCATTCCGTCAATCTATCCGCCTTAAATCAGACCCTAAGCCAGTTATCCTCTAAGGCGATCCGTCTGCTGGCGGTTGCTGCAAGCGATTCTCCGGAGAACAGCGGGGATGGATTCCACGATCTGACGTTAATCGGTATCTTTGGCATACGGGATGAAATCCGGCCGGAGGCAGTCAGTGCCATCCGTCAGGTGACCAAAGCCGGCATACAGGTAGTCATGATAACCGGGGATAATAAAGATACGGCTTCCGCCATAGCCAGAGAAGCACATCTGATTCGGGAAGGGGAGCCCTCGGCAGTGATGACGAGCAGCGAGTTATCCCTTATGAGCGATGATATGCTCAAACGTGCTCTGCCGCAGCTGCGAGTTGTGGCCCGTGCTCTGCCCTCGGACAAAAGCCGCCTAATCAAGGTTTCTCAGGAAATGGGACTGGTTGCCGGGATGACGGGAGACGGAGTAAATGACGCACCTGCTTTAAAAAAAGCAGATGTAGGTTTTTCCATGGGAAGCGGTACGGAAATCGCAAAAGAAGCCAGTGATATTGTGATTCTGGACGATAACTTTCAGTCCATTGCCAAAGCGATTTTATATGGGCGGACTATTTTTAAAAGTATCCGAAAGTTTATTGTTTTTCAGCTTACGGTAAACTTATGTGCGGTTATTGTGTCTATCGTAGGGCCTTTCCTCGGAGTCGACACACCGGTCACTGTGATTCAGATGCTTTGGATCAACATGGTTATGGATACGCTGGCGGGACTGGCCTTTTCCGGGGAAATTCCTCTGGAGGAGTACATGAAAGAACCGCCGAAGCGGAGAGATGAGGTCATCATTAACAAATATATGTGGAATCAAATTCTTTTTACGGGAACCTATACGTCTGTTTTATGCCTGTTGTTTTTAAAGCTTCCCGTATTTCACCGATTGTTCCGCGGATATGAAGGAATGAGCTATTTTATGACGGCTTTTTTCAGCCTGTTCATCTTTGCCAGTATATTCAACAGCTTTAACGCCCGCACTTACAGGCTGAATCTGCTGGCCCATTTAAAGGGAAATAAAGCATTCATTGCCATTATTTCTCTGATCTGTGTGGTTCAGCTCCTGCTGATTTACTTTGGCGGCTCTGTTTTCCGTACCGCCGGTCTAACTTTTTGGGAATTACAGATGGTGCTTTTACTGGCCTTCTCCGTAGTTCCTGTAGACATGATTCGAAAGGTTATTATTCGGATGAACGGAAGAAAAGGATACCTTTAACATGTGAAGGTATCCTTTCCGCCTATTTCTTTATTTCTTTAACAATTCAACAGCTTTTGCCAACTGCATATCATCGCCCTTTTTCGTATTTCCGTAAGCCAGACCGTATGCACCGATTTCCAGCTTGCTCTTCGTAGAGTTATCAATGACCGGATAGGCAAACAAGCCTTCATCCTTCTGGAACTTCTTTACAGCCGCAGCGGTATCTTCGTCCATCGTCCCGGTGATCTTGCCGGTATAATAGCCAAGCAGAGCCAATCTTTGCTGAGCCCCATAAACATTCAGTCCGGTATCGCCCAAGGTTGGTTTGTCTTTTTCACTCATAGGGGCAAAGGTAATATATTTTGCTTTTGCCTCTTCACTTCCTATGGCGCCGTTTCTGACCACATAATCCGGCGTAATGCCTACATGATCTATATCCTTTTTATTTGGTGTCACAAAATAAAACACGGAGACCTTGGCTTTATCCCCGGCAGATAAGGTAACCATCTGCTGTGCAACACCCTTTCCAAAAGTAGTGGTGCCCACAAGCGTGGCCCCTTTGTTATCCTGCAAGGCACCGGCTAAAAGCTCGGAAGCACTGGCACTTTCTTCATTTACCAGAAGCACGGTCGGCATCTTAGGACCTGCAATTCCGGTGGCTTTTTCACTTTCAATAACCTTTCCTTTATTTACAAAGTGCGAAATATACCCGCTGGGAATGATCTCATTGGCGATCTCCATGGCTCCGTTTATGTATCCGCCCGGATTATTGCGCACATCAAGGATTAAAGCTTCTGCGCCTTTATTCACCAGAGCCGCTTTAGCCATTCTAAATTCAGTGGCTACGTCTGCATCGAACCCGGAAATCAGCATGTACCCGATTTTATCCTCCAGCATTTCATAAGAAACACATGCTGTGGTCACAATCTCTCTGGTAATGGAAATTTCCTTCTGCTGTCCTGCCCTTTCTACGGTCAATACGACCTTGGTTCCCGTTTCGCCTCTCATAAGAAGCACCAGCTGATCCAGGCTTAGGGCGGTGGTGTCTTTTCCGTCTATTTTAATAATCCTGTCACCGACCTCAACGCCTGCTTTGATAGCCGGACCCGCCGCATTTACCGAAATCACCTGGTGTTTTCCGTCCACATCCTGCATGGTAACCCCAATGCCCGCATATTCACCGGATACAGCTTCTTCAAATTTCTCACTGTCCGCATCTGTTGTATAGAATACGCTGTACGGATCCCCCAGTGCCTCGGTAGCACCTTTCATAGCCGCATCCATCAGTTTGTCGTAATCTACGCTGTCTTTATAATATTTGTTCAGAAATTCCATGTAATTCTGCATTTCCACTAAACGATCCATTAAGTATTCCGTGGAAGCCGTATCTTCTTTTTCCGTATCTGCGAATGCGGAGGGCAGAAATACAACAAAAGAAAATGATGTGATAATCATCGCCAGTGCAATGACAAAGGCGATTACTTTTACAATTTTTTTATCCATAGTGTCCCCTTTAATTCCCTTTAACCTTCTATCCGGTGCTTTCGCACTGCTGACAGATTTCATTGTATTAAATAATTTGTATATTCAACTTGCTTCTGCCTTCCGACAGACCCTTCAAACTGACGTGATAGTCGATATCAATCGAACCTTTTCCCTCCGGTGTAAGATTATTGACCAGATCATTGGTCAGGACTTCCATTTCAATAGCTCCAAAAGGCGTATCATAAAATCCTTCATACCGCCTGCCCTTCTGAAATTCAATCACCGTATCCAGCCCGACACTGTCTCCAAAACGCTTCATTTTAATCGTATCGCCTTTCAGCTTCAAGCTGGTCTTGCATCCGGGCATTCCGGATACTTCACTCTCTTCATATATTAAATAGGTTGTCTGATCCTTTTTATAGATTTTGCCCTCTGTAACAAACTCGATCTGATCTTCATTGTCCGAATCTATTGAGACCTGCCTACCTACTATTTTTAGCATGATATCTTTCATAACCAAAATCCACAATCCTTTCAATCAATTGGGAATACGGAACGCCAGCTTCTTCCCACAGTTTAGAGAACATGCTGAATTTCGTAAATCCCGGTATGGTATTTATCTCATTTATATAAACCCTGCCCGTCTTTTTCTCCAAGAAGAAGTCCACTCTGGAAAATCCTGCACAGTCCAGTGCCATATAGGCTCTTACGGCAATATCCCGCACTTCTTCTTTTATTTTCTCCGGTATATCTGCCGGCACACAGACCTTGGACTGGCCTCCGTCAAAATATTTAGCTCTGTAATCGTAAAATTCTGAGGACGGTAATATCTCGCCCACTGCGGCGGCCTCCGGATGATGATTCCCGATCACGCCGGTTTCAAGCTCTCTGCAATCCAGCCCTTCTTCGATCACAATTCTTCGGTCGTATTTGGCCGCTTCAATCAGTGCCTTGCACAAGCCGTCCCGGTCCTTTGCCTTAGTGATTCCCACGCTGGAACCCATATTGGCCGGTTTTACAAACATAGGATAAGGCACTTTTGCTTCAATTTTTTCTGCTTCCTTTTTCAGCCGCTTTTCGTCTGCTTTACCCTTATCTAATGTGAAATCCTCCGCATAGGAAAGGGCATGCTTACAGATCGGCAGACCCGCCTTTGCAAAGATATCCTTCGCCACAGCCTTATCCATCGCCACTGCCGACGCTAAAACACCGCAGCCCGCATACGGAATATCCAACATTTCAAACATTCCCTGAATGGTTCCATCCTCACCGTACGGTCCGTGCAGGATGGGCAGCACAAAATCCACCAGCTCCTTCAAGCGGCCCGGGTTAAATTCTGTGGCTGTTTTCTCCCATTGCCCGCTTTCAATTTCCGCAGCGGTTCCTTCAAAGTGCTTCCATCTGCCTTCCTTGGTAATACCAAAAAAAAACGGTTTGAACTTCGTTTTATCCAGCGCGTTTATGACAGATGCGGCTGACATGAGCGATATCTCATGCTCACCGGATCTGCCGCCAAAAATGACGCCTAATTTAATCATTATTATGCCCCCTACATCCTTGAAAGTATTTCTTCCAAGTGTTTCTTGTCAAAAAAATATTTTTTCTCACAGAATTGACAGACCAGTTCTGCCTGACCATCCTCTTCAAGGATTTCGGTCAAATCTTTTCTGCCAATAGTCATCAGCGCCTGTTCCAGACGCTCTTCACTGCAATCGCAGTTCCATTTGATTTCTCTGAATTCTAACGTCTCAGGCCTATATTTCTCCGGCATATCTTTAAAAATATATGCCATCAAAGCTTCTAACAGGCCTTCTTCCGTTTTCCCCGCAGCTTGTAACAGGACTTCTTCAATCAAAGTGGTCAGCGGTTTCATTTTATCCAGCATTTCCTCCAGCGCATCTACAGCTTCCTCTTCAAATCCGGGCAGCATCTGGATGATCATTCCTCCCGAACAGAGTACGGATAAATCTCTTGCGACTTTTACTCCCAAGGCAACAGAAGAATTCTGCTGTTCTGAAATAAAAAAGTACGCCGTCAGATCATCTGCAATTTCACCGGAAACAAGAGCAATACTGCCCATATACGGTTCTTTTAATCCCAGATCCTTGATGACCTTTAAATCTCCGACTCCCAGAGATCCGCCAACGTCCAGCTTTCCGGCTTCCGTAAGAGGAAGGTCTACATCGGGATTTGCGATATATCCTTTTACGTTACCCGCAGCATCCGCTGTGGCCAGAATCTGTCTCGCAGGACCGTCTCCGGTAAAGCTCAAGGTCAGTTTATCTCTCTGCCCTTTAAGCATAAGGCCCATCAGGCCTGCTCCCGTCAGAACACGACCCAGCCCCGCAGTTGCCAGAGGCGTCGTATTGTGAATTTTTCTTGCCTCTTCTACCATGTCCGTGCTAATGGTCAGATAGACTCTATACATTTTACTTTTATCTATAGCAATTAATGCTTTTCCCATTTATAAAATTTCTCCTTTTAAACATATCGTTTATTTACGATGAACTATCTTTGTTAATTCTTCTGTCAGATCGGCGATAACCTTTTCAGATTCTTGAGCTGTATTGCCCTTTGCCGATAAATAGATTTTGATTTTAGGCTCCGTTCCGGAAGGTCTCACCGTAAAGGAGCTTCCTCCTTCCAGCACCACTTCTATTACGTCTGACTTGGGAAGATTGATACAGACCGAACCGGACGGCTGTCCGTCTTCATTCAGAAAATACCGTTCCTGCTTCTGATAGTCTGCTACTTCCAGAATCGGTCTGCCGATCAACCGGTTTGGCAGTTCTTCTCTGAATCTCTGCATGAGCTGATTCATGATTTCCATGCCCTTTGAGCCTTCAAAAGTAAAATCGATCAGATGATTCTTAAAGTATCCGTATTCTTGATACAGTTCCTCCAGCCGCTCAGCAAGCGTCAGTCCTTTTTCTTTGTAATACGCCGCCATTTCGCAGATGAGCATGGAACCGTTCACCGCATCCTTATCTCTTACATAGGTTCCCGACAGATACCCATAGCTTTCTTCAAATCCAAACAGGAACTCCGCTTCTCTGTTCTCATTTTCCAGAAATGCAATTTGTTCTCCGATAAACTTAAAGCCGGTCAGCGTCAAAATCATCCGAACTCCATGCTTCGCCGCAATAGCAGCCGTCATCCGAGTGGATACAATGGTGGTTATCACACACGGATTCTTTTTTAATCCGGTTTCTGCCTTCTTAATCAAAAAATCGAATAGAAGGACACCCACCTCGTTGCCGGATAGAAGCCGGTAGACCGGCCGGCTCTCCTTCGCCTTACCATTTCTGCCTTCTTCTCCCCTGCCGCTGCTTTCGCAAACAGCAAGACCCACTCTGTCACAGTCCGGATCCGTCGCCAGAAGAATATCCGGAATATCTGCGGTCTGCCCGGAAGCGGCGGCTTCTCGGGCAAGCCTGCCGCAAAGTTCAAGCCCCAGTTCAAGAGCTTCTCTTTTTTCAGGATTGGGATAGGGGCAGGTGGGGAAATGGCCGTCCGGCAGTTCCTGTTCCTTCACCACAGCAATTTTTGTGACGCCGATCCGCTCCAAAATAGCCCGTACCGGTTTGTTCCCTGTGCCGTTCAGCGGGGTATACACTACGGACAGCCTGCTTAAAGCCTTTCTTTCTTCCTCAGAAGATAAGGTGCTCTCAGCCTGCACCGCATCCAAATAGTTTTTGACCGTTTCATCCCCCAGCATATTCAGTATACCATCTCCGCCGCTATATTTAACATCTGTAAAAATATCCAGCCGTTCTATATATCTGAAAATTTTCTCCGCAGCGGTCAAGGTGACCTGACATCCGGAATCGTCGTAAACCTTATATCCGTTATATTTAGCCGGGTTATGACTGGCCGTGATCATAATGCCCATAGAACAGTCCATCTGCCTTACAGCAAAAGAAAGAGCCGGTGTGGGCATCAATTCCTCATATAAATATACATCGATATCGTTGGCAGTCAATACCTGCGCAGCTATTTTAGCAAAAACCTCAGAATAAATGCGGCTGTCATAGGAAATGGCAACGGAAGCCCCTGCCTGATTCTTTTTCTGCCTTAGCGGAGAATCCATCCGGTACTCCCCTGCTCGAATATAATCTGCTATTCCCTGAGTCGCCTTCGCCACCGTGTATATATTTAATCGGTTCGTACCCGCTCCTAAAATTCCTCTCAACCCGCCGGTGCCAAACTCTATATCTTTATAGAACCGCTCATAGATTTCCTCTTCTGCATTTTCCAGAGCCGCACATTCTTCCAGATCTTGAAGTAATTGCCGGTTTATATTTTTGATCTCTTCATTACTATTATGTAAATGAATCTGTTCTGTTAAAAATTCTTTCCAGATCTCATATGTTTTCATTCTGCAATCTCCCGTGTACCCGTGAATATTCGCCTGTAAAGGTCATTCTATACTATTAACAATATATTTTACCACATAAACATCTTTTTTTCACAAAAAAATCACAATACCGAGTTAATATATCAATATACATTAATTATTGTACCAATCAGGAACCTGAGTACAATAAAAATTTAATATATTAGGAGGGGATTTGTAATATGGATCATTTTAAGAACTATTATCCGGGGGAAAATCAACATGAACCGATACAAGATGTAAACTTCGTCATCGTGGACGAACCATCATCTTCGTCTGATTCGAATGCAAATCACGGGTCAAGACCGAAACACAGGTTTCACTTTAAATCTACTAAGGGAAGTATCGCACTCCTGGTTGTCTTATGTCTCCTTGCTTCGACCATTTTCGGATTCGGCGGCGCCATGTTCGCCAACCATATGATCACCGGAAGTGACAGCTTCGGCAAACGTTCCGAAGCAGACGGCAAGTTAAGTATATCCAATACCGGGACTACCATAGAGCAGTCCACGGACGGAAATTTGACCATCAAAGAGATTGCGGCTCTGAATGCCAACTCTGTGGTGGAAATAAAGACCGAAGCTATGGTAACAGATTCCTGGATGCAGCAATATGTTACGGAGGGTGCCGGAAGCGGAGTGGTCATTTCTGCTGACGGGTACATCGTAACCAACAACCACGTGATTGAGAATTCCAATAAAATTACCGTTACCTTAAAAAGCGGCAAATCGTATTCGGCAAAATTAATCGGCCGGGATGATGAAACGGACATTGCCGTTTTAAAAATTGATGCCTCAGGGCTTACTCCGGTGGTCTATGGGGACAGCAGCGCACTGGAGGTCGGCGATTTATCTGTCGTAATCGGAAATCCGCTGGGAAGTCTGGGCGGAACCGTTACTGCCGGAATCGTAAGTGCTCTGGATCGCTCCATTACCATTGACGGCAAGAGCATGACGCTGCTTCAAACAGATGCTTCCATTAATCCGGGCAATTCCGGCGGCGGCATGTTCAATCAGAATGGAGAGCTGGTGGGAATCATTGTTGCCAAATCCTCCGGTTCCGATGTCGAGGGGCTGGGCTTTGCCATTCCGGTCAACAAAGTGAAAAAAATCGCTCAGGAGCTGGCGGATTACGGATATGTACGAGGAAGAATCGATACCGGCATGACCTTCGTAGATCTAACTTCCATGCGGAACGCCGTTTATTACGGGGTGACCAGCCTGGGGATCTACGTCAAGAGCGTGGACAGCGATTTTGCCAAGGCAGCCGGTTTTAAGAGCGGTGATATGATCTATTATGTAGGCGATAAAAAAATCAATTCCGCATCGGATCTGACCAGTGCCTTTGACGGATATAAGGTGGGGGACAAG
>ENA-UOOI01002911-UOOI01002911.1-fermentation-metagenome-genome-assembly--contig:-NODE-2911-length-13807-cov-3.941390_pt1 | contig 13807 bp, 13 predicted proteins | sample MGYA00245779_ERZ724027 | MGnify/ENA primary metagenome ERZ724027 (study PRJEB28704, sample SAMN03018318) | fermentation metagenome | biome: anthropogenic terrestrial biome; feature: soil; material... | reverse complement strand
CGAGATCTACACTCTTTCCCTACACGACGCTCTTCCGATCTAGTATGCACCTGAACAGACTTCTGTCTTCGCAAGTCTCGCCGGAAAGGCAGTAATGGACGGAGATATCTATGATATCGCGGCTCCAAGACGGTCCGAATATTCGAAAACCGCCGAAAAACTGGTTGGTATGGAAAAAGAAATCTCTGCTTTAAAAGCCAAAATAGTAAAACTTGAAAATCAGACAGAGGAGTTAAAACCATGGCTTAACCTGTCAGTGCCTCTGAATACCTCTGGGACAAAAAGGTGTTCTTTCTTTGCAGGGACGCTTCCGGAATCGCTGAATGAAGTTCAGCTTATGGAAAAGATGGCAGAAATAGCCCCGGATTTGGATAAGTTTGAAATAGAGATATTATCCGGTGACCAGGACAGGACATATCTTGCTGTCATTTGTATGAAAGAAGAGGAACAGGAGACAGAAGATGCTTTGAGAAAACTGGGATTTTCACGAGCTTCCGGTGTGTATAAAAGAAAACCTGCGGATGAGGTAACTCAGATAGAGGCGGAGATTGATAAAGCACATGTACAGATTTCAAACCTGATTCTAAAGATAAAAGACTTGAAAGATGAGAGAGATCATCTGAGGCTCATGTCCGATTATTACAAACTGAGGGCAGAAAAATATGATGTGCTGGGTAAACTTCCTCAGACACAAAGTGTGTTTGCTATCGGAGGTTATATTCCGGAGAGATGCGCTGACACATTAAAAAATGAACTTGAGAGCAATTATGATGCTGCTGTCTTTATAGAGAATATCAAAGACGACGAGGAGGCACCGGTAATTCTTGACAACAATAAATTTGCCCGTACCGGAGAGGGGGTGCTGACTTCCTTCGGGCTGCCTCGGAAAGGAGAGATCGATCCCACCTTTATCATGACAGTCTTTTATGTCTTTTTGTTTGGAATCATGTTGTCGGACGCGGCTTATGGAGCAATTGTATCCATCGTCTGCGGTGTGGCATTGGTTAAATTCCCAAGGATGGGTGAAAATCTGAAAAAATCGATTCAGCTGTTTTTCTGGTGCGGGCTTTCTACTGTTTTCTGGGGACTGATGTTTGGAGGCATCTTCGGAGATGCCATTGATGTGATTGCAACAACCTTTTTTCATGTTAAACTGGCTGAAGGTGAGACGCTGCTTCCGGCACTTTGGTTTGTCCCACTGGACGATCCGATGAAAATGCTAGTCTACTCCATGCTGTTTGGCTGTATTCATATGTTTACAGGCCTTGCAATCAAGGGGTATATGTGCTTAAGAGACAGGGATTATATGGGATTTCTCTGTGACGTAGTGTTTTGGACGATGCTTTTGCTTGGGCTGATTTTCATATTACTGCCCACGTCTCTTTTTGAATCGATATCACAGATGAAATTCACATTCCCGTCGATTGTTAATTCTCTAGCAGAAATATCGGCCGTCGCGGGCGCTGTGGGGATTCTCATGTTTTCAGGCAGAGATCACAAAAATATTTTCGTGCGGATTGCTCTGGGTGCTTATGATTTGTATAATATTACAGGGTGGCTGTCGGATGTACTTTCTTATTCCAGGCTCCTGGCTCTGGGACTTGCCACAGGTGTAATAGCATCTGTGATTAATCAGATGGGCAGCATGGTGGGGAAAGGACCCGTTGGTGTTGTATTATTTGTCCTTATTTTTATTGTCGGTCACGCTATGAATCTTGCAATTAATCTGCTTGGGGCCTATGTTCACACTTGCAGACTCCAGTATGTTGAGTTTTTTGGAAAGTTTTATGAAGGTGGGGGAAGGGAATTCAAACCGTTCCATCCAAATACAAAATATGTGGAAATTGAAGGAGGAAAATGAGATGAATGAATTAGGAATTGTATGGGCAGTATTGGGAGCAGTAGCAGCGGCAGGTCTGGCCGGTATCGGTTCTGCATATGGTGTGGCATCAGCCGGTCAGGCTGCGGCAGGTGTAGTTACGGAGGATCCGTCAAAATTCGCAAAGTGTCTTCTTTTGCAGTTGCTGCCGGGAACACAGGGCATATATGGGCTGCTGGTGGCATTTATCACTTTATCTAAGATTGGACTACTTGGAGGAAATCTGGTTTCGATTTCCTGGCAGACTGGGCTGTCGATATTCTTTGCCTGCCTTCCTGTTGGCCTTGTAGGGCTGATCTCCGCGAGACAGCAGGGAAATACATCTGTGGCTTCGATCGGTATTATCGCTAAGAAACCGGAACAATTCGGTAAATCCATGTTGTTCCCTGCTATGGTCGAGACTTATGCGATTCTGGCTCTTCTGATCTCTGTTCTCGCAGTCACCTCAATACCTGTATAAGTGGAGGTGATCATCAATGAGCGGATTGGAAAAAATTACACAGCAGATTCTCAATGAAGCACAGGAGAAATCTGATCAGCTAATTGAAACGGCCCTGAAAGAGAAAAAGGAGATACTCGATCAGTCAGAGGAAAAGTGTGATCTGATGAGAAAGCAGTCCCATGCATCTCTGGAAATGGAACTCCGGGAGTTTAGCGACAGATCGGCTTCGGCAAGAGAACAGTCACGTCGCAGGGAAGTTCTCGAGGAAAAGCAGAGAATTATTGCCGATATGATCGAGAAAACATACAATCGGCTGCACAGTGAGCAGACAGGTCCTTATTTTGAAAATATGAAACATCTGTTTAAGAAATACTGCCATAGTGAAAAAGGACAGATGGTTCTTGGAAGCCGTGATTTAGAGAGAATGCCGGATAGCTTTCGAACTTCCATTGAAGAGACTGCCGCCAGAAAAGGGGGATCGATAGAGATTTCGGATACACCCGGCCGTATCACAGATGGCTTTCTGCTGATCTATGGTAATATAGAGGAGAATTGTACCTTTGAGGCTATCATAGATGCCAACAGAGATATTCTTAAGGATTGTACAAACCGAATATTGTGGGAGGTAAAGGATGACTGATCATTCGAATGTTTATGCAGTTGCGAGAATTCGCGTCTTGGAAAACACTCTGTTTACAAAGAATATGATTGATCAGCTGATGGCCTGTAAAACCTGCGAAGACTGTCTGAACTTTTTGACAGAGAGAGGGTGGGGGGCTTCGGATAAAAAGTTAGATGCGCAGGACATGCTGCGGATTGAACGTGAAAAAACATGGAATGTGATTCGGGATATGCAGGTGGATATGTCTGAGTTTGACGTGTTGTCTTATCAGAATCTATATCACAATCTGAAGGCAGCTATAAAGGAAGTTTGTGTTGGGGCGTCAGCAGTGAATGTATATTATAAGGGAACGTCTGTCTCAAAAGAAGAGATGCTGCGTATCGTAAAGGAGAAAGACTTTGAGAGTCTTCCAAGCCATATGAGGAAGGCAGCTGCAGAGGCACTAAAGGTGATGCTTCAGACGAAAGACGGGCAGCTCTGTGACATTATAATTGATCATGCGCTGTTAGATGCCGTCCGTCGGGAAGGTGAAAACTCTAAAAATAATATGATCAAATCTTATGCGGAAACATTCGTCTCTTCTGCAGATATAAAAATCGCTGTCAGGGCTGCAAAGACAGGCAAAAATAAATCGTTTCTGAACCGTGCACTGGCGAAGTGCGATTCCCTGAATGTGGAGAAACTATTGCAGGCTTCTTTGTCAGGCTTTGATGCTGTCTGCGAGTATCTTTTGGAAGCAGGTTTTGCCGATGCGTCTGATGCGCTCAAAAAGTCGAACTCAGCTTTCGAGTGCTGGTGCGATAATCGTATTGTTGAGATTATTACACCGCAAAAATACAATTCTTTCACGACAGGTCCACTGATCGCATATGTACTGGCCAGAGAAAATGAAATCAATACAGTTCGTATGATTCTTATCGGGAAGCGAAATGAAATTCCGGAGGATTCCATACGGGAAAGGATCCGGGTAATGTATGTATAAGATAGCAGTGATCGGTGCTCATGAGAGCATCTATGGCTTTGCGGCTTTAGGGCTTACGACATTTTCTGTTAAGGATGAAGAAGAAGGAAGAAAAGTACTCAAAAAGGCAGTTGATGATGACTATGCTGTTATCTACATCACAGAAGCCGTGGCAGCAAAACTTAACGATGAAATCGATCAGTATCGTAATGATTTTCTGCCCGCTATCATACAGATTCCGGGAACATCGGGAAATACAGGTGCAGGAATTGCAAATGTAAAAATGACTGTGGAACAGGCAGTAGGTTCAGATATTTTATTTGGAGAGGAGGGAAATAAATTATGAGTACAGGAGTTATAAAAAAAGTTGCCGGTCCATTGGTTATCGCAACAGGGATGCGGGATGCCAATATGTTTGATGTTGTCCGTGTAAGCAGGCAGAGACTGATCGGTGAAATTATAGAGATACATGGTGATGAGGCTTCCATACAGGTATATGAAGAGACATCTGGTCTTGGGCCGGGAGAACCGGTTGAGTCCATGGGAGTTCCTCTCTCAGCAGAATTAGGGCCCGGGCTTATTTCAGGCATTTATGACGGAATTGAGCGGCCATTAGACGAAATCAGAAAAATATCCGGTAACAATCTAAAACGCGGGGTGGAAGTTCCGGCCTTGAACCGTGAAAAAAAATGGGAGTTTATCGCCGCTGTTAAGGCGGGAGACAATGTGGGACCGGGAGATGTCCTGGGAACAGTGGAAGAGACTGTAGTCGTCACCCAGAAAATCATGGTTCCGCCGAAGATGAAAGGAACTGTAAAAGAAATAAAAGAAGGAAGCTATAAAGTTGATGAGGTAATCGCGGTAATTACCACGGACGACGGCGACAAAGAAATTACTATGATGCAGAGATGGCCGGTCCGTGTAGGCAGACCATATCAGAAAAAACTGCCTCCTGAAAAGCCGCTGGTTACAGGGCAGAGAGTCATTGATACATTCTTTCCAATCGCGAGAGGCGGGGTGGCGGCGGTTCCGGGTCCCTTCGGAAGTGGAAAAACCGTAATTCAGCATCAGCTGGCGAAATGGGCAGAGGCTGATATCGTAGTTTATATAGGCTGCGGGGAACGTGGAAACGAGATGACAGATGTCTTAAATGAATTTCCGGAACTTATTGATCCGAGAACAGGTGAGTCATTGATGAAACGGACTGTGCTGATTGCCAATACATCGGATATGCCTGTAGCGGCGAGGGAGGCTTCTATTTATACCGGGATTACAATTGCAGAATATTTTCGCGATATGGGGTACTCTGTTGCACTGATGGCGGATTCTACCTCCCGATGGGCAGAAGCCTTAAGAGAGATGTCGGGCCGCCTGGAAGAGATGCCCGGAGAGGAAGGATATCCTGCTTATCTGGGAAGCCGGCTTGCCGAGTTTTATGAACGTGCGGGAGATGTCATTTCCCTTGGGAAGGACAACCGCGAGGGTGCACTGACAGCAATCGGTGCCGTATCACCGCCGGGCGGAGATATATCAGAACCTGTTTCTCAGGCTACGCTGCGTATTGTCAAGGTGTTCTGGAGTCTGGATGCAGACTTGGCGGCGGAACGTCATTTTCCCGCAGTGAACTGGCTGAACAGCTATTCCTTGTATCTGGATGATATGGAAAAATGGTTTAATGCTTCTGTGAAGTCGGAATGGATGGACTGCAGGCAGGAAATGATGGGACTTCTCCAGGACGAATCTGAATTGGAAGAGATAGTAAAAATGGTAGGAATTGATGCTCTTTCTCCGAACGACAGGTTGAAAATGGAGACATCCAGATCCATTCGCGAAGATTTCCTGCATCAGAATTCGTTTCATGAGATTGATACTTATAGTTCGTTGAAAAAACAGTATATGATGATGAAACTGATTCTGGCTTACTATGAAAATGCGGTACAGGTACTTGAGAAGGGAGCGGAATTAAATGATATCATTGACATACCGGTCCGCGAAAAAATCGGAAGATTTAAGTATGTGAATGAAGATAAACTTGAAAATAACTACAAAGAAGTCATAGAGGAAATACAGACACAGACATTCGGACTTTTAGGAAAGGAGGAGCGGTAAATGCCGAAAGAATTTAGAACGATACAGGAAGTGGCCGGACCTCTGATGATGGTTCAGGGTGTAGAAAATGTCACATACGATGAACTTGGAGAGATAGAGCTGGCGAATGGTGAAAGGCGCCGGTGCAAAGTTTTGGAAATTGACGGGGATACAGCTCTGCTGCAGCTTTTTGAAAATTCTGCAGGTATTAATCTTTCTAACAGTAAAGTAAGATTTTTGGGTCACTCCATGGAACTGGGTGTCTCCTCAGATATGCTGGGGAGAGTCTTTGACGGTCTGGGCAGACCAATCGATCAGGGGCCTGAAATCCTGCCGGAAGAACGGAGAGATATCAATGGACTTCCCATAAATCCGGCGGCGAGAAGCTATCCGGAGGAGTTTATTCAGACAGGAGTTTCAGCTATTGATGGGCTCAATACATTGGTCCGTGGACAAAAACTCCCGATTTTTTCGGCATCGGGACTTCCGCATGCACAGCTTGCGGCGCAGATTGCCGGACAGGCTAAAGTGCTGGGAAAGGATGAGAAGTTCGCCGTTGTGTTTGCTGCAATGGGTATCACATTCGAGGAGTCTAATTTCTTTATAGAAAGCTTTAGAAATACAGGGGCAATCGACCGAACCGTTCTGTTTGCCAATCTGGCAAATGATCCGGCGGTAGAACGTATCGCTACACCCAGAATGGCACTGACTGCTGCGGAATACCTTGCATTTGACAGGGGAATGCATGTTCTTGTTATTATGACTGATATTACAAACTATGCAGATGCGCTGCGTGAGGTATCGGCGGCTCGTAAAGAGGTTCCGGGCAGAAGGGGATACCCGGGATATATGTATACAGATCTGGCTTCTCTGTATGAACGTGCCGGACGTCAGAAGGGAAAAGAAGGTTCTATAACGTTAATTCCGATACTTACAATGCCAGAGGATGATAAGACGCATCCGATTCCCGATTTGACCGGATATATTACCGAGGGACAGATTATCCTCAGCCGTGACCTGTATCATAAAGGTATCACGCCCCCTATTGATGTTCTTCCTTCTCTTTCACGCCTGAAGGATAAAGGAATCGGAGAGGGAAAGACCCGGGCAGATCATGCCGATACGATGAATCAGCTTTTTGCCGCATATGCCCGCGGCAAGGATGCCAAAGAACTGATGGTGATTCTGGGAGAGGCGGCACTCTCCGACATGGATCTCTTGTATGCCAGGTTCGCCGATGAATTTGAAAAAGAATATCTCAATCAGGGATATCATACTGAGCGCAGTATTGAACAGACGCTCGATATTGGATGGAAACTTCTGGGAATTCTTCCTAAAAGTGAATTGAAGCGTATTGATGACAAATTACTGGAACAGTATTATGTCCCTGAAGAGGAACAGCAACAATAGAAGAGGTGATGTCATATGGCAATAACTCAAGTGAATCCAACCCGGATGGAACTTACAAGGCAAAAAAAGAAGCTGGTCACTGCGAACCGTGGTTATAAACTTCTGAAGGATAAGCGGGATGAGTTAATGCGCCAGTTTTTGATACTTGTGAGAGAGAATATGGATCTTAGAAGACAGGTGGAGACGGGAATAAAAAAAGCAAACACAAATTTTGTAATTGCCGGTTCAGCTATGTCAGAAGAAACCCTTCACACTGCACTGATGGCACCGAAACAGGAAGTATCACTTACAGCAGAGAAAAAGAATGTTATGAGCGTGGATGTCCCTGTATTTCGTTATGAAACCAAAACCGCAGACAGTAATGATATCTACTCTTATGGTTATGCATTTACTTCAGGCGATCTCGACGATGCCGTAAAGTCTCTGGCGGATGTGTTTCCTCAGATGCTGGAGCTGGCGGAAAAAGAAAAAAACTGCCAGTTGATGGCAGCCGAGATTGAAAAGACCAGAAGACGTGTCAATGCTCTGGAACATATCATTATCCCAGAGGCACTGGAAAATATAAAGTATATTTCGATGAAACTCGATGAGAATGAGAGAAGCTCCCAGGTAAGGCTTTTAAAAGTCAAAGATATGATGCTTGAAGACGCTCATCATTATCGGAAAAAACAGGCAGCTGGTTAAGAAACAACAAGAGAAGAAACTCCCTTTTAAGTGAGATTCTTCTCTTGTTGGCTTATGTAGTGTTGAACAAGCAGTAAATCCTATTCAACGTTATTCTTATAATAATCTATGATCTTTTATATATTTCTTAATCGCATCGAAACTTTCGGTGCTGATCACATGCTCAACCCGGCATGCATCCTCCGCAGCAACCTTCGGATTTACACCCATACTCTCCAGAATTTCAGAAATGACAGTGTGGCGCTCATAGATCTTTGCTGCGATTGCAAGACCTGACGGTGTCAGTTTAATATGCCCCTCATCATTTACCGTGATGTAACCGTTCTCTCTTAAGTGTTTCATCGCGACACTGACGCTGGGCTTTGAATAATCGAGCTCCGTGGCAATGTCGATGGAGCGGACAGAGGGCTGTCGCTGGCTTAGAATTAATATAGTTTCCAGATAATCTTCTGCAGATTCATGTATTTTCAAGGGAGGCCTCCTTTCTTTCATAAAAACATAATATAATTCTTCATACTTTATGATAACACACAAGACTCAGACGGGCAAGTATATGTGAAAAGAGAACTGATTTTGTTGTGCACGGTGAAAAACCGTGATACAATTACTGCAAAATACTTTTGAGTGGAGGGGTACATATGTTTAAAATAATGCTGGTCGAGGATGATCTCACGATCACGGAGGTATTAGAGCGCCAGCTGGGGAAATGGGGATATCAGGTTTTGACCGTAGAGGATTTCAATCATGTATTAGAACTGTTTGAGAGAGAAAAACCAGATCTTATTCTGATGGATATCTCACTGCCGAGTTATAACGGATTTTACTGGTGTACCGAGATCAGAAAAATCAGCAAGACACCGATCATCTTCATATCCTCCGCCAGTGATGATATGAATCTCGTCATGGCGATCAATATGGGGGCCGATGATTTTATCGCGAAACCATTTAAACTCGAAGTGATTACGGCAAAGATTCAGGCAATGCTGCGCAGAACGTATGATTTTACCCTGGAAACGGAAGAAATAAAAGCGGGGGGTATAGCACTGTCCCTTGCTGACAACTCCATTTCAAAGGATGGACAGAAGCTGGACCTGACCAAAAACGAGTTTAAGATTCTGAAACTTTTGATGGGTCAGGCAGGGCAGATTGTCTCCCGTGATGAGATTATGAAAGAACTGTGGGACACGGATCAATTTATTGATGACAATACGCTGACCGTCAATATGACCCGGCTTAGAAAACGACTGGAGGAAATCGATATATCCGACTTTATAGAAACGAAGAAAGGAATCGGATATAGAATTGTGGAAAAGGAGAATACATGAGAGATTTTTTCGGGAAAGAACGGGCGGTCTGGATCGTGGATCTGGCGGCTTCAGCACTGTTTTTCCTGCTGTGCGCCGTCTACCGGGTCTCACTTGAGATACCGGTCTATACAGTTGTTCTGCTTCAGACGTTTGTGGTGATTCTTGAAGTGATGAGATATTTTAAATATAAAAAAAGCTGCGATCTGCTGCGGAATGCAGTCGGGAATGCCAAAACCGTGGTCAGTGAACTTCCCGAACCTGAAAACTGTGTGGAAGAATTGTATACAGAACTGGCGGAAGTCTTAAATGAACGGTGTGAAAGGGATGAGCAGGAGTTTTGGGACAGTTTGAAGCGTGCCGATCACTACTATACGAAATGGTCCCACCAGATCAAGACGCCGATTGCAGGCATGAGACTTTTGCTGGAAGAAGACGAGATGGACAAACAGTCTCTGCAAAGAGAACTCTATCGGATTGAGCAGTATGTGGAAACTGTCCTTCAATATCAGAGAATTCATGCTACGACGAATGATCTCTTGATTAAAATTAATTCGATGAGAGATATGACTGAGCAGGCACTTAACCACACACAGGCGCTATTTACTAGAAAAGACGTAGCTGTTAAAATATATGACCTTGATTTTGATGTGATTACAGACGAAAAATGGTTTGTCTTTGTGCTGGAGCAGCTGGTCAGCAATGCCATAAAATATACCCGGCGGGGACAGATCACCATCTATGGAAAGACAGAACCAGAAAAAACTCTTATCATAGAGGATACCGGGATCGGAATCCGAAAAGAAGATCTGCCGCGTATCTTTGAATGGGGATATACCGGGGAGAATGGAAGAACTGATAAAAAAGCGACAGGAGTCGGTCTGGCATTGTCTAAAGAAACTCTGGACATGCTCGGACACGGAATCGCGATAGAATCTGAACCTGGAAAAGGAACGAAAGTTACACTCTATCTGACGCAGAAAAGAATGGAATAGTAAAATCTTTATCATGGGGACAGGTGTAATGCCTGAATTATAACATGTGGAAGGAAAAAATATGATTGATATAAAGATAGTGAGTTCGCTTGAAAAGGTGTTTCCGAATGAAGCACCCGTTACAAAGCCAGAGTGCACGAAGTTTAGTGACCTGAAAGGAGAAGTAGTTTCTTTTCAGATTGCCTATTATGGTGATGTAAATTCCAAGGAATATGTCTGCTTAAAGATTGATTCCGACATAAATGACTGGATTCGTGTTAGAACTGTGGAATTGGTGCCATCTGCGCTACCATGCAATGCAGTCTATGATGACAATTATCTTAGAACAACTCCTGGTATGTTTCCAGATCTTTTGAGGGATCTCAAAAACAATCAGGTACCGGTGATCGCTCACCAGTGGAGAGCACTCTGGATTGATATTACTGTTCCAGAGAGCGCAGATTCGGGAAGTTATGAGATGACTTTTACCCTGCAGGATTGTATCGGGGAGGTTCTGTGTGCCGAGACTGCAAAAATAAAGGTAATCGATGCCATACTACCAGAGCAGAAACTGATTCACACGGAGTGGTTTCATGCAGACTGTCTGGCGGATTATTATCACCTGGAACCCTGGAGCGGCGAATATTGGAGCATGCTCGAGAACTTTATCCGGGAGTATGCCGGTCGGGGAATGAACGCCATTCTCACACCGGTGCTCACGCCGCCGCTTGACACTGCAGTAGGTGGCGAGCGCACTACGATTCAGCTTGCTGTCATCGAAAAGAACGGAGATAATTACACGTTCGACTTTTCCCGACTGAAGAAATGGATTGATCTCTGCCGGAAATATGGGATTAAATATTTTGAGGTTGCGCACCTTTTCACACAGTGGGGAGCGACAAGCGCGCCAAAGGTCGTGGCGAGAGAGGATGGACAGCTTAAGAAAATCTTCGGATGGGAGACGAAATCGGATTCTCCGGAATATTGCAGTTTTCTGAAACAATTTCTCACAGCTCTGACGGAGAAATTTAAAGAATGGAATATTGCAGAACAGGTGTATTTTCATACTTCCGACGAGCCATCGGAAGCGCATCTTGAAGCTTATGAGACGGCAAGGCAGGAAATCGATCCGTATATCAAGGGCTTTAAAACGCTGGATGCATTGTCCGATTATAGTTTTTATAAAAGAGGACTGGTGGAAAAGCCGGTTCCCGGAACAAATCATATCGAGCCATTTTTGAAGGCGAAAGTGCCCGGGCTTTGGACATATTATTGTACGGCACAGAGTACAGAAGTTTCCAATCGGTTTATGTCCATGCCATCTGCCAGAAATCGGATTTTGGGGGTTCAGCTTTATAAATTTGGAATAGAAGGATTTTTACAGTGGGGATTTAATTTTTATAATTCACAGTATTCGCTGGAACACATCAATCCTTATGCGGTGACGGATGCGGGATCCGCATTTCCGTCAGGGGATGCTTTTTTGATCTATCCGGGGGAAGATCGAAAACCAGAGGAATCACTTCGTCTGATGAATCTTTTTCATGCCATGCAGGATATCCGTGCCATGGAATTGCTTGAAAGTATGATCGGAAAAGACGAGGTCGTACAGGAAATGGAAAAAGGATTAAACGAAGAGATTACATTCAAAAAATATCCGACATCAGATGCCTGGCTGCTGGGATTTCGCCAGAGGATCAATGATCGGATAGAGAGCTGTGTGAGAAGACAGTGACGAGAAAAGGATTTTTTCATTCCAGATCCATCTTTGCACAGCTTCTTCTCTTTTCACTGTTGATCAGTCTCGTGCCTGTCCTGATTATTGGCGGATTCCTATATAAAAAGATGGATGATATGGTTGCGGATGAGATGGCAGATTATCATGCGCAGATTACTTCACAATACATGAAAAATGTAGAAGAGAAACTTTTGCAATATGAGAAAAGCCTTACCTTCATTTCTAACAATACCCTGATTTCAAAGTCACTCACTAATATCAATGACGGTGCTTATGATCGAGGGAAAGTCATCAGTGAGGAGGTGACAAAGTCACTGCTCCTGGAAAAACTGAGCGAAGTCAGAAACTGCATGGTATATTCACTGGCAGAGGAAAATCCTGTATATGGACGAAGAGCGACAATGATTGAAGAGGGAAGGCGAGAAGGCTGGTATGATAAGGAACAACAGAACATGGATGAAAACTGGTTCTCCTATTTTGCTTCGGATGATCAGCAGCCGCTCTTATCGAGAGTAAAAAGAATTGAATCATTGAATACGAGTCAGTTTACAAGAAAAGATCTCGGATTTGTGAAATTAGATCTTTATATTGATCGTTTGTTTGCCCCTGCCGAGCTGTCCGAAGGAGGGACAGCCTCCTATGATGTTATTGTCTATGATCATAACTCGAAGGTGTTATATTCCACGTCAAAGGACATAGCCAAATATCCTGCACAGGTCAGTACTTATGTGGTAAATGATAAAAATATGGATTCCTATGGACTGAAAATCCGGTTCCTTTTTGACAATCAGGAACTGATTGCAAAGAGGGAAAAGATTCTGGGGACGACTGGTCCGGTGATGATCTTGCTGATTTTACTGTTAATCGGATGTTCCTATCTGTATAGCAGAGGATTTTCTTCGCGGCTTGGCGTTCTCTTATCAAAGGTGAGGACGGTTGAGACAGGAGATCTGACAATTCAAGATCCGGTCGAAGGGACGGATGAGATTGCCGCTCTGGATCGTCAGTTTGATCATATGCTGATCAAACTGAACGAACTGATTCAGAAGACCTATGTTCAGGAGCTCGAGAACAAGGAGACACAGCTTCGCAATCTGCAGTTACAGATTAATCCACATTTTCTCTACAACACGCTAGAGACGATTAGTTCGATCGCTGCAGTAAAGCAGGCATTTGAAATCTGTGAAATATGTGAGAAGCTGGGTGGAATTTTCCGCTATAGTCTGGGAAAAGATTATGGGGAGTTTGTAACCCTTGAGCAGGAACTGACACATGTAAAAAACTATATTTTTATACAGAAGACCAGATATGGAAGCCGGTTTGAAGTATATTATAATATAGAACCGGATACCGAATCTCACTGTGTTCTACGGTTTATTCTGCAACCAATCGTTGAGAATGCAATCGTTCACGGTATGAGTGAATTCGAGACATCTGGAACAGTTGAAATATCGGCATATGAAAAAGACAATGTGCTTTATATCAGTATAGTAGATGATGGAGTGGGTATGGATAACAGCAAAATAGAAGAACTGATGGAGTACATTAATTCTGATAAGACAGACATTCACGATAAAAAGAAAAGCATCGGTATTCGAAATGTAAATCAGAGGATTAAATTCTCGTGTGGAAACCAGTATGGTATTATAATCAAGAGCCATCCCGGAGAGGGAAGCCGGGATGGCTCTTGATTATAATACCATAC
>ENA-UOOI01002909-UOOI01002909.1-fermentation-metagenome-genome-assembly--contig:-NODE-2909-length-13811-cov-94.730663_pt1 | contig 13811 bp, 10 predicted proteins | sample MGYA00245779_ERZ724027 | MGnify/ENA primary metagenome ERZ724027 (study PRJEB28704, sample SAMN03018318) | fermentation metagenome | biome: anthropogenic terrestrial biome; feature: soil... | reverse complement strand
GTGCAATGTATTGTATTGTTCGTGCGGATGGCATATAGTATAAGTACCAGTTGGAAGGGAGTTGATAATATGGCTGGCAACACAACGCTTAATCAGCCAAACAAGGAAACCATTGCGGCGATGCTTGAGGCGGAAAGGATTGCGAAAGGCCCTTCTGTAAAGGGTTATACTGACTTAAATCAGCTTTTCGCGGACCTTAAGGAATGACGAAATTCACAGTTAAAGTCACCACGCAATTTAAGAAAGACTACAAACTGGCAATTAAGCGTGGACTAAAAATTGACCTGTGGGAGCAGACTGTAGCAAGTCTTGCCGATGGAATATTTTTGCCGGAGAAAAACAAAGACCATGCCCTTACAGGAATTTTAAAATTGTACCAATCTATTTAGAACCTTTATTTTAATATTTTGTTGGACTTGTGCCTATACTATTGACACAAGTCCAATCATTGATATAATATGAAATAAAATATACCTGTTTTTCACCCAATAATTCATGTTAATTAAATGAAACTTAGTTTATAATATATTTTGGAGGTTTAACTTTGAAATTTCTTTGGATAATTATAATTGGATCTTTATTGTTCTTTATAATAGAATACGCTGTAAAAATAGCTGTAAAAGAAGCCTTACGTGAGTTTAAGGATGAAATATTAAAAGAACTCAACTTAAAAAACAATAACAATAATGAAGATGATACAAATATCAATAAGGATTAATCGTCCTCCCGGTACCACTGCTCCTGCGCCTTATATAACCGCGCATATTCCCCGTCGGTATGAATCAGCTCCTCATGGGTACCGATCTGTGCCACTTCTCCATCCTTCATCACAATAATGCGGTCGGCAAGCTTCACGGATCCAAGTCGGTGCGTTACAATAATCGCCGTTTTATTCCTCGCGATCTCTGCAAATTCATTATATATTCTAGTCTCCTCATAGGGATCAATCGCAGCGGTCGGTTCATCCAATATGATCAAATCATGGTTGCGGTAGAACCCTCGCGCAATCGCAATCCTCTGCCATTGGCCGCCGGATAAGTCTACTCCGTCAAATTCTCTGGAAAGCATCGTATTATATCCTTCGCTAAAGGAAGAATCATTCTTATCCAGTCCTGACTTCGTGCAAACATCATCCAGACTTTCTTCTTTTACCGGGAAAGCTACATCACTGATTCCTATATTATCCGCAAGCTTCATCTGATATCTCTGGTATTTCTGAAATACTGCCGATGTCTTTGAAAACAGTGACTTCATTGATAAGGTGCTTGTGTCGATCTCACCGTAGGTCACAGAGCCTTTGGACGGGGAATATAATCCCGTAATCAAGCGGATAATTGTTGATTTTCCGGAGCCATTTTCCCCCACCACAGCGAGTGTCTCGCCATTGTTAATCGTAAAGGTTGCATCCTTAACGGCTTCCTTCTCCGCTCCAGGATAAGAAAAGCTGACATGATCCAGAGTAATATCAAATTTCCCGGAAAGCTCCCTGTCTTCCCCTCCTCTTTCCGGCATTTCGAGCAGGTTTAAATAATTCTGGATGGTTCCCAGATTCTTCGCAATTTCACCGATATGCCGGCAAATAACTTCTTCCATGATTCCATAGAGCATTCCAATGGAGTTAAATACTGCTGCAAATGCTCCGACTGTGATCTCCTTTTTCATTAATGCATCAAAAAGCATATACAATATACAAAAATAACCACACACCGTAACAATCCGCATTCCCAACTCAATCAGGTTCGTCTTCATGGTTGCTTTAAATTTTAAGTTCTGAAGAAGCCGCAACGAATCGGTAAATAAGTTTTTAAAATAGGTAAATCCCCCGAGCAGCCTTGTTTCCTTAAAATATTCACGGCTTACCATACAGCTTTCATAGTACTCATATTCCCTGCGGACCGGCGCCGACTTATCCTCCAGCTTTGTAAAAACCTTCGTCCGGATCAGCTGGGTTGCCGCCGTCGGAAGAAAGACAAGAAGGATCGTCAAAGCAAGGATCGGTTTTAAATGAAACAGATACCAGCCCATAAAAGCAAAATAGGGTACATAAAAGGTGAAAATACTAATAATCAGGAATACGAACCAATAAGCACTATTCTTTCCATTCTCCGCTTTATTAATATCATCCAGTTTCTTGGTATCCTCAAAATCAATCGGTGCTAATCTTGCAATCTTTTGATGAATTCCGATGGAAAGCCTGCCGCTGACCTTCTCCGCTACTACAGTCGGAATATAGTTTGCAATTCCGTTTAAAATTTGACAGGTTATATTCGCAAGAGCAAGCAGGCAGAGGAACATAATTACCCGTTTTATTGCTATTTCCCCGGCGGCAAATGCGGTCGCCGCATCAAAGAATTTCTGCTGTGCAAACGTTTCCACACCCCAGAATACCCCATGTGCAATCGAAAGAATCACATCCACGGTGAGGACCAGGGGAGCCGCAGCAAAAACAGACGGAACCATCTTAAAAAACAATTGGAATACATTATATTTCTTTTTATCCGATGCCGCATTTTTATCCGATTTACCTTTGACACATGCTTTCTCATCCGGCGTTAAATCTGCTTTATTCTTTTTCTTTCTATTGTCTTTCAAATTTTTTCGTCCTTTATTCTTTACACTTCGCATTGATACCAGCTCCTTTGGCTCTCAAACATTTCTGCATAGATACCACCCAGCGTCATTAGCTTCTCATGGCTGCCCTGTTCTGCAACCGCACCATCATGAATTACAATGATTTTATCGGCAAGTTTTGCAGCACCAAGCCGGTGGGTAATAAAAATCGTGGACTTTCCCTGACTGATCTTTCCGAACATTTCATAGATATTACTCTCGGCAACCGGATCCAGCGCCGCGGTAGGTTCATCTAAGATTCGTATCTTGGCCGGATGGTACAAGGCTCTTGCAATTGCGACCCGCTGCCACTCCCCTCCGGACAGATCCATGCCGCCTTCCTTTATCTTGCCCAGATAGGTATCCATGCCCTGCGGGAGCTTCGCAATGGTTTCCTCCAATTCCAGTAAGGAAACCACATCACTCAGCTTATCTTCATCGGTATGATTGACATCGCCAAGGAGAATATTGTCCTTAAGGGATATATAGTACTTTGCAAAATCCTGATAAACCACGGAAAATATTGCTTTTAGCTCTGCCTGTTTATATTCCCGGATGCTTTTATTGTTAATTTTGATCTCACCTTCAAAATTGTCATACATTCCGGTCAGGAGCTTTGTTATTGTCGTTTTACCGGCTCCGTTGATACCGACAATCGCATAATGCAGGTCTTTTTCAATTTTTAAATTAAAATTTTTTAATATATCGCGGTCCGTTCCGGGATATCGGAAGGATACATTGCAAAACTCAATGCTTTCAAAGGACATCTTTTCCGTTTCCTCCGGAAGGTCTAATGCCCCCTCCTGCTCGGATAATTCCATAAATGCCGTTAAATCTTTCAGGTATTCCCGGCTTTTGGCAAGTTCACTGGTAATCCATGACAAATTCCAGGACATCATTTGAATCAGACCAAGAGTTGCAGTTACCAAACCCATAAACATACCGGGAGTAATCGCACCGTCGGAAAGCGGAAAGAGCAGCACTCCGATGATAAAGATTGATATGACTATCGTAATCAGGCTGGATCCTTTGATCCGGATAAAGTACTTCAGCGTCACCTTAAGATTGATCTTTCTTGCCTCTTCGTACTTATCAAACCATTTGCCATTTAAGTTCTCGGTATAGCCAAACAGTGCCCGTTCCTCAATATTATCCCGTCCGGTTAAAACATTATGCAGATAGGTTGCACGGCGGGTATGTTTTTCGGCTTCCTTATTTGCCCGATAGGTTGCCTTGCCGCCTTTTACCGCAAGTAAAAAGAGCGGAACCGAGATACCGATAATCACAAGCGCTGCCCACCACACCTGTGTAATTAAGATTGCCAGCAGGGAAAATACACGCACGACGATATTGATCGCCCCTAATACATTTTCAAAGCCGCCGTTAATTTTACCAACGGGATCCGTACAAGTTCTTGTAATCAGATCCCAGGAATCATTATCCTCAATATGCCGGTATTCCAATCGGGACCGTTTTTCGACAATTCCCGTACGAAAGATTTCCGTCATCTTCATTTCTAGCTTTAAATTAATATAGCTGACGAAGGACCAATTCAGATAATTGTAAAGGATGATCAGCATCATCCCGGTCAACGGAAAGAAGATGCTATTATATTCTCTGCTTCCATTAAAGATTGCCAGTGCTGTATCGATAAAGCTTGCTGTAACCAGCACCTGGATCGACGGAATGCTTGCACTGATAATCTGATTGATTATTTTTATCAGTGTAAATCCGGGGCTAATCTGAAATGGAATTTTAATAAAATCTATTAAATTATACTTTCTGCCCTTTTCTAGAATATTTGTTTTCATTTTTCTAAAAATACCTTCCATTATGATTATTTCTACTTCCTTTGCATTTTCCTGATTTTATCCGCTTTCTATTGATCGGTACAAAGAGAAACCCCATGCTTTGTGCCGCAGGCGCGGGATTTGCAAAGCGAATTAATTACTGTTCACACCCGGGCAAAGTCTATCCTATGATTTCGACAAATGATATCCGATAGGGAGTATTTGCATTCGTTGGTACTTTGGCTCCGTATTTTGGAGCCTTATGTACCGCTACGTAATGAATCTTAAGCGAAAGCGTCTCCGAAGCGGATACATTTGTCGAAATCATAACATGGTATACTTGGTGGGTGGGAATAGCAATTAATTTGCTTGGTGAAATATTAATTTTTCATAATATGAACTCCGCCGCCGGCATCAATTGACCCATGGACCTCCTGGCATTTCATGCTTCCGCCGCATTCTACATTACCGCTAATATCTCCACAGGAGAAACTGCCGCCGCAGTCTACATTGCCGCCGACATTCCCGCAGTGCATACTTCCGCCTGCATCGGCATTTCCGGTAATGTCACCGCAGGTTAGATTTCCATGGCATTCTACGTCAAGAGCAGGGCCCTCATACTTTACTTCGATCGATCTGGCAAGTTCATCCCCCTTCTTCAAAAGTTTCCTTCCGATAAAGGCTACGATCCGCAGTTTCCCATCCTCCGGCCAAGAGATATCATAAGCTTTATTATCGCCGGCTCCCGGATCGGGCGATACTGCATGCGACAGCATTCGTTCCGCTTCGTCTGCATTTATTTTCCCATCCTTGTAAAGATCCAGTATTTTCTTAATTGTAGTTTTCTCCATTCTTTCCATCCCCCATTGTTTTCTTTGATTATTTGATTTGTTATTCCTCTGCTCCGGCAGAGAGGAATTCGTCTGCTTCTCATTGATTACCTCACCGATCCGACAGCTTCTGTCGATTTGCATTTCCCTGTTGCAATACAATTTGCCGATACAGCAGTGATCGGTCAGCGTAACACGGTCTGCCCTAACAATCTTTGAGCGAAGTCTACTGGCATCCAGCCTGGTACATTCCACTACATCCGCCAGACTGTATTTTGTACTGATTTTTCTTCCCAAATAAAGCTTTCCTAAGAACGAAAAATACTTTAAAAATTGCCCTTTACTGCCAAAATCAAAATTATCACGATGATTATGTACCGTTATGCTGTCGCCATACAATTTAGTAATAGAACATATTCCATCGATAGTGATCTCGTCTGCGGACACTTCGTTCGTGCAACTCATAAATCCATCGCATCGGATGATATCCGCATTAACATTCGCATGCCGGACCTTTAACATTCCATCAATCTCAAGCTTTTTCACCTTCATATTCCGAAAAACTCTTGCCATACCATCAATGACCACTTCCTCTGCGGTCAATTTCCCTTTGCTCTTAAACATACCATCCACCGTTACCTTATTGACAGTGGCATCGCCTTTTAATTTGCCCACACCTTCCACGTTAATCGCATCATATTCGCCCCCATAGATGGAGCCGACGCCCTCAAACGATTCCCTATTCATATTTCTTCCTTTCCAAATGAAAGAATTTATTTCTTTCACTTTGCGCATTATCTCAAACCTTAACTACCTCATTTACGACCGCCTTTTCTGAAATCCGGATGCTGTTCCTGTATTCCACGCGCTCAATGATGCAGAGTTCCCCAATGACCACATCCAGCCCGGAAACCAGCCTTGCCTTCGTGCATTCGATCTGAATCTGATCCGCTTCGATGGATTCAACGGATACCATATCCTTTTCGCCCTTTATTTTTCTATAGGTCTGTGACTTTGGTATACTCTGAAATACTTTATCCGGCAGAAATTCATTTTTGATCATAACTCTGCTGCCGGCAAGCATAGGCGTAGTGAGCATATGTAAGCTTGCTTGCAATATGCGATCGGAGTTAAAGATCATGAACGCTCTTTTCGTTCATGATATAATAAAAACGGAATGAGGAAATGCAAGCTTGCTTGTAATTTCCGAGTGGAGTGCCAAGATCATGAACATGTTTTTGTGTTCATGATATAATAAAAACGGACGAGTGGGGTGACAAGATCATGAACATGTTTTTTGTTCATGATATGATTACGACAAATGATATCCGATAAGGAGTATTTGTTTTGTTATTAAACAAATAATTGATTTAGATTATAGCAAAAGAGATTTTTTGTCTACTCAAACTGGGACATATACAGTCGATAATAGTATCCCTTTTTCTCGATCAGCTCCTTATGGGTTCCTTGCTCTACCACATTTCCCTGATCCACTACCAGGATATTATCGGCTCCTTGTATGGTAGACAAGCGATGCGCGATAACAAAGCAGGTTTTCTGTTCCATTAACTTACGCATTGCCTTTTGAATCTTGATCTCTGTTCTGGTATCTACATTGGAGGTAGCCTCATCCAAAATCAGCATTTTTGCATCCAATAGCATTGCCCGCGCAATGGTTACAAGCTGCTTCTGACCTTTGGAAATATTGATACCGTCTTCATTTACAATGGTTTGGTACCCCTGCGGAAGCCTTTTGATAAAAGAATGTATCCCTGCCATCTTTGCTGCGGCAACCACTTCCTCCATCGTGGCATTTTCCTTTCCATAGGCGATGTTATCAAAAATGGTTCCTGCAAAAAGCCAGGTATCCTGAAGCACCATAGCATAGGACTTACGAAGGCTGCTCCTGGTTAAGTCCCTTATTTCCTTTTGGTCCACGAAGATATTCCCCTCCCAGACATCATAAAAGCGCATCAGAAGGTTAATAATTGTTGTTTTACCTGCCCCGGTCTGGCCGACAATTGCCGTAAGGCTGCCTGGGCTTGCTTTAAGAAATAAATTTCGAATAACAACCTTATCCGGCAGATAACCAAAGGATACATTTTCAACCGATACCTCGCCCTTTACCTCCGTCAACTCTTCTGCTTCCGGACTGTCTGCTGCTTCGGGCTGCTCATCAATCAGCTTAAAGACCCGTTCCGCAGCAGCTGCCGCCGATTGTAATTCACTGATGATATTAGCGGTCTCATTGATCGGACCGGAGAACTTCCGGCTGTACTGTACGAAGGAAGAGATATTTCCCAGAGATAAATTGCCGAAAAGATACAGGATGGCTCCAAATACCGTAATCAATGACAGGGATAAATTATTGATAAAGTTAACCGTAGGCCCGGTCATACTGCCATAATATTCCGCTATATAATAAGCATCCACGGTATCCTTATTCACCTTGTCGAAGCGTTCCATAACAGCCTCTTCGGCAGCATAAGCCTTAATCGTCTTCTGCCCGGATACCATTTCCTCTACGAAGCCATTCATTTCTCCTAACTTTGCCGACCGCTTCCGAAAGAGCGGCCTTACCTTTTTCGACATATACCGGGTATATAGAAAAGCCATCGGAATCGTAATGAGCATCACCAATACCAGCTGCGGGGAAATGATCACCATCATAAAAAAAGAACCGACTACCGTAATTACACTGGCACAGACCTGAACCAAATCATTTGACAGGGAAGTATTGACGGTATCAATATCATAGGAAATCCTGCTGATAATATCCCCCGCCTGATTCCGGTCAAAAAAGCTTACCGGAAGATCCGCTAATTTGTGAAAAACATCCTCCCGCATTTTTTTAATTATTTTTTGGCTCAGACGAATCATAATATTCGTTAACAGAAAGGATAGAATGGAAGAAATCGCGTAAAACAGAAGCATCCAGCCGGCATAATAGAATACGGCTTCAAAGTTTACTCTGCCCTTTCCCGGCTCAATTGCATCAATTGCCCGCCCCGATAACATTGGTCCGATTAAGGCCAGAAGGTTACTGGATATCGTTAATACAATTGCCAGCAATAAAAGATATTTATATTGCGTAAGGTAATGCCAAAGACGGTGATAGACATATTTCCTGTCTTTTGGCTTCTCTGTTTTATCACTCATTCTTCTATTTCCGGTATTCATATTTGCCGGCATGCTAGCACCTCTTTTCAAATCGATAACTGAAACTTCGCAGTGAATATAAATAGATTTTCCTTTTTGGCGCTATACCAAAAGAAAAATTCATAAAGTATATATAGATCACGCCATGGTCTGTGACTGATAGATTTCCTGATAAACCTCACTATTTTTCAGAAGCTCTTCATGCGTACCGTACCCCGCCATCTGTCCGTCCTCAATCACAAGAATGTGGTCCAGCTTCCGGACGGAACTAATCCGCTGAGCGATTATGATGGCTGTGGTTCCTTCATAGTTCCCGTGGATGGCTTTTCGGAGATTTGCATCCGTCTTATAATCCAGAGCACTGGAGGAATCATCTAAAATCAGTATCTCCGGTTTCCCGGCAAGAGCTCTTGTTATGAGCAGCCTCTGCTTCTGCCCGCCGCTTAGATTGCTGCCCTTGATTGCCAGCTTAAATCCCAGCGTATCGTCCAATTGATCAAGAAAGGAAGCCGCCTGTGCGTGTTTTGCCGCTTCCCACAAGGTCTCATCGGGGATCTCTCTGCCAAGGCGGATATTTTCCGCAATGGTATCTGCAAATAAAACATCGTTCTGAAAAACAACGCCGAATTTCCGGCGCAGTTCCTTCTTCGGAAAGCTTCTTACATCCTGTCCGTCGATTCGTATACTTCCTTCCTTCACATCATAGAAACGCATTAAAAGGTTAATCAGCGTTGTCTTACCGGAACCGGTAGAGCCGATAATCCCAAGACTTTCACCCTTTTTCAGGGAGAAGCTGATATCCGTAATACAGGGTTCTTCGGAATAGGAAAAGCTGACATGATCAAATTCAATATGATTCCAGGTTTCTGCCGCAGCAATTGGAACCTCCCCCAGATCCTCCGGCGCCTCCAATACCTCTTCAATACGGACTGCAGAAGCAATTGCCTTAGAACAAACGACAAAGATACGATTAATCGCCATAACGGCATGAAGCATAATTGTAAAATAGGATAGAAAGGCCACAATCTTCCCCGGCTCCGTAATACCGAGATTCACACGAAAAGCGCCCAAAACAACCACTAAGGTCAGACCCAGATTCAATAGAAAGTTCATGACCGGATTGGTAATCGCCATGATTAATCCTGCCTTTTGTTCCTTATCGGAGACTTCCCTATTTACCTCAGAAAAACGTTCCTTTTCATACGATGTCTTTGATAGCGCTTTTATAACACGTACACCGCTTATATTTTCCCGGACCACCCGCACCATCCGGTCAATGGATAGCTGCAGGTCCGTATAAAGCGGAATTCCTTTCCTGGATACGAGGAATACTACGATTCCGAGAATGGGAAGCACCCCTGCCAATACTAAGGTAAGCACCGGCTCCAATGTACTGGTAATAATCGTTCCTCCTAATAAGAGAATGGGCGCTCGCACACCGATCCGTTGCACCATTCCAATCATTTGATGAATGTTATAGGTATCCGTGGTCATACGCGCCTCCAGGGAAGGAACGGTAAAACAATCGAGCTGTGCTCCGGATAAACTTTGTATTTTAGCAAATAAATCATGCCGTAAATTTTCCACCACATCCCTTGCTACCTTGGAAGCCATACGATTTGCGCTTATATTGAAGGTTCTGGCGCCGACGGAAAGCAGGGCCATAGCCACTCCCCACCAAAGAATAAGGGAAATTTTTTTATAAGGAATAACATCATCCAGAATATAAGCCAATATCCACGGAAGTCCAAGATCCATTAAGGTGCCTAAAATTTTGATTGTCAACCCGAATAGCATTCGCATGGTATAAGGCTTTATATATGTAAGTACTTTTTTCAAAGCATTACCTCCGATTCCATTATGTCACTAAGCATACTAAATTCCCAGACAATTATAATTTTACCCTAGGCAGGAGTACCCGTCAAGACAACTTTCGAATGCATCGATATGAATTAATGAATTAAGTTACTGTTCACACCTATGCAAAGTCTATCCTATGATTTCGTCAAAGGTATCCGAATTCGGAGACACTTTCGCTTCAAATACCCCTTATCAGATATCATTTGTCGAAATCATAACATGAACAAAAAACATGTTCATGATCATGTCACTCCACGGAAAATATGAGCAAGCTCATATTTCCTCATTCCGTTTTTATTATATCGTGGTATACATGGTGAGTGTGAACAGTAACTAAATTGAAGAAAAGCACCGGAAATTAGCAACTGTGTCCAATCTGATTTACACTTGAAAGAAGAAAATTTAACGCTTAACAAAATCGGAATTAACAGCTGCATCCGATCTGATTTACCAGCAGATTCGTTTGCAGGGTAAAAAAGAAAACAACATAACCTCAGAAAAAGATATTTCCTTTTCTTTCTGTTACATTGTTTTCTCACTATTTTAGTAGCGGAATATTCCGCGATATTAAGTTATTGGTATGAGTGTCATTAAATCTTTTCAAAATACTTTACATCGGTTACAAAAACTGTAGCGCCGCTTACTGTTGTCATAACATTCGTCGCAACAGAGTTAAAGGAGCCGACCGGATTCGTAAAAATCTCCTGCTTCGGACCGCATTCCTTCTTTAATATTTCTATGACTTCTTCAACCTTAGCATCCTCTGTCCCAACCATTAATGTAGTATTTCCCTGCCGCAGAAAGCCGCCTGATGATGCCACCTTCGTAACATAAAAGCCCTTCTTATTCAGGCTGTCCGTCACCTTGCTGCTATCGTTATTTCGTACAATCGCATAAATTAATTTCATCGCAGCATCCTCCTTTTTAACCATATGTTTATGCCGCACCACTCTGTGTTTCAACATGCCTCTATGGTTTTATGCTTACTCAAAAGGTTTCTACAAACTTCCATTACAATACTATTATATGATTACTTTACAAAAAAGTAAAGCCACCTTCGAATTGCACCGCGTGTTACGGAGTAAATGGTTACTGTTCACACCCACCATGTATATCAATGTTATGATTTCGTCAAATGTATCCGAATCGGAAACGCTTTCGCTTAAGCTTCATTACGTAGCGGTACATAAGGCTCCAAAATACGGAGCCAAAGTACCAACGAATGCAAATACTCCTTATCGGATATCATTTGTCGAAATCATATTATAGACTTTGCCCAGGTGTGAACAGTAACAGTAAATGCGAGGCTCTCAGAATTCATTTATTGTATGCAGTAATTATGAAGTGCGGATCTCTTGGATTTAATTTATTTGTATGCGGCAAAGCTCAAAATAGTTTATGAATTCTAGGGTTACTTTCAGGCTTCTGAAAGGCTAGAAAAGAAGTATTCCAATCCCTTCATAATCTTCCATTGCTTCTATAATTAGAAAGTCCGTTGCAATTGAAACTTTAACTTGTTCTCTCTTATATAATCGGTCGATTTTCATTAAACCTTTTAATGGGATTTCAATTCGATCTGGTGCATTTTTAAAAGTATGTACAACAATCATGGTTTGGTTGTAATTTTCCGCACTCCTTACTAGCCCCTGCCAACCTACCGGGTGATTATAGGAGGTTATTGGCAAACCGTAAAATTCTGATTTGCCTTCTTTAATACAAGGTGTACATTCCTGATAAAAACGGATCCCTTCGTCAATAATTGCCCATTGTTTTTCCGATAAATCATAGATGTCGCCGGATAGGCACATTCTTCCAAGAAGTGTATTCGCCATGGAATAGTATAGTCTCTTCTCATTATCTGTTTTATGAAAAACTGCCCATATCTGGCTTTGCGCCGGAAGGATTGCACGATGTACATTAGCAGCAATAATCGGTATTTCCCTACATTCATGTGCATCAGAAAAGGAAGACATACTGACCAGCTCCTGCATGGATGGTTCCAAACGATGTCCACCGGAGGAGCAGTTTTCAATTACAATATCCGGTATTTCTCTGCGGATTTTTCGAAAGAACGCCTGGGACGCCTCCATATTTTGCCTTAACCCCTCACCAAGGGATTCTGCACCTTCACATCCAATGCCAAGATTATCATTATAATCCACTTTTAGGTAGCCAAAATTGTATTTTTTAAGTATTCCGATTACCTTTTCCGCTAGATATTCTATGACTTCCGGTTTTCTCATATCCAGAAATCTTCGATTTCCCGTTTGAATTGGAATACCATCCCTTTTTAGAAGAAAATCCTCCTTTTCAAAGACCTTGGATCCTCTGCCTGCGATTTCAAACTCGAACCAGATTCCCGGAATCATACCCCCTTCTTGAATCGCATTAACAGCATCCTGAAGTCCTCCAGGAAATAAGGTATCGTTGCACTCCCAGTCACCGACATTCCCCCAATCTCCAATTTTAGCTGCATACCATCCTGCATCAATAACACAGTATTTGACACCTTTACCTTTCACTGCTCCAACAATTTTTTTAATATTCTCTGTACTGGGACTACCCCATGTCGTACAAAATTCATTAAATACGATTGGCAGATTCTTTTCCACCTCCGGAACTCTTGTCAGATTCTTTTTCTGAGCAGAGGTCAGACGATAGCTAACCTCATCTACATTTCCAATACAAGTAGTAATAATAGCCTTCGGTGTTAGGAAGGTTTCCTGTGAACTTAAGTTCTTTAACCAATGTCCAAACTCACGATCCGCAATCCCGCCGGAAAATGCAATACGATCATCTCGATTGTAGACCTCCATTTGCCAAGAGGCCGGATGATATAATTGACTTCCAATGCAATAACCATATTTTTCATCTTCTAGCACCATCCAAGGGAAAAATTTACGAACCGGCATAGAACCAACCTCACCATAGCGAACACTTTGCACTCCGGATCTCATCCAGGACGGTTCTAATTGTAAATCTAGCAGTCTAGCGGAATCCAGCTTGCCTTCTGCACTCCATTTGCTCCTTAAACGATGCAGCTTAAAGTCTCCCATTCTTTCTTCTTCCTCTAAGGATGAAAAGCCGCAGACAGAATAGGAGGAGACCATCTCAATACCAAGAGAACTCTCTGTAATATTCGTAATCTTGGTGACGGAAGTTAATGTCTTCTCACCCTCTATATAGGATAATTGATGTACCACATTAAGTTTATCACTTTGTAAGATAGTCTTTACCATGGTTACATTATCCTTTTCCTCAACCAACTGTTCTTTGAAAAAGAGATTCCTGGTTGTACGACTATTTCTCATCGTATGACCATGGGAAAAACCATCCGGGTAGGGATCACCCACTGCTTTTACCTGTACCAGTGATTCCACATTCCATCGTCCTTTGATACAAAACTTATCCTCCAGCGCGGTTGGTAATAAGGTCAATCCTAACAATTTTGTGTTTTTATCATGGAGATAAATTGCTGTCATATCTCCAAAATGATATTTCTTATATATCTCTATCATAAAATTATCCTCCGGTTAATTCATTGCCCTATATTTTACAATTT